>JGI24705J35276_12238739_pt1 | contig 48451 bp, 26 predicted proteins | sample TergutNt197P4_FD_35276 | JGI IMG/M metagenome (IMG submission 35276) | reverse complement strand
GCGGAGCGTCCGTATATTGAATCCGCGCCGAAACGGTCAATGCTTACAAAACAAGTATTGCCTGTTTTCAGATATTACATTAGAGCCAGAAGATAATTTTAATCGGTATTGATTGTCCAAGAGTCTCCCGTTTAACCCGGGAGACTCTTGTTATTTATAACGCGTAAAATTAATAGGATTGTTTTATTCTACGGTATGGATTTCTACCCTTCTGTTTTCAGCATCGGCTTCCGGGGTTTCTTCCAGGTTTATCATACGGTTGAAACTGAAACCTTTATATGTAAGTTTATTTGCCGGCACGCCTAATTCTATAAGTTTATCGTAAACCGCTTTTGCCCGGCGTTCAGACAAACCCTGATTATATTCTTCAGTGCCGATTCTGTCCGTATGTCCGTCTATTTCAATTTGCCTTTTTGAATTCTTTATTTTATTTACTACTTCTTTCTTAAGAAATTCCGCATATTCAGGAGTGATATTGTATTTGTCAAAAGCAAAGTGCACATTGCGCATGTGGATTGACCACATTTCTTCGCCTGAGTCTATACCAGAATCCTGCTCATTTTTAGAAACTGTCTCTCTATTGTCCTGCAAAATTTCCGCTGCTTCTGCCCCTTTATTCCCGCTCTCTGTCTGGCTTGCCGATGACTCATTCGACGCTTCAGCGCTATTTACTTCATTTACATCGGTAACATTATTTCTTTCCGTGTCTGATTTCTCCCCGGCTTTAACTTCCGCTTTCTCTTCTTTTTTCTTGTCGTAGTTCTCTGTACGTTTTGCTCTTGTCAATGCTATTCTAAATCCAGCGTTGACGGACAAATTTTCAATTTTGTCGCCTTTTTCATATCCGGCATATGTGTAAATCGAAAGGATTTTTGTGACAATAGCGTTGAATCCGCCGCCTATGTCAAAGCTTCCGCCGGAAATTCCGCGGGAATCATATCCGCTTATTTTCATATCGGACGATAAATCCTGATTATATCCGCCTTCAATATACGGCTCCACTATAGCGCCGTTGTTAAGCGTTGCCGAATATCCGGCAAAAACCGCGGGGCGGACAATAAAAGTATTCGCCGAGTCGTACTTAACGGAATTCAGCGTTGCTCCGCCAATATGACCGAATGTTCCTTTAATCTTCGGCTCAACCATAAAAAAGTTTGAAGCGTTTGTCGGAAATTTGAATTCTTTCCCCCCTTCAACGTTTACGGCAAACATTCCGAAGTCCGTTTCTTGACCGGACACAACATCCTGCGCGCTATAGAAAAAATATCTGGCAACAGCGTCTATAAACCAGCCGTCGGGGTTAAGCCAGGTTTTGTATAAGCCGATTAAGGGCGCGCCGGATTTAACGTTATTTGCCTGATCGAAATTTTCCGCTCCTACATAGCCTGCCAAAACGCCGATATACGTCCTGTTTGGGCTGTCTTTTAAAATGCGAAAATCAACGCCGGCTTCCACTCCTGAAATGTTCGCGTCCAAATCAATCCCGCCGTATTTTGAGAGTTCGTTATAATAGCCCCTCATCCAGACTGCGCTAGTCACTTCTTCTTCCGTTCTTCTCAAATCGCCCAGCCTTTTGTTAAGCGAATTTGTACCCGCTTTAAGCACCGCGGAATTTAACGCCGAAACAGAAAACGGATTATTAACAGCCTGAGCTTGAGAGACAGAAAAAACAAACATTATTGCAATAAGCACAACAATGCTTACAACTCTGGATTTCTTCGCCGCGTTTACGGCGCTGCTTTTAATACTTTCGCCGTTGATTCGTAATTCGTAATTCGTAATTTGTAATTTTCTCATATTATAACCTCCATCCTGCGCCGGCTCTTACGCCGATATCGCTGTCTCTGTTGGTTTTATAAACGCCCTTAACCCAGACATTTAATCTTTCGGCAAACCTTTTTGACGCGCCTGCCGTATATTCAAAATAACCGATTTCGGTTTTTAATTCCGGAAGATCGATATTTCCCGCTTTTCCCTCAACTTTATTGCCTAGATTATATACGTACGAGCCGCCAATCAAAAAGTTCCACGTTTCTAACCCGTAAATAAGGTTGGCTCCGGGAGAAGCGTTAAGGCCGTTCAGGTATTCTGTTTCCATACCGATATCGCCATAAGAAGAATCCCATTTTTGTTTGCCGAAAAGATTATAAGAAATCTGCGCGAAAGGCTGCAAAATAAAATTATCGAAATACATATTATAAGCGTTTTTGACGCCCGCGCCTACAAACCAGTTATAAACATCATCTCCCATTCCTTCGATTTCTATATTATTTTTATAACCGCCGCCGTAAGCCATTGCCGATACGGTGTAAACGTCATTAACCATCGCCGAAGCCATAAAACCCGCCTGAGCCGAGTTTTGGCGCATAGTTGCTCCGGCGAACGTCTGAGCCGCGCCCGTATATTCCGCAAACAGAGTAGGTAAAAAATATGAATTTTCGCCTATATCGCTTGCTCTAAAATCAAGTCCTAAAATAGCGCCGTAAATGTCATTTTTGAGCTCCATATTAGAAGTAGTAGTTAACTTTTCGCTTTCATAATAACTTTTTACCCAGTAATTTTTCCCCCTGTTTTCTTTGAGAAACTGCGAAGGCAAAAAGCGGTAATCGCTTTTATCCTCTCTTACAAGCATTTGGTTGCTGTCAAAAAATACGTGGTCAAACAAAACATTATTTGCAAGAAGCCGCGCTCCAAGCATAGCCAAAACCGACGCCTGCCCCCCGCCGGTGCCGGGGTTTAAAGAAGCAAGGCTTAACATATACCAGCCGTCTTGCCCGGCTATGGGCGCAAAATCATATATCCCGATAGCTGTTTGCACCTGCGTTTTGTCGGTCGCAAAAGTTATGCCGGTAATTGAACTCGCTACAAAAATCTGGAAAGGTATTTCTTTATCGGCAGGCGCGCTCAACAGACCAAAATCGGATATATTTATAACGCCCGGATCTATTGTTCCGCCGAAAACAAATTGGTCGCTGACTTTCTGTTTCGGGTCAAGGTCAACCGTAAAATTTGCCGTACTGTTATTTACATACAGACTGCCGGCAAAATAATCAATGAGTATGACTCCGTTTTTTCCATCCACCAAAGAATTATTGCTCATGGATAAATTGCCGCTGCCGTTTATTCCCGCAAGGCTGATTCCTACGCCGTTGGTAACTATAACCGAGTTATCAAGCGAAATTTCGCCGTCCGTAACTACGGACTTTCCGCCCATTGTAAGAACGGAATTTATGAGAACCAGCGTTCCTCCGTCCTGCGAATAATCGCTGTTATAAAGATTTTTAAGACCGTCCATCGTAGTGGTTCCGTTGCTCATTTTGATGTGTCCCAGCCAGGTATCCTGCGTTGAAAGATATAATTGCGCGCCGCTTGCCTCAACGCTTATTGTGGAATCCGCGTCAAGATATATCATTGCGCTTTGGCCGATTATGTCAGCGGCATTGTTAAGCGTAAAGTCAGCCCCTCCCTGTACGAAAAGAGACGCCGAAGAGTTTATATTCACAGACGAAGTATTCGTTTTGGACGCGCTGCCGGAACTGCTATTCATCCAGTAAAGATTTCCGCCTGAAATATTGCTTGCGCCGCCAAAGAAAACGCCGCCGTTTGTCACTGTGCCCGAACTTTGGGTAAAAGTTCCCAAATAACCGGAACTGTCGCTGCCGTAATTAAGGATAACCGCGCCGCCGCCGCTTTGGCTGATTTGGGCTCCGCCGACAGAACCGCTTATGCCGCCGTCTATGCGCACCATGTTTCCGTTACCGGTAAAATTGATTATGCCGTCGTTATAAATATCGTTGCTTGCGCCGCCCGTAACGGTATTTTGGGTAAATACGATATTCCCCGATGTAGAGTCAAAGGTAAGCACGCCGGAAGCATCGTTGTAAATAGCGCCGCCCTCGGCAGCCGTATTAAGAAGAAAGCCTACGTTGCCGTTTATTGTAAAATCCGCCGTATTGTTATATATCGCTCCGCCGTTGCGCACTGCTTCGTTGGTCCCGAAGATGGTGCCGAAAAGCCAGTCTGAAGACAGCGTCAGAGTTCCGCCGGTATGGCTTATAGCGCCGCCGTTTTGCGCCGTATTGTATCCTATATAAGTGTTTTTAATCAGAACGTCTCCGCCGCTTATGCTTATCGCTCCGCCGTCGCCGTCAGCGCTGTTTCCGGAAATGCCGTCGACTATGCTGTCAGGCACGCTGTTAATATATCCCGATAAGTTCAGCACGCCGCCGTTTACGTTAATCGCTCCGCCGTCGCCGTTCTGCGAGTTGCCCGCCATCGATTTATTGTTAGACAAATTCACAAAATTCATATTCAAAGTGCCGGTCGTAAGATTAACGGCTCCGCCGTTGCCCACAGACGTGCTGTACTGCACCAAAAGCCAGCTCAAATTTGCCGTAGAAGCCGCGTCGTTTAGCCTCAGAACCGCACCGCCGTCAGTGCCTAAATAAGTGTCTTGGATTGTTAAATCGCTCAAATTAAACGTCGTGCTGGCATTTACCATATTAAATAAAGAGCGCGGACCGCTGTATGTTCCGCTAGCAATATCAACGAATTTTCCGCTTAACACGGAAGTTACGTCGTTTTGAACGGAACCGTAAACGTTGAGCGTCCCGCTTGCCATGTCGTTAAGTCCGGTTGTAACGATTGAGCCGTTGGGGTCCGGGTCAAAGTCGTAATAAGTTCTTCCGGAATATATCTGCCAGCCTCTGTTAGCGCCAATATTAAAAGTCGAAACCGCGACCGACGTCAGCGCTGTCACGTCGTTTAAGTCAATAAGAGGTATACCTATGTCCGGGAAACCGGGATTTACATTGGATTGGGAATTGAACTCAATACTGTCGTTTGCAGTCGTTGTAGTAGCCAGACTAAGAGTATAGATAGTTGAGCTGTTAGCGACAACATATGTGTCATTCCCCAAATATAATTGCAGGTCATCAGTCCCGCTGTTATTTAACAAAACCTGCTGCGTTCCGCTAAGCGCGTATGTTTCGTCATTACTTATATATATTTTTCCAAGCTCCAAAGTCCTGCCCGGGATGGACGAATCAAAAGACATCGAATCCGCCGTGTAATTGTCAGGGCCTGCCGCGCCGGTGCCTATGGCTTTAATATTGATGTATGAGTTATTGGTAAGCGAGTTTATCACGTCTATCATGCCGAATTTGTACTGTTGAGTCGATAATGAAGAATTTGCCAAGTCTATTACTGACCCGTCGAAAATATATCTGGTAAGCCCGCCGTAGTCAGCCGATCCGGCTGTGCCAACATAATCTGTCGTGCCAAAAGAAACAACGCTGTTGAAAAAACCTATTTGATTGCTCTGTCCGTTGCCGATGCGGTCTTGTACCAAAAATTTAGACATGACGCCGTTTGTATTTCCGTTGGAAAACAGCGCTACGGCGCCGCTTCCATTAAACTGAATTCCCGGCGCGGAATCGCCGGCAGCCTGGGTAATTGTCACAATGTCCGACGTCAGAGAAGCGTGGTTAAGCTCCACGTTTGAATAAAGGTTTGCATTATAATATACGGAATTTTGATTTGAATAAACGTTTAGCACGCTGTCTGTAACCGTAATGCTGCCGGTATTTTGTATATTGTTTGTTCCGCCGAACATTGTGCCGTAAACGTTTGTTATGCCGAACGTCTGATTAAAAACGCCCGTAAAACCTAAATTGTCGGAACTTGCGGCAAGATAAAGGTCCCCGGCTGCCACTTTGGCTCCGTGCATATTTATAGTGCCCAAACCCGCAAAGCCGCCGTCAAGATAAACCTGCCCGCCGTTGCCGGTTGTTATAATATCAATTATACCGTTGGCAGACGCCTGGTAAATATCGTTGGTGGCGGAATCAAAAGGATTGAAGTTTGTGTTGCCTGTAAATTTTATTCCGGCCGAGTCGGCGTTGATTGTAATATGGCCGAAATTATCGTTATAAATTGCATAACCTCTGATAGCTTTGTTGTTTGAAAAAACCGATCCGTCGGCGATGTTAAGAGGAGTGTTTGCGGCGTTTGCGCTGTTATAAATCGCTCCGCCGTTTTGTCTCGCGCTGTTTCCGGAAAATGTTCCGCCGACATTTGTATAAGATACCGACTGCCCGCGATTTACAAGGTTGTAAATCGCGCCGCCGGAACCGCTTGCCGCCGTGTTATTTGTAAAAGACGCAACTCCGCTAAAATCAAAAACAGCAGCGCCGCCGTAAGGGCTGTTTCCCGAAAGCCCGACATAGTTTGCCGCAGCTCCGCCGTTTTGCAAGGCCTTGTTGCCGGTGAAAGAGCCCGTGACGGTAAATGTGCTTATGCCGTTGCCGCCCTCAATCTGGTTGACAAGAGCTCCGCCGTTTTGCGCGCTGTTTCCCGAGAAAGTTCCGTTTATTGAAAATTGGCTTATTCCCGAGCTTGCCGGATTGTTTGAAAAATTGTAGATTGCGCCGCCGTAACCGTTTGCCGCGGAGTTGTTTATAAAAGATATGGGGCTTAAAGACGAACCTATTACAAAACTGTTATCCAAACTCGCGCCGCTCCCATAATTAGAAACATTGTAAATAGCTCCGCCGGAACCGCTTGCCGCGGAATTTGAAATAAAAGATCCGCCGGTTATTAAAAAATATACCGGCAGCTGCGAATTATTTGAAGCATTATACAACGCACCGCCGTTTTGGGCTGAGTTATACGTAAAAACGTTATCCGTAAATGTATATGTTCTTGCGCTTCCGGCTACCTGAGCCTGGGCGTGGCTGTAAATCGCGCCGCCGTTTGAAGAAAACGAGTTGCCGGTAAAAGTTGAATTTGTTACGTTATAAGCATGATTATTTTGCCCGTCGCCGTTAAACTCAACCGCGCCTGCGCTTGCGCCGTTAATAGTAATGTTTTGTATCGTAGCGTTAAGGCCGTCATTCCAGTTAGGCAAAAAGATAAGCGTATTATTATTAAGGGTAAGAGTGTGGCCCAAGCCGTCAATAGTAAGATCAACGGAACGGGGAACGCCAAGAGTATTCGTTAAATTTATATCCTGCTGCAAATCTATCAGCGGGATATTCTCGTTAATCCAATGCTGGTAAAAAGCCTGCGAACTTCCCGCGCCTGCGGCATACAAACTGCTTGTAAAAAAATAAAACACAACTGTGCAAGCAAGAAATTTTTTCATCCCATTCCTCTCTTTTTAGACTTCTATACCGGCCTGTTTTTTAATACCATTTAATTTTTAAGTATTCCCTAACCTATTCAACACCCTCTCATATGAGCATATTTTTTGATGCATATGCACCATCTTTTTTGATAGTATCAAAATAATAAATATTTTACAAATATTTTACAAGTTCAATAGATTCGATATTAAAAAGTATTGGGATTCTATGTATAAACCAAAAGCCTCCCGAGTTAAACGGGAGGCTTTTGGCGGTTATAAAGCGCAAAAATAATCGGTTTGTTTTATTCTACGGGATTAATTTCAACTCTTCTGTTTTCCTCATCTGCTTCTTTGGTTTTATCCGGGTTCATTTGATGTGTGGAGCCAAAACCTTTATACGTAAGTTTTTCTGCAGGCACTCCTAATTCTATAAGCCTGTCGTAAACCGCTTTCGCGCGGCGTTCGGACAAAGTGCGGTTATAATTGGGCTGTCCTATTCTGTCGGCATATCCGTCTATTTCAAAGCTTTCTCCCGACTTTTTTATATATTCCGCGACGCCTTTAAGATAGTCGTCTTCTTCCGGAGTTATGGTATATTTGTCAAAAGCGAAATGAACGGGATGCTCTGAAACCGCGTTTGCAACCGCGTCGTCAACATTAGTTTTTCCTTTAGCCTTGCTATCGGATAATCCGGCAGGGCCCGTATTCTTGACAATCTTTATAGTTCCGCCGGAACTTAAAGATGAACTTGAATTCTTTTTTGAATCGTCAGGGAATACCGAATCCGCTTTCTCTTCAGCCGCAGCCTCGGCTTCCGCTTCTTTTTTCTTGTCGTAATTCTCTTTACGTTTTATTCCTGTCAATGCTATTCTAAATCCCGCGTTGACGGACAAGTTTTCAATTTTATCGCCTTTTTCATATCCGGCGTATGTGTAAATCGAAAGAATTTTTGTTATTATCGCGTTGAATCCGCCGCCTATGTCAAAACTTCCGCCGGAAATTCCGCGGGAACCGTATCCGCTTATTTTCATATCGGACGATAAATCCTGATTATATCCGCCTTCAATATACGGCTCCACTATAGCGCCGTTGGTTAGCGCCGCCGAATATCCGGCAAAAACCGCCGGACGGACAATTAAAGTATGCGCCGCGTCGTATTCAATAGAATTCAGCGTTGCTCCCCTGATATGTCCGAATGTTCCTTTAATCTTCGGCTCAACCATAAAAAAGTTTGAAGCGTTTGCCGGAAATTTGAATTCTCTTCCCCCTTCAACGCTTACGGAAAACATTCCAAAGTCCGTTTTTTGCCCGGACAAAACGTCCTGCGCGCTATAGAAAAAATACCTGACAGCGGCGTCAATAAACCAGCCGTCGGGGTTAAGCCAGGTTTCGTATAAGCCGATTAAGGGCGCGCCGGATTTAATGTTATTTGTCCGGCCGAAATTGTCCGCTCCTATATATCCTGCCAAAACGCCCGCGTAAATTCTGCTGGGGCTGTCTTTTAAGACGCGAAAATCAACGCCCGCTTCAACGCCTGAAATATTCGCGTCCAAATCAATCCCGCCGTATTTTGAGAGTTCGTTATAATAGCCCCTCATCCAAACAGCGCTTTTTATTTCTTCTTCCGTTCTTCTCAAATCGCCCAGCCTTTTGTTAAGCGAATTTGTACCCGCTTTAAGCACCGCGGAATTTAACGCAGAAACAGAAAACGGATTATTAACAGCCTGCGCTTGAGAGACACAAAAAACAAACATTATTGCAATAAGCACAGCAATGCTTACTGCTTTGGTTTTCTTCGCCGCGTTTACGGCGCTCTTTTCAATGCTTTTGCCGTTGATTCGTAATTCGTAATTCGTAATTTGTAATTTTCTCATATTAGAACCTCCATCCTGCGCCGGCTTTTACGCCTATATCCGAATCGCGGTTGGTTTTATAAACGCCTTTAAGCCAAACACTCAGTTTTTTCGAAAATATTTTTGACGCGCCTGCAGTCCATTCAAAGTAGCCTATTCCCGTGTTAAAAGCCGGAAGTTCTATACTCCCGATCCTTCCGGTGGCTCTGTCTCCCAGATTATAAACATATGCTCCGCCGGCTAAAAAGTTCCATGTGTCCAGCGCGTAAATGAGGTTGGCGCCCGGCGAAAGATTAAAGCCGTTCAGACAATCCGTTTCCATTTCTATGTTGCCGTAAGAAGATGTCCAGCTTTGCGCGCCGTAAAAATTATAAGACGCCATGGCAAAAGGCTGTAAAACAAAATTATTCATATACATATTGTAAGCGTTTTTAACGGCAGCTCCCGTAAAAAAGCCGTAAAGGTCTTCTCCGCTTCCGCTGACTTCCATATTATTGCGGTATCCGCCGCCGTAAACCAGCGCCGACGCCGTATAAACATCATTAACCATTACCGAAGCCATAAAGCCGGCTCTTACGGCGTTTTGATTCATTGTCGCCGAAGCGAGGCTTTGCGACTGGCCGGTATAACCGACAAACAAACTCGGCATAAAATATGAATTATCGCCGATGTCTTTTGCCGCAAAATCAAGCCCGAAAATCGCGCCGTAAAGATTGTTTTTCAAATCCGTATTATCCGCAACAGGCAATCTCTCGTATTCGTAATAGGTTTTTACCCAATAAGATTTTTCTCTGTTTTCCTTGAAAAATTGTCTCGGCAAAAATTTATATTCGTACTTATATTCATCGACAAGCATTTGATTGCTGTCAAAAAATACGTGGTCAAACAAAACGCTGTTTGCGGTAAACTGTCCTTCAAGCATTGCAAACAACGCCGCTTGTCCGCGAAGAGCCGCGGGATTAATTCCCAACAAACGCAGCTCATAATTGCCAATCCCAGTAGAATAAAGCCCGTACGTGCCTACCGCCGTGTCATATTTTTTGTCCGTAGCTACAAAGATAAGCCGCGGGTCGCTAAAAGGCGACACTGGCGGGTCTATAATAGTGAAAGGGACAACCGCGGTCCTTGGCGTATTTAGAAGGTTTATATCCTCAAGCATAATAAAACCGCCGGTCGCGTAAACGTCGTTCACGGTAAATTCTGGGTGGGACGGATCATTAACGCCGTTGCCATATATGAAAGGGGCAGTACTGCCGATAACGGCCGATCCTTGCGCGAATACAAGAGTATCGGATTTGCATGCCCGCGCGTCCACATCCACCATAAAGTTGGCAGTAGTCTGCACGGAACTGGACATTACGGAGAACAAACCAAAACATCCAGCGAAGTTATGCGTTTGTATAGCGCCGTCTATGGAATTAAAAATCGCATTGTCGCCCATCGCTAGCGAACCGCTCGTCTGAACTGTCCCGCTGCCGTCGCTGTGAATGCCCGGGCCGTAATCAATAATATAATTTTGCGCGTACAGCGTGGCGTTTGTCAGGACAATATCTCCGCCGAAAATGCCGCTTCCGGGAAGATTATAGTTAAGATGGGCCGTAGCCTGGTTTTCCACGCGGATTACGCCGCCGGTCTGCTCAAACGCGCCGGAATAAACAAGCATATCGGCGCCGCCAATAACAAGATAACCGTCGCTCATGCTTGCAGTGCCGTAAGTTCCCTGCGGGGTTACAAGCATATCCGTAGTATTAAGAAAAACCGTCCCCCCGGCTATCTCGTAATAGCCGCCCGGGAACAAATTAAGAGTTGAAGCCGGACCTATAATATCATACTGATGGTTTAGGATTAGACTGCCGTATATATTGATCGTGCCGCTTATTACCTGAAGTAATGCCGCAGCAGGTCTTACGGCGCCTGCGTTCCAGTTCAATATGCCGCTTGCTATTGTGCTTTTTCCGCCGAAAAACGGCGCGTTAACATTTACAATACCGTTGTATTGGTTAAAATCGCCGGTAAAGTTTGAATTGTCGCTGGTAGCGGCAAAGTGCAGCACAACAGGGCTGTACTTGTTTATCGTGCCGCTGCCCGCGAAACCGCCGCCGACATACCAACTGCCGCCCGTGCTGGTGAAATCAAGTATGCCTTCATTATAAATGTCGTTGCGCGTGCCTGTGCCGGCGGTGCTGTCCCAGTTAGAGTAATTTTCGTCAAGTACCACATCCGCGCCCGTAATCGAAGCCATAGACATATAGCTTCCAGCGGCATTGTAAATAGCGCCGCCCAGACCGCCTGCTTTATTACCGGTAATCAGCATACCGCTGAAAGTGCCCAAAGGAGTAACATAATCTCCTCCGGCGCCGGCGCATATTGTCAGCATATTATTTGGGTCTTGCGCGTCATTATAAACCGCGCCGCCGTTGCCTGCAGCGTAGTTATTTGTAAACGAGCCGCCGTGTTTAGTTATGGAACTTGTATTATAAACCGCTCCGCCGTTGCCTGAGGAGGTGTTATGGTCATAATCAATGCCCCAGCCTGTCATAACGCCTGCCGTTACGTTAAACACGCCGCCGTCACCGTCGGAGTGGTTATTCTGAACAAGCAGTTTTGTAACCGAGACCGTTGAGTTCGGGTTGCTCATATTAATAACTGCGCCGCCGACCGCTGAGTACGCGTCCTGTATGGTTAAATCTTCCAATGTAAAGAATGTCGGACTGCTATTGGCTATATTAAAAAGAGATTGATGCCTTACGGTGCTTGAGCCGGCTGCCACGTCGGACAGGTTCAGCCCGCTTAATGTTGACGTTGTTTTATCCGCGCCATAGACGGAGAATACGCCTTCCGCCATAACGCTGAGGTCCATATCGTTATAATAAATTTCGCCCGCGCCGATTTGGTAAGCGCGCGGCGTAGCGGAAGATATACCGACGGAAATCGCGGCGCTGTCAATGTCATTGACGTCATTCAATACAAGAACCGTAGGGGTGGTTGGAGGCGGAGTCGTAACCGTACCCGTCGCGCCGCCGTTGTTCACCGTTGTGCCGGCCGTGCTGCCGTTGGGATTTGTCACGCTTGAACCGCTGCCGTCAGGATTAGTAGTTGTTGTCGTGGTTGAACTGCCGCCGCTGCCGTCAGGCGTAGTTACGGTAGTTGTCGTATTGCCGCTGCCGTCTCCCGGCGTAGTGGTGGTGGTTGAACCGCCTCCGGGCGTAGTGACGGTTGTCGTAGAGCTGCCGGACCCGGTTGACGTATCAATGGTATTGCCGCCGGAATCAGTACTTGAACTGCTTGAACCGCCCGTGCCGCCCGGAGTGGTTGTTGTGGTGGTAGAACCTCCGCCCGCCGGCGTGCCTGTTGTCGTTGAGCTTCCGTCGGAACCGGTTGTAGTATCTATGGTATTGCCTGAAGAATCCGTAGTTGAACTGCTTGAACCGCCCGTGCCTCCGGCAGGTGTAGTTGTGGTGGTAGAACCTCCGCCCGCCGGCGTGCCTGTTGTTGTTGAACTTCCGTCGGAACCGGTTGTAGTATCTATGGTATTGCCTGAAGAATCCGTGGTTGAACTGCTTGAACCGCCCGTGCCCGGATTTGAAGTAACGGTGCTTGAACCGCCATCCGGCGTCGTAACCGTCGTCGTGATGCTGCCGCCGGCACCCGGAGCTATGGTTATAGTGCCTCCGTCTTCAGTGGTATAACTGCCGCTTCCGCCCGGCGATATAGTACCCGACGGAACATTCGGGTCCGTTGACGAAATTGTTGTGCTGCCGTCCGGATTAGTCGTAACTGTTATTGTACCGCTGCCGTTATTATCGTTATATGTAGTATTGGTAGAGCCGTTGGCATTGGTAGTATTGGAAGCCGTACTGCCGTCCGAATCAATAATTGTAGTTGTCGTACTCCCGTCAGGATTTGTTGTTGTAGTGCTGGTTGTATTGCCGCCGGAACCCGAGTTGGTCACTGACGTGCCGCCGTCGGGGCTGGTCGTTGTGGTAGTTGTGTCGCCGCCGGGATTTGTTATGGTCGTTGTTGTACCGCCGTTCGGATCTGTCGTGCTGCTGCCTGTCGTATTGCTGCCGGGGTCCGTATTGGTAACCGATGTGCTGCCGTCGGGATTGGTCGTTGTCGTGGTTGTGTCGCCGCCAGGATTTGTTATAGTTGTTGTTGTGCCGCCGTTCGGATCCGTAGTGCTGCTGCTGGTAGTTCCGCCGGAACCCGAATTGGTAGTGCTGGAACCGCCATCGGGATTTGTCGTTGTAGTGGTAGAATTGCCGCTGCCGTCATCAGTCGTAGTGGTCGCGCCGCCGTTAGGGTCGGTTGTTGTCGTGGTTGTGCCGCCGCTGGGGTTGTCCGTCGTCGTGGTTGTGCCGCCGCCGGGATCAACCGTTGACGTCGTGCCGGTCGAAATGCCGACGCCTATGCTGCTGAAATTTATGTACTGGTCGCTTATTGTCGTTAAAGTATAAGTGCCTGTGCTTGTAGCCACGTATTGCGTAAGGCCGTTTGCCGTCCAATCTACCGCATTGCCGTAAATAATGCGGTATTGGCCGGTTATAACGCCGTTTGAGTCGTTAACATATATTTTGCCTAAGCCTACGGCGCCGCTTCCGGTCAGAACATTAATGGTATCGGTCTGCGTAGAAGTCAGGTCATTGCCTATTTTAAAGCTGAGCAGCGTTGTGCCGTCGGGAGCGTTCAGGCTGCCGAAAGTATATTGGTTGTATTCATTAACATTGGGCGCAGAATTAGCAAGGTCTAACACGGAATTATTAAAAAAATTGTAAGTGGTGCCGCCGGTATAATCCGTGGAACCGAAGGTAACATCGCTGTTTCCGAAGTTAATAGTATTTGCCTGCCCGTTGCTTATGTCGTTTTGCAGCAAATACAAACCCTGCAGCTGATTGGTGCCAAAGTTTATAGTCGCTCCGGTGCCGGCAAAACTTATACCGGGCGTACCTGCGCCGGTCGCCGCGCCTACGGATGTGCGCCCCACGGAGTTAGCCGTATAGTTCATTACGGAGTTGTCAAGCATATTCGCGTTAAAATAAAAATTAACCGCGATACTTGTTATATTGGCAGTGCCGCCGAAATTATTTGCCCCGCCAAACATCTGCCCGCTGGAGTCCAGCGTTGCGCCGAACGCCTGGTTAAATACGCCTGTGTAACCAAAGCTTTCGCTTGCGCCGTCCAAATACAGAGTGGTGCCGGCCGCCTGGTTAATTGTACCCGTGCCGCCGAAGCCGCCGAAAATATTAACCTGTCCGTCGCCGGCTATGTTTATAACGGCCGTAGGAGAGCTTTGGTAAATATCCGGCCCCTGAGTGGAAGCGCCGGCGTAGTTGTTTTGAAAACTTATGCCGAAACCGCCGGATGAACTGTTAACGGTGTTAAAATTTATCACGCCGTTGCCGGCATTATAAATCGCGCCTCCGTAATTGGCGCCGTTGCCGTAAAAATTTGTGCCGTCCGCTATATTAACCGCCGCCGTGCCCGGATTGTTGTTGCCCGCAGTATTATAAATCGCTCCGCCGTTGCCGCTTGCGTAATTGTTTGTAATGCTGCTGCTGATATTTATTACCACGTTTGCCTGTCCGGCTTGTATATTATTGTATATCGCTCCGCCGTTTGCCGCTTTATTGCTGTCAAACGGCCCTTCTATATTAAAAGTGATTGTGCCGCCGTAAGGGGAATACTGGCCGCCCACAAGATTAGCTATCGCTCCGCCGTTGCCTGATGTTAAATTGGAATAAAAACTTCCGTTTATATTAAAATTTACCGTAGTGTTGCCGCCGTTTATTTCATTAGCTATCGCTCCGCCTCCGCCGCTGCCCGCCTGATTTTGAGCAAATGTACCGCTTGTTATATTAAAATTGTTTACTGCCGGATTATTGCCGTTAAGGACGCCGTTATAAATCGCGCCGCCCATGCCTGTGGCGTAGTTCTGATAATATGTATAGCCTTGCGCGGTGAATTCATTTATTACATTGCCGCCGTCGGCATTATTAGCCATGAAATATATGCCGCCGCCGTTGGCAATAGTCATCTTTTTGCTCGCGTCATTACCGGAATTTTGACCGCTGTTGCCTTTACCGCTATCCGTGACTCCGCCGCCTGCCTGATTCAGCGATATGTAATGGCTGTTTGACCCTGTGTCGTCTATGACGGAAAAAACGTTTGGGCTGCCGCCCGAATAATAAGAATTATTAGAAGCCATATAAACCGCGCCGCCGCCGTTCATCGCTTGATTGCTTATAAAATCATTATCGGTGAGCGTATAAGAGTTTGTGGAAGCACTTTGCATTTGGGACTGAATATTAACGGCTCCGCCTGTAGAGCCGGCGGTGATATTGCCGTAGAAGTAAGTTCCGTCAATTGTAAAAATGTGGGCTCCGACGCCGTTTCCCAAAAACGAGACCGCACCGTTTGTCGCGGCGTAAATGCTTAAGTTAGATATGCTCGCGCTCATGTCGTTATTCCAGCCGGGTGAGAAAGCCAGGGTATATTGATTCATTAACAGAGCAGTGCCGTCGGGCGTTCCGCTGTAGCTGTCAAGCGACATGTCCGCTCCGCCGAACGCGTTTAAGGAGTTTGCCATGGATATTCCGTAATTGCCGGCCGCGTCAAGCTGCGCGCCTATCACTATTATCGGAGATATACCGCTGTTCCAGTTAGACGCGAAATCAGCTGATGTTACCACATTAACCGCATAAGCGGAAAATGTGTTTAAAACCATACACACGGCGGTAAAAAAAACCGTCGCCAACCTTGCCAGCTTTGTTTTTTTCATTTTTACCTCTCCCCGATTTTGTCATGAGAATGCACCGACTTTAAAAATATATTCAATTAAATTGAAAACAAAAAAAATGATGCGTATGCACCAAAACAAGAAATACGGCAACCGTTTTCCGGCAAATGCGTTGTACGTAATATTATCAGTCTATATTAATTGTAAACTTTCTTCCTTTAAAATTTATAAGTTTATCTTTTCTCATGGCGGAAAGTTCTCTTGTCATCGCGCTTCTGTTTATAAAAAGGTAATCCGACAAATCCGTTTTACTGAAAGGTATAAAAAATTCATTGTTGCCGGCTTTATTTTTTACATCCAGAAGATAAGAAAATATCTTTTTTCTGATATTATGCTTGCTTACATGGTCAAGCTTCGCGACTTCATTAAAGACTATATATGAAAGTATTGAAATTATGTTTCTGAGTATTTTTGAATGGAAGCGCATTAGAAACGGATGCATATTTATAATATTTTCAAAAGGGACAGCCATTACGACACTATTAACGCTGGCGCAGATGTTGACGGAGGATTTTGGCAAATTAACGGAAGGTTCGCAAAAAGAATCTCCGGTCAGATACTGCGCTATTAATGTACGTTCTCCTAAAATATCTTCTTTTATTATTTGCACGCAGCCTCGCAAAAGGATGAATATATCCGTAACTTTGTCACCCGCCATTATTATATATTCGCCCTTTTTATATCTCCGAATATCAGGTTTAAGGTAAGGCAGCAGAGACTCCATCTCTGACTTAGAGATCCCTTCAAAAATGCGGCACTTTGCTATTGTTTCTATGTGTTCTTTCATATTCATTATAATTATGCCGGCACACCCTGGTTCAAGACGGCATCCGCGCAGGCATGTTTTTAAAAAGAAGCGCGTTTTTTCTCTTTTTATTCCGTTTTTGCGATGTCATCATCCAAAAGCTTTTCAAAATCTTCCGGAGGAAGAGGGCGTGAGAAAATATATCCCTGGGCCTGGTCGCAGCCGATATTTTTTAAAAATTCAGCCTGCTCTTTTGTTTCAACCCCTTCGGTAACAATAAGGCAGCCGAGCTTTTTAATCATTTCAACGGTGCTGCTTATAATTTGGCGCATACGCTCGCTGCTTTCTCCGCGGTTAAGAAACTCTTTGTCCAGTTTTACGCAGTCAAAATACAAATCTTTAAGCGTGTTAAGAGACGAATATCCCGAGCCGAAATCATCCATGGCCACGGAAAATCCGCGCGCATGAAGTTCGTCGACGACATTACGCATGGTTTTCCATTTATCAAAAGCAATGCTTTCCGTAATTTCAAGTTCTATAAATTCATGAGGCAGGCTGTAGCTGTCTACGATTTCCGTTAGCGAATCTATAAAACGCGGATCTTCCAAATGCAAACGCGAAAAATTAACCCCCACAGGCACCACGCGCCGGCCCTCGCTTATTCTGCGCGCAAGCAGTTTAACCGTTTCTTCCAGAATATACATGTCCAGCTTAAGCACAAAACCGTTCTTTTCAAATACCGGAATAAATTTATCGGGCGTGATAAGCCCTTTCTGCGGATCCTGCCAGCGCGCCAGCGCTTCGGCGCTTTCAATGCGGCCGGTTTTGAAATTATATTTAGGCTGTAAAAATAATTTAAACTGTTTAGCGTCAAAAGCCGCGTTCATTTTGCTTTCGATGTCGGCTATGTTATCAATCTGTTTGCGGTAATCATCATTATAAAATGAAAACGTCTGCCCGGCGCGGCGGGCTGACTTCAGAGCCATATTTGCGCGGTCAATCATTATGTAAAACGGAATGTCTTCGTCGGCCATATATACGCCGGCGTTTATCGGTATTTCAAAACATAATTTTTCATTCTCGCAAAAATGCCTTATATCCGACAAAATCTTTTCTACGCGAAGTTTAAACTCATCGCGGTTCCCGCATGAAAGCAGCAATAAAAACCTGTCCGCGGATGAACGGCACAGGAGTTCGTTTTCTTTGACTTCTCCGCGCATAATTTGCGCCGCGTGCTTTAAAATTATGTCGCCCTGCTCAAAACCGTAAATATCATTAATGGCTTTGAATCTGCTTATATTTATTACCGTAAGCGTAAAGGGCGTCCCGCTTTTTCTGAAAGCGTCTGCGGATTTAGTGAAATTAACCTGAAAATAATTGTGGTTGCCTAAACCGGTAAGCCGGTCAACAAAACCGGTGCGGTACAGGGCGAGGCTGTGCTGCCTGTAACCGTGTATGATAAACAGCAGCAAAAGACATAATACGATAATAATCGACACGCTCATAAACAATGCAGTCATCAATTGCTTTTGAGGTCTGTTGACTAAGGTATCCATGGAACGCAATGACAGCAAGCGCCAGTTATTATATGCAAGAGGAACATGCGATACAAGATAATTTTCGCCGTATAAAGAGTGCTGCGCTATGCCTTCGCGTTTTTGGTCTGTGTCCTGCAATAAATATTTAAGGTCAAAAATATCAGCGGATTTGGTTCCATACAATATATTATACATCGCGTCAAAATGTTCCAGTATGACTTCTCCGTCCTGCCCTAAGATAAACCACTGGGTATTCCCAAAAGGCAGTTCGCAGTTTAGGAGCTGTTCGTAAAAGACGGCAGGCTGAGACGCGAATAATACTCCCGCTTTAGCGCCGTTCCTATATACCGGCACAGCCGTTATAATGCTTTTTCCGCGGTCCGACATATCCCTTGGCGCGGAGATATAGTAGTTATTCTCATAAGTATCCGCCGTCTCTTTGGCCGAGAGAAAATCCTGCCGTACGGAACCGTCAGAAAAATAAGCCCGGCCATCCGGGAACTGAAATCCCATCATCTCAAAATTGCCGCGCTGATTTTGGCGGGCAAGATAAAGCATAAGCCCTTTTTTGTCTTCTATACGAGGCAGTCCTTCCAGCGATTCCCCTACTGAAGCCAAAACTTTAAGTTTAGCGCCCATCTGGTAGTCAAAGTTTTTTGCGAGGTTGCGGCTTACGGAAAATAAGTTCGCGCTTTCTTTCTGTATCAGCGCGGAGTCCAGATATTTCCAATACATAACGGCGCTTAACGATACTAAAACGGCCGCAATTAAAATCAATACGAAGATGTGCTTGAAACCTGATATTTTATACATGCAACTCCTTTTATAGTGTATTAACACACCCTAGCTCAAGACTGCATTTCGCCGGAATCAGCTGTAATTATATAAAATTATAATATTTTTAAAACGTTTTGTGAATTTTTTGTGAATTTTAAATTGTACTTATCTTTCTATTTTTGCTAAAAGTAAGCTGATTATTGTTTTAAATTAAAATGTTTTTAAAGGCGGCGCCAATGAAATGGACACAGGAAAAACCGGAAGATATTTTAAAAGCTTTATACACCGATAGTCACAAAGGTCTTACAAGCAACCAGGTGACTGAAACGCAGGAAATAAAAGGCTTAAATGAATTTGAAGAAGAGAAAAAAGAGAGCTTTTTTATAAAAATACTGCGTTCCTTATCGGACTTAACGACAATAATACTTTTATCAGCCGTCGTAATTTCCGGTTTTCTGGCATTAAAAACGAACGAAGGATGGATTGAACCGATAGTGATTATGGCTATCGTCATAATAAATTCCGTATTGAGCCTGCGTCAGGAAATAGGCGCCGAAAGAGCGCTGGAAGCTTTAAGAAAAATGAATGCCGATACGACCGTTGTAATAAGAAACGGAATTCAGGAAGAAGTTGACGTAAAACAGCTTGTGCCCGGAGACATTCTTGTATTAAAAGCGGGCGATAAAATTCCGGCTGACGCAAGACTGGTAGAAAGCGCCGCTTTAAAAGTCGACGAAGCCGTTTTAACTGGCGAAAGCGTGCCCGTTGAAAAAGACGCGGACGCTAAAGTTGACGCGGACGCTCCTCTTGGCGACAGGCTGAATATGCTGTTTTCAAGCTGCCTTATAACAAACGGCAGGGCGTTGGCTGTTGTCGTTAATACGGGGATGGAAACCGAAGTCGGCAAAATCGCGGGACTTTTAAACAATACAAAAAAAGATAAAACGCCTTTACAAAAAAGACTTTTTACCATCGGCAAGGTAATGACGGTGGCTGCTTTATTTTCAGCGGCGCTGTTTTTTGTTATGGGTCTTAGGCGCGGCGAACAGGTTATGGATATGCTTATGCTCGCGGTCGCTTTGGCTGTTGCCGCGGTGCCTGAAACGTTAATGATTATCGTTACTTTAACTTTGGTGTACGGCATTCAAAATATGGCGGCCAAACATGCCGTTGTGCGCAGAATAAACGCCGTTGAAACTCTTGGAAATACGTCGGTTATATGTTCCGATAAAACCGGCACTCTTACGCAAAACAAAATGACCATAAAAGCCGTTTGGGCTGCCGGGCATGAACCTAAAAAAGCGGAAGACGGTTTTGACGAAGCGGAACTGCACCTTCTTACGATATTAAGCCTTGCAAATAACGCCGTTATAGAAAAAAATGAAGATGACGGCGAGGAAAAAGCCATAGGCGACCCTACCGAAACCGCGATAATACGCCTTTTGCATGATAAAGGAATAAATAAAAAAGATTTGACGGCAAAATATCCGAAAGTTTTTGAAATACCGTTTGATTCCGAAAGAAAATTAATGACTACCGTTCATCATCTTGAAAGCGGAGGATACATTTCAATAACCAAAGGCGCGGTTGACAGAATTCCGGTTACAAAAGGCGTCTCCAAAGAAGAGATACTGCAAATTCACGACCGGTTTGCCGGACAAGCTTTAAGGGTTATTGCCGTTGCCGAGAAACATTATGACGAGCTCCCTAAAGATTTAGACGTTGACGAATTGGAAAAAGATCTGCACTTTGTCGGACTTATAGGCATGATAGATCCTCCCAGAGAGGAAAGCATTTTGTCCGTGGCCGAAGCAAAAAATGCCGGAATAAAAACAGTAATGATAACCGGCGACCACGCCGTAACCGCAGCGGCAATCGCCAAAGAAATAGGAATACTTGAAGAAGGCGATAAAACCGTAACGGGAACCGATCTTAGCAATATAACCGACGAAGAACTGGCAAACAATATAAGGCAGTACGCGGTTTACGCGAGAGTCAGCCCCGAAGATAAAATAAGAATAGTTAAAGCGTGGCAGGCTAATAACGAAGTAGTGGCGATGACCGGAGACGGAGTAAACGACGCGCCCGCCCTTAAAGCCGCGAACGTCGGCACAGCTATGGGCATAACAGGCACGGATGTGTCAAAAAATGCCGCGGAAATGATTTTGACGGACGACAATTTCGCCACCATAGTCGCGGCCGTAAAAGAAGGAAGAAAAGCTTATGACAATATAAGAAAAACGGTTTATTTTCTTTTAAGCACCAATATTTCGGAAATACTGATAATGATTTTGGGGTTTGCCATAGGCTGGGGCGTTCCGTTAACGGCATTGCAGCTGTTATTTATTAACACGGTGGCAAACGGAGTGCCGGGCTTTGCGCTAAGCAGGGAGCTTGCCGAAGACGACCTGATGAACAGAAAGCCCGTTCCGGCAGGCTCAAGCGTTTTCGCGGACGGATTTGGCGTAAAATTAACGGTTATGACCCTGACGTTTACCGTTATAACGCTTATAGGTTTTTATATAGGCAGGTTTGTAACCATTGAAGCAGGCGGCATAATGCCGTCCGCGCAAGTAGGAAAAACCATGGCGTTTTTAGTTTTAGGCTTTTCCGCGATTTTGCACATTTTTAATGTAAGAAGTATTAAGAAATCAATTTTTAAACTCGGATGGATGTCAAACCCGCCGCTGTTTTGGAGCGCGATGCTTACGTTCGCGATATTGTTCGCGGTAGCTCTTATAAAGCCCGTAGCGGAAATGTTTTACCTTACCCAAATAAGCCCGGCGCATTGGATTATAGTAATAATCTTATCTTTTTTCGCTATAATTGCAGCTGAGATTGAAAAATATTTTCTGCGCGGAACCGGAAAGGAACAAGTAATAAGTAACAAATAATAGGTACGGCAACGGCTTAACTACAGGCAAGGAAACAGGTTTTACCTTTTACATTTTATCTATTATCCTCCATATTCGCGGTGTAAATATGAAATTGTGCTATTATATTCGCAGTTTTTCATGATATATGCTATAATCACGGCCAAAACGGTAAGTACAGCAGCTGCTTACTCCGTTTTTTATTTTGCCTTTTCCAACAGCAATCATTCATAATTAATATAGAGAGGTGGCTCAGATGAAATGGACTCAGGAAAAACTTGAAGACATTTTTAAAGCTTTGTACACAGACCCTCACAAAGGGCTTACAAGCAACCAGGCGGCGGAAATTCAGGGAGTAAAAGGCTTAAATGAGTTTGAAGAAGAAGAAAAAGAAAGTATTTTTGTAAAAATATTACGCACCATTTCGGACCTGCCTATAATAATACTTTTAATAGCCGTGGTTATTTCCGGTTTTTTAGCCTTAAAAGAGGGGCACGGCTACGCGGAACCCATAATAATTTTAGCTATTGTCATAATAAACTCCATACTGAGCCTGCGCCAGGAACTCGGGGCTGAAAAAGCTCTTGAAGCTCTCAAGAACATGAATGCCGACGTAACGGTCGTAATAAGAAACGGCGTTAAAGAAAAAATTGACGTAAAGCAGCTTGTTCCGGGAGATATACTCGTATTGGAAGCCGGAGATAAAATCCCGGCTGACGCGAGAATAATAACAAGCGCCGGTTTGAAAGTTGACGAATCGATTTTAACCGGCGAAAGCGTGCCCGTTGAAAAAGACGCGGACGCAAAAGTTGACGAACACGCGCCTCTCGGGGACAGACTTAATATGCTGTTTTCAGGCTGTCTTATAACAAACGGCAGAACCGCTGCCGTTGTAGTCGGCACCGGAATGGAAACCGAAGTCGGAAAGATAGCCGGCCTTTTAAATCAAACGAAAAAATCTAAAACTCCTTTGCAAAAAAGGCTGTTATATATCGGCAAATTGATGACGGTTGTCGCTTTATTGTCCGCAGCGGTATTTTTTGTTATAGGCGTTATGCGCGGCGAAAAGCTTATGGATATGTTTATGCTCGCGGTTGCTTTGGCTGTCGCGGCAGTTCCCGAAACATTAATGATTATAGTTACCATAACTTTGGTGTACAGCATTCAAAAAATGGCAAGAAGAAACGCCGTTGTGCGTAAAATAAACGCCGTGGAAACTCTTGGCAATACTTCGGTTATATGTTCGGATAAAACCGGCACTCTGACACAAAATAAAATGACCATAAAAGCCGTTTGGGCTGCCGGGCATGAGCCTAAAAAAGCCGATGAGGATTTTGACAAGGCCGAACATCATCTTCTCTCATTATTAAGCCTTGCCAATAACGCCACCGTAGAAATAGATGACGAAGGTCATGAAAAAGCCATCGGAGACCCTACTGAAACCGCGATAATACGCCTTTTGCTTGAAAAAGGCATAAGCAAAGAAGAACTGCTGGCAAAGTTTCCGAGAGTTTTTGAAATACCGTTTGATTCCGAAAGAAAATTGATGACTACGGTTCATCATCTTGAAACCGGCGGATATGTTTCAATAACCAAAGGCGCTATAGACAGAATCTCGATAAAAAAAGGCGCGGTGAAAAAAGACGCTATAGCAAAAGTTCATGACGAGTTTGCGGGACAGGCGTTAAGAGTTATAGCCGTTGCCGAAAAATATTATGACAAGCTTCCTAAAGATTTGGATGTCGATGAATTGGAAAAAGACCTGCAGTTTGCGGGGCTTATAGGAATGATAGATCCGCCAAGGCCGGAAAGCGTTCAATCCGTAGCTTACGCGAAAAACGCAGGAATAAAAACAGTCATGATAACGGGCGACCATGCTATAACCGCGTCTGCCATTGCCGCCGAAATAGGAATACTTGAAGAAGGCGACAAAACCATAACCGGAGAAGAACTCAGCGTTTTAACGGATGAAGAACTTAAACAAAACGTCAGACAGTACGCGGTATATGCCAGAGTCAGCCCTGAAGATAAAATAAGGATTGTTCAGGCATGGCAGGCTAATAACGAAGTTGTAGCAATGACAGGAGACGGCGTCAATGACGCTCCTGCCCTGAAAGCCGCGGATGTCGGCACTGCTATGGGCATAACCGGCACTGATGTTGCCAAAAGCGCGGCGTCGATAGTTTTGACGGATGATAATTTCTCCACTATTGTCGCTGCGGTAAAAGAAGGAAGAAAAGCTTATGATAATATAAGAAAAACTGTTTACTTTCTTTTAACCTGCAACATTTCCGAAATAATAGTAATGATTACCGCTTTTGCTCTTCATTGGGGAATTCCCTTAGCCGCGATACATTTGCTATTTGTTAACACCGTGGCGGACGGCATACCCGGGTTCATGCTTAGCCGCGAAGAAGGCGAAGACGATATAATGGATAAAAAGCCCATGCCCATAAAAAGCAGTGTCTTCGCGGACGGCTATGCCCTAAGAATAGGCGTAATGTCCGCAGTATGCAGTATTGTAGTGTTTGTGGGTTTTTATATAGGTAAATTCGTTACTATAAACGCCGGAGGCATAGAGCCGTCCCACAGAGTAGGACAAACTATGGCATTTTTGATTTTGGGGCTTTCTTCGGTTGTGCACGTTTTTAATGTCAGAAGCGCTAAGAAATCCATTTTTCAAATCGGCTGGTTCTCAAATAAACCGTTGTTTTGGAGCGCAATGTTTTCGGTAGCAATAATGGTCGGAGTAGTTTTGATAGAATCCGTAACGGATATTTTCTATCTTGTTAAGATAAGTTTAACGCACTGGATTATCGCGATATTGTTATCTGTTTTCCCTCTTGTGTTTGTTGAAGTGTGGAAAGGTTTTTCACAGCTTGTTGAAAAATGTAAAGAAAATAAATTTTGCAAAAACCGTTAATGGCGATACTATATAATTGATGCAATTATATAAATTGAAATTGGCAAGTTTTTTCAAATATTTCACAAAAGCATTGTAATTATTTTTGAACAATACTATAATGTGCGTGCTTAATGAAACTTACTATATTTTACAAACAAAAAAGCGGATTTAATCAAAGGGGGAAGTTATGAAAACCATTTTAAGAAAAGTATGCAGTTTTGCAGCTGCAATAATGTTGACGGCTTTTACGGCGCAGGGATTGTTTGCCGGCAGCGACATCGCCAGTGTGGATACAAGGGTAAACATTGTAGAGCAAGTATCGATTAACGGCGACACGCCTCTTCATTTCGGCTCGTGGTATTCGCCTACGGCTAATGTGACAATTAGTGTTGACCTTACAGGCGCGGCGACGGCGAGCAATACTTCCGTTATAGATGAAGTGGGTTCCACCATTACCGGATACGAGGCTCCGAGCGCGGCGCAGTTTTCAATCAACGGCGACAAGAATCAGCCGGTAGATGTAACAATAACCGCTTTAGGCTCGGGTTATACTTATAATCTCGGCGCTTTTCCTAACGAGATGCCGGTCAGTAATTTTATCAGCAACCTGGACGGATATACCGCCGGAGACGGTTCTTCGGCTACACCTACGGCCGATCCGACTGAGTGGAGTATAGTATTGGACGATTCAGGCCAATTTTTTATAACAATCGGAGCGGATATCGAGATTAACGCATCACAGCCTGCAGACAGCTATACCGATAGTAATGACGGAAAGAACCCGGCTAACCTTTACGTTATGGTAAGCTGGTAAGCAGCTAAGATGTTAAGATATGGTATATATTATCTGTCGCGCGGGCCTTTGGCGGTTCCGCGCGACAGCTTTGTAAATCTTGTAAATTCCAGGAATATTTTATGAAACTTTTTCGTATAATGCCGGAAAGGCGGCAGCTCGGAAGTTCGGCAGCTCAGCAGCTTGGTAACGGCAACAACAAATCTTTTGTATTTGCTGAGCCGCCGAACTTCCAAGCTGCTGAACTTCTATACTGTATTGCCTGCGCGGTAATTACATTATTGCTTATTCCTTATGCTGTCATGGGGCAGCAAGTAGGGACTCTTACTGGCATAGCTACGCAGCAGCCCAGCGCGGGCAGTTTTTATAAAACAGATTTGCAGCCGGCGTGGATTACGGTAACGTCTTTAGCGGACGGCAGCACATCATACAGCGCGTCCGGTAATATAAGATTTGAGATACCTCCGCAGGGAGGCGTTTACTCTTACTCTGCTGTGACTATTCCGGGCGGCGGTATAAACGCATCTATTTTGGCGCAGCCTGTCTGGCAAGTTGATCAAAATCCGCCTCCGGGGCTTGATATTAACGGACAGCCTATACCTGGACTGGGGCCCCCAAATCCGGCCACTACTATATATTTGACTAACAGTACTTTGAGCGGGGCCGGCAGCATTACTAATAATTCCAATCCTATTGTGCTTGGATACGCTAACGCTACTCCTTCTCCGACAAAATATGCTATGACCTCTGTCGGCGCTGCCGCATCAGTGGGCATGAGTATTACGCTAAATATTCCCGGAAATTACAGACCGGGGACATATACAACCACGTTTATAGTCGCTCAAATGAATTCGACTCAAGGCGGCCCCACAGGCACTAATCTTCCATGGGTAGGCACCCCGGATAGGATTATACTTTCTTTTACATTTTTAGGGTTTTTAGAAGTCAGCCAATTAGCGCCGCTTCATTTCGGCACGATTGGCGCCAGACCATACCAATCATATGTATTGATCGACCCTGTTAGCGGCAGGTCCGGCACAGCGTTTATTTATGACAACAGAAACCCGCAGCCCAGCATAGCGAAAATCCGTGTTTGGGGTTCGGCCAATACCGAGATCAGGGTTTCGTTTCCCAACTCAATAGATCTTGCCAACACCAATGACATCAATTTGAAAGTAGCCGTGGAAGAATTTACGGCTGCGCCGCTTGTATGGGATTCTACCGGACAGGTATGGGTTGGCTTTACGGACTCAAGCGGAGACGGCGGAGAATTACAATTTACAATAGGCGGTAAATTGATTGTGCCGGATGAAAGCAGTGTGACACCCGGGCTTTACACCGGAGAACTGCCGGTAACGATTAATTTTTAATTTATATTTGTCATTCCCGAATTTTGTTATCGGGAATCCGCATTTGAAAATAAAAACGGATACCCGATAGATACACTCGGGTATGACAAAAAAAAGGTAGAAAATGAAAAAAATTACTTTGTCGGTCTTATTATTCTCTTTGTGTTTTTGCGCAGTGAAAGTTTACGGGAATATTTCGATATATCCTTATGCCGTAGATTTTGACGCTTCGTCAAAAAAGCGCGTAGTGTCGATAAGCGTGAGCAATCCCAGCAATGAAAGAAAAACTTACAGGGTAAGCGTTATCGATATGAAGCAAGGCATAACCGGAGGCTTTAAAGAAATACCGTCGGACAAAAGACCGGAGTTTTCAGCCGCTCCTTTCATTGCGTTTTCCCCTAAACAGTTCACACTTGGTCCCGGAGAATTTCAAACGGTAAATATCAGCCGTAAGCCCATGTTAAACGCGCCCACGGGAGAGTACACATCGCATCTTAAAATACAGGAAGTGGATACGCCTATGCCGAAGGAAGCGACTGACAGCGAGGGGATTTCGGCGGTTCTGAAGTTTAAATACAGCATAACTATTCCTATATATATAAGGAGCGGCAAAACCGAAGGCCGCGTAAGCATATCCGCGGCGAAGCTTGAAGAAAGAAACGGGCAGCAATATATCTCGATAACTTTAACAAGAGAAGAAGGACTGAAATATTTCCGCGGCAAAATAATTGCCACAGTGAATAAAAATATCGTAAGCGAAATGAAAAATATGCGCCTATACCCTGAAAGCCATGAAAGAATAATTTTTCTGCCGTTAAACAAAGGCGTAACGGATTTAGCCGGCAAGAAAGTAAAGATTATCTATCAATCCGACACGGATACGGACAAAAAGAAAGAGGTTTTCAGTGAGGCTGAGTTCACTCTTTAATCATAAACTTTTACGTTTTTGCATATGCGCGGGTTTAATACTTTCTTTTAACCTGCATTTTTTTTCAAGTCCTGATTTATACGCGCAAAATTCAGATTTAGAAAATGATGACGATATGGCGGCTTTCGCGACTATCGTGCAGGGATACTATACGGACGAGTATGTTTACGCCATGCTTTTAGGCGGCGGCGTTTTCATTTCGCCTCAGCAGTTTGCCCAAGCCGCGGGTTTGACTATGGAAAGCAGTCTGAGCGGATTCTGGGGAACTCCTTCAAGAAAATTCGCCATAGACGTTCAAAACGCCACAGCCAAATTTAACGGCAAATCTTCAATAACCATAGACCCCCGTTTTATCAGAGAAATCGACGGACAATATTATTTCAGCGCGGAGTTTTACCGCGAATTATTTCCCACCGTGCGCGTGGAATTCGACCAAAGGCAGATGTTAATGACCCTTGACGCGGATGAGCAGCTTCCTTTTACCGAAGCGCGAGAGCTTCGCAGAAGAGCCGGCCGCGTAACGCCGCTGCGCCAGAGAGAAAGTTTTAAGGAATTTACTTTTGACGAAAGATTATTTGCCTGGCCGGTTTTGGATGTAACGCTCGGCTACGGTTTGAGCATAATAGACGGAAACACCGCGACAAGAGATTCTTACGCGCTTGATTTGGGAATGCTCTTTTTAGGCATGGATACAAGAGCTTTTATGTCCGGCAGTTCCGACCGCGATCCCACAGCCAGATTTCTTATGTCGCGCGTTTTTTTGGGAGACGAGCCGAATTTTCTTAATCTCGTAAAAATTCAGGCGGGCGACATTTCCGGCATAGGCGGCGGCTTTTTTACCGGCTCATCCAACGGGCGCGGATTAACGGCGAGTTCGTTTAAAGATATTGTCACGTCGGCGGACAGAACTATTACCATAGCGGGCGATTTGCCCGAAGGCTGGGAAGCGGAACTTTATTTGAATAACCAGCTTATAAGTTTCCGCCAGCCCAGCGTTGCCGGGCGTTATGAGTTTCCCGATATTCCCGTAAGTTTCGGATTAAACAATTTCAGAGTTGTTTTATACGGACCCGCGGGAGAAATAAGATTTCAGGACAGACGTTATTATTCCGGACGTTCGCCCGTAGCCAAGGGAGAGTTCGGATACAATATATCCGCTTATCAGGCCAACCGCTATTTAGTTGAAGCTAACGAACCGAGCGCGAGCGATTCCGAAGACGTAACTTTTGATTCTATGTTTTACTACGGTTTAAGCGAAGGGCTCACGCTTCTTTCCGGTTTTACAAGAACGGCGGATGACGCCGGATATTCAAATTCCATGGGCCAATACGGAACGGTCGGCGCCATGTATGTCACGCAGGGCATGCAGCTGCAGTATAACGCGCAATACGGATTTAAAAATGAAGCGCTGGGGCACAATATTTCCGCGCAGGGAAATCTCTATTTTGCGGATATATTTGCCCGATATCAATATTACGGCGATTTATTATTGCCGGTTTCTTATAACGGCAGTTCTTACGCGAAAGATTTGTTTGAAGCAAGATTAACGGGCAGTATGCGTATAGCCCCCCGTTTTCCTCTTCCGTGGTCTTTATCGTACAGAGATACGAATACAAATGACGGAAATAATTACAAAAGCATAAGCGCGCGTCTGTCGCCCAGTTATAACAAATACTTTTTCAATATAGAAAACTTCTATGATCTTTCTTCTTATGCTGGCGGCGGCCAAACGGAACGCAACAATATTACTTTTAATATGTCCAGAGCGCTCGGAGTCATATCCCTGGGCGCCGGCGCCTTTGTTGAAACAATGCCGGATACGGACTGGCGCGAAGTCAACGCGAGGCTCAACTACCGCGCCGGCAGAAGAACTTATCTCAGCTTTATCGCCAGCAACTATAACCGAACGATAAAAAATCTTCAAACCTACACGGCTTATTGCGGAACGCTTTTACCTTTCGGCACGCTTACCATGAGCGCGTCGCATAGTTCTAACAACACCTTTGCAGCTTCGCTTACTTACAGCATAAGCTTCGGTAAAAACCCGCATAGAGCGGCTATTTTTGTGTCTCCCGATGCAAGGCTTGCCGGACGCGCCGTTGTCGGCGTGTTAGCCGTTGACGAATTCGGCGAGTCGGTAAGCGGAGTAAATATACGCTCCGGAGGAATGCCCATGACAACCGATAAACACGGCACGGCTATTTTGTTTAATGTTCCGACGTATGCCAGAGCGTCTATAATGGCGGGCGGAGGAGATGAAATTTCTCTTACGCCGGAAAAAGATACTTATAAGCATGTTTTCCGCCCAGGCACCGTTTATCCTCTTGAGATGACATTTATACATAAAGGAGAAATCGAAGGACAGATAAAATTTAAAAAAGCGGATGCCAATAAACGCGGCGCGCTTATAGGACATGCCGTGCAGGTGATAGGCTCAGACGGCAAAGTAGCTGCCCAGACATATACCGACAATGAAGGCTATTTTATTCTTGAAGCGGTGCCGTTCGGGCATTATAAAATAGTTGTTTTAAGATATGACGGAACAGTGGCAATAACGCGCGAAATTAATGTCGATGATATAATTTATACTATAACCAAGCCTTTGGAGATTTAAGGATTTTTATGAAAAAAAACGGAAAACTTTTTTTATTGTTTTGTATAGCGACGGCTTTGCTGCTGCCTGCCTGCGTTCCTAATGATTTTAAACAAATGGTTATAGCCAGGCATGAAGAGGAACTGCAGCAGCCTGTAAGACCGATTTCGACCGGCCTGCTTATCTTTCCAAATCCCAAACTTGCCGCCAAAGCTGCCGAGGAAGACGATATTAAAAAGGAAAGGATCGAAGCGCTGGCAAGAAGAACGCGCGAGATGATGGAAAAATTTGAAATGACTGCCGCGACTTTTGCGGTAGGCTCGGCAAATTTGACCGCAAGCGCGAGAGCCGACATACAAGCCATGGCCGAAAAAATAAAACAATATAAATATAACTCTATAACTATAGAGGGGCACACGGACTCGACCGGAAGCGCGAGCCTGAACATGAGATTGTCAAAAGAAAGGGCAAGAGCCGTGTATAACGAATTTGCCCGGCACGGAATAGACCGGCAAAGGATGAGGTATATAGGATTCGGCTCGGAATTGCCTATAGATACCAATGCCACGGCAGCCGGAAGAGCCAACAACAGAAGAGTCGAAATATTCGTAGAGTAGAGAAACCTGCCGCAGTTAATCCCTTTCCACATCTATTTGCAGCATTCGGATAATATGCATCGGAATTGCATGTTATCCGATTTTTTTTATTTTAAAAAATATGAGGCAATTCTTCAAAAAATCACTAAAACGACTAAATTATGATTTAAAAGTGGTCATGAAAATGTGTTTACAATCTTTAAAAGTCATCAATAAAATGTGTTGTTAAGCCAAAAAGTGGTCACGAAAACGTGCAACAAGAGTTGACAATGTATAAGTAAAAGAGTTAAAATTTACTTGGGGTATTTAATATGAAAAGAGACATAATAAGTAAATTTTTTGATTGGAAAAATAAGAAAAACCGGCAGCCTTTAATTCTGACAGGAGCAAGACAAGTAGGTAAAACTTGGGCTATGAAGGAATTCGGCGCTAAAAATTTTAAAAAAAGCGCCTATATTTCTTTTGACAATAACACGAATATGAAAAATCTATTTGAAAATTCCGTTCGCCCAAATGAGTTATTGCCGTTTTTAAATGCTGAAGCCGGTATAGAAATAGATTCTGAAACATTGGTTATTTTCGACGAAGTTCAAGAAGTTCCAAAAGCTTTGACAGCCTTGAAATACTTTTTTGAAGAACGTCCCGATATTGCAATTATTGCCGCAGGTTCAACGCTTGGCGTGAGTTTGCATAACGGAGTATCTTTTCCCGTAGGTAAAGTTGAATTTATGACGCTGCACCCTATGTCTTTTGCAGAGTTTTTAGACGCTATATCCGAAACTCAATTGCGTACCGCGATAGAAACAAAAAATTATGTCTTATTAGATAGTTTCCACGAAAAACTGCTGGGACTTGTAAAGCAATATATGATTGTAGAAGGAATGCCGGAAGTTGTGTCTGAATTTGTAAGAACCAAAGGATTCGGCGAAACTCGTAATATTCAAAAAAAAATCTTAACGTCATATGAAAAAGATTTTTCAAAATATACAAATGTTGAAATGGCCGTAAAACTTGGTTTGTTATGGAAATCAATTCCCGCGCAGCTCGCAAGAGAAAATAAAAAATTTTTATACGGCGCCGTTAAAACAGGCGCGCGAGCCAGAGACTTTGAAGTAGCGATACAGTGGCTTGCCGACAGTTCTTTAATTTATAAAGTCGGGCGGATATCAAACCCTTCGCTGCCGCTTAAATCATATGAAGAATTCGGAATGTTTAAGATGTTTTTGCATGATATCGGGCTTCTTTGCGCAATGAGCGGAGTCAGCGATAAACTTATTTTAGAAGCAAACAGCATATTTAAGGAATTTAAAGGCGCATTGGTTGAGCAATTGATATGCCAGGAACTATTGACTCTTGGCGAAGAACCTTTTTATTGGTCTGTTGAAAATTCTCAGGCAGAAATTGATTTTTTAATTCAGCGTGACGATAAAGTTATTCCTATAGAGGTTAAAAGCGGAATAAATTTACAGGCTAAAAGTTTAAAGACGTATATCGAAAAATTTAAACCTTCAATAGCGTTAAGAGTATCGCAGGCAAATTATAAAGTTTCAGATAATATTATAGATCTGCCTATTTATGCTTTTAGAAGTTGGTTTCAATAGGGCTTTGTTCTTATTTTTTCTTTCAAAAAAATTTGATAAAATCTAACGAATAATTAAGAAGTAAATCTATATACCAGGGGAGAAAGTTTGTCATGAAACGAGTTTATGAAGGTAAGACCAAAGATGTTTTCGCGCTTGAAAACGGCAATTATCTTTTAAAGTTTAAAGACGACGTAACCGGAACCGACGGCGTTTTTGACCCCGGAGCAAACACTGTCGGGCTTTCCATTGAAGGAATGGGCAAAGCCGGTTTGAGGCTTTCAACGTATTTTTTTGAACTCCTTGCCAAAAGCGGCATAAAAACCCATTATGTAAAATCCGACATTGAAAACAATACGATGGAAGTTTTGCCTGCAACGGCTTTCGGCAAAGGCATAGAAGTTATCTGCCGTTTCAAAGCCGTCGGAAGTTTCATGCGCCGCTACGGAATGTACGCGAAAGAAGGACAAGACTTAAACGCTTACGTGGAAGTAACGCTCAAAGACGACGAACGCGGCGATCCGCTTATTATTAAAGACGCGCTTGCGCTTTTGAACATTTTAAATAACGACGAATATGAATCGCTTAAAAGCCAAACCCAAACAATTTGCAAAATGATAAAAGACGAACTTGCAAAATACGGCTGCGAGCTTTATGATATCAAACTTGAGTTTGGAAGAAATAACGGGCAGGTTATATTGATTGACGAACTTTCGGCCGGAAATATGCGCGTTTACAAAGACGGAAAAATCGTTGAGCCGCTGAATCTTGGTAAGATTGTTTTAGGAAGTTAAAGAAAGGCAGAAGCTCGGAAGTTCGGCAGCTCAGCAGCTCGGCAACGGCAAAAAATAAAGACAAAGCGACCAAAGCTTCTCTGAGCTGCTGAGCTGCCGAACTTCTATTCTTCCGCAGTTTTCGCTTCTTTGTCAAAATCTAAGTCAATTTTTCTTTTAGCCGGTCTTCCCAGTTTCTTTCTCGTCCACACTCTTAAAGATTCCATATATTCAAAAATCGCCGGAATTACAAGAAGCGTGAGAAACGTGGAACTGATAATGCCGCCGATTATAACTATGCCCATGCTCTGCCTGAATTTTCCGACTTCGCTTAAAGCCAAAGCTGTCGGAAGCATGCCTGCCGCAAGAGCAAAAGACGTCATCAAAATCGGGCGCAGCCTGACTTTTCCGGCTTCCACTATGGCGTCTTCGATTTTTCTGCCGCGCCTCATAAGCTGCTGTATATAATCCACGAGAATAATCGAATTTTTGGCGACTATGCCCAGCAGCATTATAAACCCTATCATCGTAAACATATCCAAAGCGTTGTTTGTCATAAAAAGTGCGGCTACCCCGCCTACAACGGCAAAAGGAAGCGCAACCATTATCGTAAAAGGCGTTATTACCGACTCATAGAGACTTGCGAGAACCATAAAAATAAACATTATGGAAAGAAGCGCAGCCATAGCTATGCTTGTGCGCAGTTTTTGCATTTCCTCAATGTTGCCGCCGTATTGATGGCTTGCGCCCTGCCAAATTTCTTTATTTTTCGGATTGCTTTTGTGCTCGTTAATAATTTTTTGAACTTCCGCCTGTATGGGGCCGAGCGACGCGCCTTTGCTTAAATTTCCGCCGATTTCAATAAATCTTATTCTGTCGCGTCTGAAAATTTTTGTCGGACCTTCCGCCTGCCTTAACGTTGCGACTCTTGAGAGTTTAATTCTTTTGTTGTTCCTGTTGAAAACGTAAAGATTTTCGAAAGAGTTCATTATGTCTCTCTGCCCGTCTTTAAGCTGGACTCTTATGTCGTACTCAAGATTATTTGCCCTGAAAACCGCGGGAAGGTTGCCTTCGACCATTGCCCTTAACTCTTCGCCTACGGAAACCGAATTTATGCCGAAAAGCTTTGCCTGAGCAGGGTCAATGTCTATCTGCCATTCCGGTTTTCCCGAACGGAAATTCGTGCTTAAATCCACGAGACCCGGAATATCTCTGAATTTTACCATAAGCTGGTCGGCAAGAGTTGAAAGCTGCTTTAAATCTCTTGCGAATATCATAAGAGAGAAAGGCTTTTGCCCGCCGCCTGCCACTGTGTTGCCCGTGTTGTTGAGCGAGATTATTACCGACGGATCAATTTCTCCGGCAATTTTTTTTCTGAGAACGTCTTTAACGTCTTCGGTTGACAAGCTTCTATGTCTGTAATTTACCAAACGCACATAAATGTCGGCAATATTTAACTCTCTGCTGTTATTGCCTATGGTTGTGACAAGAAACTCCGCTTCGGGAATTTCTCTTACTATATCTTCTATCTGCAAACAAATGGCGTCGGTTTTTGCAAGCGAAGCTCCGGGAGAAGCTTCTATCGCAATTCTGAACTCTCCCGCTTCCGAAGCAGGCATAAAATTCATAGGAATTTTGCCAAAGTACAAAGGCAGAAGCGAAGCGGCAAAAATCAGCACGGACAGAAACAAAATTTTTATCTTATTTCCGATGATAAATTTTATCGTCTTTACATAAACGGATAAAAGTATTTCATAAACTTTTTCAAACCATACTACGGTCAGCGTTCTTATAATTTTGCTTGACGCCTGCACGAATTTCCCGGGACGGCGTTTTTTTGCTTCTTCATGCGTAGGAATTATATAAGCCGAAAGCAGCGGCGCTATTGTCAAGGCGTCCAAAAGGGATATAATCATTGCAAAAACAACAGTCAGCCCGAACTCCCTGAAAAATTGTCCGATAATGCCGCTCATAAATCCTACGGGCAAAAATACGGCTATAACCGACGCGGTCACGGCAACAACGGCAAGCGCCACTTCGTCCGTTCCTTTTTGCGCGGCGACATCCGGAGCTTCTCCTTCCTCGTAATGCCTGTAAATGTTTTCGCGCACGACTATGGCGTCGTCAATTAAAAGGCCCACGGCAAGCGACAAAGACATCAGGGAAAGAATATTTATGCTGAAATCAAACAAATACATAAATATGAACGCGCCTATAAGGCTGTTCGGAAGCGCCAATGCCGTGATAAACGTCGAGCGCCAGCTTCCCAGAAAGAAATACACTACGACTATCGCAAGAAAAATTCCTTCAAAAATAGTATTTCTCACGTCATTTATATTATCCCTTATGGCTTTCGCGTTATCCGTGACCACGGTAAGCCTGGGATTGCCTTTCGTACCCTTGTATCTGGCGTTAAGTTCGTCCACTTTTTGCAGAATGCCGTTTGAAATATTGACTTCATTGGCTTTTGACTGTTTAAAAATCCTGAAAAGAAGAGACTGTTCTCTTACCCATTCGCCGTCTTCTTTAATGTTTATTCTGCCCATTGTGAAACGTTCCATTATCGTATCTTTGACTATCGCAAGGTCGCCGACGGTTATCGGGACTTCGTTGCCGTGAAAGTTTACGACAACGTCTTCAATAGACTGGATAGTCCTGTATTCGCCGAGCGACCGAAAAGAAACATCTTCAAATCCCACTGAAATTCTGCCGATCGGAACGTTCATGCTGTTATTTGCTATGGCGTTTGAAACCGCGGTAAGCGTCGTATCGAATTTATTGAGCTTTTCACGGTCAACCGAAACATGGATTTCCCTTCTTGTGCCGCCTGCCATCCAGATCCTCGATACGCCGTCAACTCTTAACATTTCCTTTCTGAAATTTTCGTCGGCAAAATCAAATAATTCTTTCGGATCAAGATCCGCTTTCATGCTTATGGTCATCACCGGCGCAGATTCCGGATCGATTTTTAATACTACGGGTTCCTGAATGTCATCCGGAAAACCTCTGCGGATTTCAGCTATTTTATCTTTTACTTCCTGCAATGCGACTTCAGGATTTTTTGTTAATTCAAATTCCAGATAAGTTGTCGAAATCGCGTCCTGGCTTATGGAAGTTATATGTTTTAGCCCGGAAATGGCGCTCATGGCGTTTTCAACTCTGTTGCTTATCCTGTTTTCTATTTCTACCGGACCGGCTCCGGGATAAGTTATGGAAATCTGGACATACGGAAATTCCACGTCAGGCATCATTCTGACCTGCATTCTGCTCATAAAAATGAGGCCGATTACTATCATGGCCACAAGTATTGAAAAAACAAAGGTGGGACGCTTGATTGCAAGACTTGCTAAATTCATAGAAATCTCCGTTTGTTTTAAAATTATATTGATAACTATTATATCTAATTATTGTTAGAATTGTGTTAAAAATGCCATAAAATAAAAAACGCGCATAAAATATACAAACGTATTATGCGCGTTTTTTATTGCATTGCCGTCTTTAACGGCAGATATATTATCTGTAATCGAATTCGTTAAAAATTAAAACATTGCCGTTGGAAGTGTGAAGTGAAAAAATATTATCTTTTAAATCCCAGCGGGACACATCCGTCAAAAGACTAAAAAACTCCGTTTCGCTTAAACCGTCTGGAGTAAATATGCCAAACATCAAAGTGCTTGCGGCTTGTTTAAATGAGATTGCGTTTCCTTCTCCCAATGCGTAAGGCGCGCTATATCTGTTTGGAGCGGCTTTGCCCGAAGCAATAGAATCGTTAAACTGCATAGTATAAACATCGCCGAATTTTGTTTTATCCAGTTTTGAACTGTCAAAAGTTACCGTTCCCGACGGATCAACCACTTTTACAAGCTGCCAAACTTTGCCTTTTACAAAGCTGAAATACTGAGGTTCATTAGATTCATTCGAAACTTTGCCTGTTGTCGCGCAGGCGGCAACAAACAATGAACCGCAAACTACAGCCGCCGCAACAGCATTTTTTAAAACCGATGAAATTTTCATAATTTTACCCTCCGAAAATATGATAGCAAATTATGCAAATTTTATTTCAGTTTCCTATTTTTAAAGTCACGATCTCTGTTTTTATTTCTTTCCCGGACAGTTTTACAGCTTCCTGTGCCGCAAAAACGATCCCGGCGCAGCACGGAACTTCCATCCTTACGACAGTTAAACTTTTTATATTATTATTTTTTATTATTGCGGCAAGCTTCTCCGTATAATCAATATTATCAAGCTTAGGGCATCCTATAATCACAACTTTGCCTTTCATATATTTATTATGAAAATCGCCGCATGAATAAGCGCTGCAGTCTGCCGCTACAAGCAAATCCGCATTTTCAAAATAAGGGGCGTTCACGGGAACAAGCTTTATCTGCACAGGCCACTGCCTAAGCTGCGAGGGAGTAAAGCTCGGAACTTTGGAAACTTTGTTTCCATTATTATTACAGATCTCATTTTCTTTTGCCCTGCTGTTATTTAATTCAATGGTTTTGGCATTGCTGCCAGGGCAGCCGCAGGGTATATTCGCTTCTTCATCAACAGTTTCTTGATCGTGTGTATCAGGTTCATCTTTTATATCCATATTTAAAAGTCTTTCCATTCTTTTCTTAACTGTTTGCGCGTCAAAAGGTTTTGCTTCGCGCTCTTCAAAAGAAATCGCTCCTGTCGGACAGGCGGGCAGACAGTTTCCCAAACCGTCGCAATAATCATCCCTTAAAAGTTTTGCCTTGCCGTTGACCATTCCTATAGCGCCTTCATGGCACGCGCTTACGCATTTTTCGCATCCGATGCATTTTTCCTCGTCTATTTTTATTATCTGCCTTTTCATTTTATTCCCCCTTTTAACGACAATTACTAATTACGAATGACGAATTACGAATCAACGGCAACCCCTAACCCTCTTGCTTCGCAAGTCCCAAGTAGTCAAGCTACTTCCTCGGCGCTCACATCTCGCGCCCGCTCATGACTCGTGCTCCTTATTCGTCGCACACTCGCCCCGCAAGGGGCGAGGGAAAATGCATCTTTGTCTTTTTTGTCTTTGATTCGTAATTCGTCATTCGTAATTCGTAATTGTCTTTAGTATAATATAATGTTAGAAAATATTACGTTGCAAATGCAACAAAGGAATAATATGCGCAAGTATTTCCGCATACTGAAAAAAACAAAACTGTTTGAAGGGCTGGCTGAAAAAGAGATAGAAGCGGCTCTAAACTGTCTCGGTAAAAAAACGGTTAAGTTTAAAAAAGGCGATATTATAATTGACGCCGGCGAACCTGTCAAAGATATAGCTTTGCTTCTAAACGGCAGCGTGCAGATTCTGCAGGAAGATATTGAAGGAAACAGAGCCATAATAGCGCAATTTTATCCATCCGAAATATTTGCCGAAGCGCTTGCCTGCGCGCAGGCGCGGAAAAGTCCGGTGACTGCCGCCGCGGCAACTGACTGTGAAATAATATTTATACCTTTTAGTAAAATTACCGGATTTTGTTCCGAATCGTGCCGGTTTCATTCAAAAATTATTTCCAATATGCTCAAAATTCTCGCGCAAAAAAATATTTTTCTTAACGCGAAAATAGAACATCTAAGCAAAAGAACCATAAGAGAGAAGCTCATTTCTTATCTGAATGAGCAGAGCAGAAAAGCCGGAAATAAAAAATTCGACATACCTTTTGACAGAAGTGAGCTTGCTGATTTTCTCTTCATTGACAGAAGCGCAATGTCCAGAGAGCTTTGCAAAATGAGAGATGACTGTATTATAGAATTCGATAAAAACCGTTTCATATTAAAAAAGTAAAATTTAAGGAGCTTAGTTTACATGTTTTTACCTGTGACAAAAGAAGAAATCCAAAAATTCGGCTGGGATAAACCGGATATTATTTTAATATCCGGAGACACTTATATCGACAGCCCTTTTATCGGGACAGCCGTGATAGGCAATTGGCTTACCGCTCATGGTTTCAAAGTCGCCGTAATAGCGCAGCCGGACATAAATAATGATGATATAGCGCGTCTTGGCGAACCGTCTCTTTTTTGGGGCGTTTCTGCCGGGGCAATGGATTCTTTTGTTTCAAATTATACGGCTTTAAATAAATTCAGAAATGACGACGATTTAACGCCCGGCGGCGTCAATAACAAACGTCCTGACAGAGCCTGTATGGTCTATACTAATTTAATAAGAAAATATTTCAAAAACACTAAGCCGATAGTTTTGGGAGGCGTGGAAGCAAGCCTCAGAAGAATTGTTCATTATGATTTTAAAGATAATGCTCTGCGCCGTTCAATTCTTTTTGACGCCAAAGCCGACATATTAACTTACGGAATGACTGAACAAAGCTCTCTTGAACTTGCCAAAGCTTTAAAAAACGGTACGGAATGGAGAAATATCAGAGGGTTATGTTATATATCAAAAGAAAAACCTGAAAACTCTTTTGAAATCCCGTCGTATGAAGAATGCGCCGACGATAAAGATAAATTCTTTGAGGCGTTTTCCTCTTTTTATAAAAATGAAACTGCGAGAGAACCTAAAGTTTTATGCCAAAAACATGCCGAAAGATATTTGGTACAAAATCCCCGGCAGCAGGTTTTAACTACGGAAGAACTGGACGCGATATATGATTTGGATTACACGCGCGAAGTTCACCCTTATTACGCAAAACTGGGAAAAGTTAAAGCCCAGGACACAATAAAATTTTCAATCACAACGCACCGCGGCTGTTTCGGCGAATGTAATTTTTGCTCAATAGCGGTTCATCAGGGAAAAGAAGTTGTTTCAAGAAGCGAAAAATCAGTTATTGCCGAAGCTGAAAAAATCACAAAACTTAAAGATTTTAAAGGATATATAACCGACCTCGGCGGACCTACGGCAAATATGTACGCCGCAAAATGCCGTACAAATAAAAACGCAGGAGTGTGTGAAAACAAACGCTGCCTGTTTCCCGAAACGTGCAAAAATCTTATTCCCGGACACAATAAACAGCTTGAACTTCTGGAGAAGGTAAGCAGAATTGAAGGAGTTAAAAAAGTTTTTATATCTTCCGGAATAAGATACGATATTATCTGCGCGGACTCGGAAAACGGACAAAATTATCTTGATAATTTACTGGAAAAACATATCTCCGGACAAATGAAAATCGCGCCTGAACATTGCGATGATAAAGTTTTAGCGTTAATGGGCAAACCAAGTTCTGCTGTTTTGAAACAATTCTTAGAAATGTTTAAAAACTCAAAAGAAAATTCCTCATTGCCTTTCTTAACTTATTATTTTATAGCGGCTTATCCCGGATGCGGCGAAAAAGAAATGTTTAATCTTCAGCGTTTTATAGGCAGAAACTTAAAAATTAACCCTGAACAGGTACAGATATTTACCCCCACCCCTTCGACAGTCGCCACAATGATATACTACTGTGAGAAAGATTTGTCCGGCAATAAATTATTCGTAGAAAAAGATAGAAATAATAAACAAAAACAGAAAAGAACTATCTTGGGCGTAAAGTAAATGACTATCTGCCTTAACTGTTCTAGGGTGTGTCGACATATATAACGCACTTGCGCTGCTCAGATTTTTGAGGAAATTTTAACTTTTTTATGACGCGCATAGCCGAAACTATGTAAGGAATAAAAAAGTTAAAATTTACCAAAAAGCTGGCGCAGCCCGAAGGGTTTGGTCAAAAAAGAGCCAAATCCTAGGCGCGGAGACGAAGCAATAGCGGCGCCTATTGATAGGAGCCGCAACAACGGAGTTGGCTCTTTTTTGACCAAACGCAAGCGCGTTATATATGTCGACACACCCTAGCTAAACTGCTATCAAGATACATATGAATACATAGGTAAATGAGAAGCGCTATTTAATCCAATTTTGAAATATACCGAATTCGGTACAATTAAAAATTCAGCAGGCAGTTGAGTGGCGGAAATTGCTTGAATAGATCCGTTAAGCAGCTGTCGATATGCTGCGATATGTTTGTGATGGTCTTACTCTCTGGAAACTTTTCTTTCATGCGTTTTGCATGCCATAATCTTGACTTTTTTATTTTTAAACTGTATTATGAGTAAATTACTCACTATACTGAGTAATTTATTTAACAAGAGGAGGGGACTATGTTTGAAAGAAGACTAGTTGAGCAGCTAGTGCAGCGAGTAAATGAAAAACGTCATTTTATACAGATAGTTATAGGGCCGCGCCAAACCGGTAAAACTACAGCCGTAACCCAGGCAACTAAAAAAATAAAATTGCCTGTATATTTTGTCAGTGCTGATGATGCCGGCGCTCTTTCACAGGAGTGGCTTAGCAACGAGTGGGAGCAAGCCCGGTTATTACAAAAACGCACAAAAAAAGATACCATTCTTGTAATAGATGAAATTCAAAAGATTGCAGACTGGTCAGCAGCAGTGAAACAATTATGGGATGAAGACAGCCGCAGCGGTATGCCGCTTAAAGTTATTCTTACAGGTTCATCCGCATTGCTGTTACAAAAAGGTTTAACAGAATCTCTCATGGGTCGTTTTGAAGTTCTTTACAGCCTTCATTGGAACTTTGCCGAATGTAAGAAAGCTTTTAAGTATACCCTTGATGATTTTATATTTTTTGGCGGCTATCCCGGAGCGGCGGCTTTAAAAAATGATGAAGAACGTTGGGCGCGCTATATAGGTTCTTCTATCGTAGAACCTACTATTTCTCAAGATATTTTTTTAATGGAAGAAGTCCGTAAACCGGCATTGTTACGTTCTCTTTTTAAGTTGGGCTCAGTATATTCAGCACAAGAATTGTCTTACACCAAGATTCTAGGACAGCTTCAAGACGCCGGAAATACCGTTACGCTTGCTCATTATTTAGAACTTTTAGAAGGAGCAAATATATTGTGCGGTTTACAGAAATTTTCATTAAACAAAATCAGAGTCCGTCAGAGTTCGCCAAGATTTATGGTGTACGATACGTCTTTAATGACATATTCTGACGGCACAAGCCGCAAACGCTTGCTTGAAAACAGCGATGCAAAAGGGCATTTGGTTGAAAGTGCCGTCGGCGCGTATTTACTTTCCAGAGGAAAAGAAGAAGGCTTTGACGTCTTTTGGTGGAGAGAAAAAAGCGATGAGGTTGATTTTGTAATACAAAAAGGCGCTAAAATCACCGCCATAGAAGTAAAAAGCGGACGGATTAAAAAAAGCGGCGGAAGCATTGAATTTAAAAAGCTATATCCGCAGGCATTAAGTTTAACTGCGGGAAGCGCGAACGCCAAATTAGAAGATTTTCTGCTCGGTAAAGTTGATTTGTTTAAATAAGTATTTTCTCAAAGTGCCAAAAAGTTGAAGCGGAATGCAGTTATGTAAAATAGAATGTGTAAAGTTGCCTTCTGACATTGTAAAACGACGAACCTCCGCGCAACAAGACTGCGCTGTATCAGTTGCCATTCCGTGGAGCCTACCACGTAATATTTTAATCCGAAATGCCGGAATCTATTTTTTAACTTTGATTCCCGATTAAGACACTCGGTACGGCTAATATGCATGTATAGTCTTTTTATCTGCTCTCTTTTTTATGTTATTTATTATTTGCTTTTCTTAATCAGCGTTTTTCCGAAAGCTTCAATGCCCTTGCCTACGGCTTTTACGGTTCTCTTAACGCGGCTTATTCTTGAATTGGCTTTTTTCAAGCTTTTTTTTACTTCTTTTACGGATTTATCGGCTTTTCTTTCAATTTTTTTTAAAGTTCTTGCAGCCTTTTTTTCTGCGTCTTTTTTCACATTGTTAATTTTTCTGGCATATTTCTTTTGCATTGCTTTTTTCTCCTTAAAAATTTTCTTTTTTGCCGCCCTCGCGGCTTTTTTAGCCGCTTTTTTTATTTTTTCGGCGCTTTCATTAAACTTTTCTTCTATTTTTTCAACTATCTCCGGCTTTTGTATTTTAATGACGGGAATATCGGTTTTAATAATTTTGGCGTCGTTCCAAAGTTTTTCGAGGTTATATAAATCTCTTACATGCGGAGACATAACGTGCACCACAAGACCGCCGTAATCCAAAACTCTCCATGAAGCTGATGAAACGCCTTCCCTTCTTACGACAGGCATCCCTTTTTCTTTAAACGTCTTTTCTATTTCGCCGCAAATCGCATTAATCTGTGGAGTGGATTCAGCCGTAGTTATGACAAAATAATTCGCAATAGCCGTCAGATCCCGCACATCAAGAATAACCGTTCTTACGGCCTTTTTGCCATCGGCAATTTTCGCGGCTTGTTCAGCCATTTTGAGAAAATCAATTTTTGACATTTTCAACTCCTTTTCACTCTTCACTCTGTTTTTTTATCAAGTTTATCATATATTTCACAATCTTTTCCTATAAACACTCTCGCGGAAAGAGGATTTTTGTTATCATAAGAAATTATTACCTTCCCGCATCCCAAAGCGTTTGCTATTTCTTTTGAAGCTGCGTATTTTCCTTTATAATCTTTTATCAAAGTTTTTTCATAGCGCGTCTTATAGTTGCTCCACTCTAAAACATCAAATTTACTTTCGCGGAGTTTCCACGCTGCTTTTTCAGCCATGCGGGGTTTTCCGGAAGCGTTCCTGACGTCAATCATGCCGCTAAGCGTTTTTTTATCCATGTCGGTCAAAGGATAATATATGGTGTAAAGAAAATCTAAAATATTATCTTTGTCCGGCTCGACTCTTGTTTTTGTGTACTTTGCCGGAAGATCAAAAAACACTATCTCGGCGTCATACATCTTAAAATACATTATCATGTTGATAAAAGCAAGTTTCGATATGTTTGTATCAAGCAGACCGTAATTTTTTCTTATATTTTTTATGCTTGAAAACATTCCGGTTTTAAAAACTTTCATCACCGCTTGAGCAAATTCAAGCTGATTTAAACACTCTAAATCCCTGTTTTCAAAATTCCTGTTTGTAATCAGGTTTTTCAGCTCGCTGTTTTGTCCTGCCATCTGGAGCAGAGATTCAAAACTTACGGTAATATAATAATCCGGCGTAAAACTGTTGTCCGTCATTTCAAAAATACTTTGATAAAAAGTTGTCAAAGCCGTCGGCAAATCTTTAGTAGCGGAATTAAAAAATGAATATTTAAGGCTTCTTGCTCTCGCATTTTTCTTAAAAACAACGATATCCGTGTTAACGGAAAGGACTTTTAAAAGATTCGAATCTCTTTCATAGTAAACAAAGAAAACTTCCAAAATATCGGGATGCAGATTTTCGGTTCCATAAAATGTAATCATAAACTTTACAGGTTTTCCGGACGTAAGTTTATTTGTAAGCGGTTCGGATAGAGAAAAATAAACAAAAAGAAAAACTACCGCCATCAAAGCGGCTATGAGTACAAAATTTGCGATGAGAATAATCTTTTTAGTCCTTCTTTGCATAATAATTCCATGTGTCGACACTCTGCATGCACAGCCAAATACCTTTGTCAACTATATATTTTATTTCATCCGAAACAGTGTGAATAAAAGCTTCTTCCAAATTTACCATTGCCGTTTTTCTTATTTTTGAGGCATGTTTGTGTTTTCTGTCTAACGATGCGTAATCAGCGATAAATATTATTTTTTCCAAAACGCTCATATCTGGCCTGCCCAAAGTATGGTTTTCTATTGCCGCAAGAATATTTTTATCTTTTATACGAAAATGTTTTTTTGCAATATATGCCGAAACATGCGAATGAAGAAGATGAGGCGCATTTCTTTTTATTTCATCGAAGTACTTTACTTTTATCTTCGCGCGCGTGCATGTTTTCACAAGCCCGCTGCCGCTCATATTTTTAGCGCAGTCATGCAGAAGCGCCGCCGTTTGGGCTTTTAAAATACTTTCGCCATGCCGTTCCGCCAACGCGACAGACAGTTTTGAAACATTGTACGAATGTTCAAATCTTTTCGGACTGAGATTGCGGGACAAGTATTTGAAAATATTTTTTTCTAAATCTTTCATTTATATAATCCGCGCTTTTTTATATACTCATAGACATTTTTATCAAGCATATCTTTAACCATCTCATCATTTTTCTCCAAAAGTTTTCGTATTTGCGTTGAAGATATATTTTGTATTGGCACGTCAAGAAAAATACATCTGCCGGCATACTTTTCGTTTTTACCGATAACAACATCGGGCCTCTTGGCCACTATAAACCTGTAATTGGAAACAAGATAGTCTATATTTTTCCATGTATGCAAATCTCTGAGAGAATCCGAGCCTATAAGCATAAGAATTTCGCTGTCAGGATAAAGAGTTCTGAAATAATCTAAAGTCTGGTATGAATAGACCGCTTCCTGTTTTTCCGCTTCAAAAAAACTGATTTCGGTTTTTTCAATATTATTTACGGCAAGTCTCAGCATTGCAATCCTGTCGTCAATATTCGCGAATTGCTTTGTTTTATGCGGAGGAATATACGCCGGTACAAATATTATTTTTTCAATGCCGTGAATTTTAAGAGTTTCTTTTGCCATCTCCGCATGAGCTTTGTGCACCGGATCAAACGAACCGCCAAAAACCGCTATTTTATTCATTTATTCCCTCGATCTCCCCGCCTTGCACCCATCCTGAAAAACCTTCCGGAGAAACTTCTATATAGCTCCACCCTCCGCTCGTATTTTTAACCGTGACTATCCTTCCTTCCGGCAGATTAAAAATTTCAGGGTTATTTATTCCCGGACCGCTTCGTACCGACACTGCGGACAAAGACGCGGCTTTTGAAGTAAAAATTTCATCGTTGACCTTCAAAGCAAAAATTATGCAGGATATTACAAATAAAAAAATCAGCGGCGCCATTATTAAAGGCTTTGAAGCTTTTTTTATTCCAAACAGCCGCAGCGAAACCGACAATAAAATAAAAATCACAGCAGCCGAAAACAAAATCGTTATAGTATTTAAAGAACAAAACCCCGTCACTTTACTAAAAAAATCTTCAGGCTCGCCAGCGCCTGCTTTATTGCGCAGAAAAAGCCTGTTGTGCCTGATATTTTTGTCCGCGGGTTTTAAAATAAAAGCTTTTTCAATATTTACAATTGCTTTGCCGAGCTCGCCGCTTCTGTAATAAGCGTTTGATAAATTATAATATAAGTACGGATTTTTGACTTTTTCAATCTGGATAAGAGACTCATAAATTTCTATTGCTTGTTTATAATCGCCGGCGCCAAAACTATTTTCCGCGCTTTCAATAAACGCAACATATTTATCGGCGCCAAAACACGGAATCGCCGCTAAAAATAAAAAAAGCGCAATCATTATTTTTTTCATTTTACTCTTTCTCCGACAAATTTAGTAAATTTCTGGCTTTGCCGTCAACATGGCGCGTTAGCGCAGTATATTCAATATTTCTTTTACTTTATTCAAAATCCGCAGCATAGATTTTTCATCCGGTTTAATCGAAGTAAATCTGTAGAAATTCACCTGATTAATGACGTCCCGGATTTCCTTAGATATATCTTCGCTTAACCCTGATTTTTTCAGATTCTCCATAATTTCACCCGCGTGCAAATTATCGGAACGTATTCCGGTTTTTGCCATAATCCCGTACAGAAGCGCGGAATATACCGCTTCGTAAAAATCGTGGCCGGTTTTAACATCCAGCTTACCGGCAGCTTCGCCTATGTATTTTTTTGAAAGAATGTCAGCCTCAGCTTTCAATTTTGCCTCCGGGTTATTATTTTTTCTTAATATCCGTATTCTGTAAAAAACAGCTAAGATCAAAAGCAGAATAAACAGGGAAAAAATCATCCAAAATATCTTATTGCGTACAAAATATCCGCCGTAAGAGCACAAATTTTTCAAATCTTTATTGTAATTTATGTCGTTTTGTACATTAATAATATTAGAGTGTCTTCCTTGATTATTATCGGTGTTAGCGACGGCTGTCCCTTCAACTCTAATCTTTAAAGGTAAACTTTCCGCATAAGAATAAGCGGCTTTGTCAGGGTCAAAAAATGAAAGCCTTACTGGCGGCACTGTTTTCTCCCCTGGCGTCAGAGGCATTAACAGGATTTTAAATTCTTTTGAATCTTCTGCGTCATTTGAAGAAGAAACAATATCATAAACTTTAAAATCTTTTGAAGGCGTAAAACCGACATCGTTTACGCTTTTCATATTTCCTTTGCCGGTAACTTTAACGGTAAGAGTTACAAGATCTCCGGTATATGCTTCCGCAGTATCCAAAGAAGCTGAAATTTCAAAATTGCCGACTGCCCCTTTAAAATCCGCAGGCCTGTTTTTATCGGGAAGCGGAAGCACGGCTACGGTTATCAAATCGGTCTCAAGTATTTTTTCCTGTCCGCGAATACCCATTCCTGAAAATATGCTGAAGATATCGTCAAAAGACGCCTGTGAAGACAAATCCATAACGTTAACTTTTAGCCTGGCCGGACTGATTGTCACCGAACCGCTCTCTATCGCGTAAAGCGTAGTTTCAATGTCGCTAACGATATAATTTACGCCGTCTATATTTTCATAACGCCTGCCGGGTTTTGAGGAATCATTCCAAAAACCTTTAAAATCCGGCGGAGAATATTCCGGGTTTGACATTAAATCGACATTAGTATAAAAATCGAATTTGTAAATCAGCTTTTCATTTACATAAACTTTATTTTTATTAACTGCCGCTTTTACAAAAACATTGCCTTGCGCTTTTGCATCTGAAGTTCTGCCTGACGCCGCTTGTCTTGTTTGAGAAGTCCGTGTTTGCTGCGCTTGCGGATACGCCGCGGCATCCGTGACTTCTATTTCTATCGGTTCCGTTTTATAAGTTTTATTTTCATATTCTATCTTAGCCGAAGGTATCGTAAATTTTCCTGTTTTTTTCGGAGAAAGCGTATATGAGTAGGTTATACTGCCGCTTCTTTTGCCGTTAACAAAAGAAAAGCTTTGTGATTTTCCCGTACCGTATATGTTAAAATCCGCCAAATCCGCAATTTTAGGTTCGGGAAGACCGGACGCGTCTCCGCTTACCGTAAGTGAATAACCCAGATACTCGTTTAAAGCCATCCGGTTTTTGTCAACGCTTGCGCTGAAATTGATTTCCCCGGCAAACGAATAGGATATCGCAAAAATAAACAATAATAAAACAATTTTAAAACGGCAATTACGAATTACGAATGACGAATTACGAATCAAAGGAAACCCCTCACCCTCTTTCTTCGCAAGAGCCGGGGCGCTCACCGTCTCGCGCCCGCTCGCAGACACGTCCTCCTTATTCGTCGGACGCTCGCCCTCTCCCGCAAGGG
>JGI24705J35276_12238740_pt1 | contig 49081 bp, 27 predicted proteins | sample TergutNt197P4_FD_35276 | JGI IMG/M metagenome (IMG submission 35276) | reverse complement strand
TACATTCCGTCTTCTATTCTTATCTGATTATTTACCGCATTAAAGTTTATTATTGAACTGCTTGCATATATGTCGTTTCCGTTTGTCCCCACATTGCCCGTAAATATTACCGCTCCGTTTGTACTGTCTATTGTCATTGTCGAATTTTCCAGCGCTATTGCTCCTCCTAGCGCTGACTCGTTCCCGCTGAACGTGCTGCTTGTTATTGTCACCAACGAATTTACCGCATATATCGCTCCGCCTTTTACCGTGGACGTGTTCTCGCTTACCAACGCGTTATTTATTTCTATCACGCTGTTGTTTTGTCCGTATATTGCTCCGCCCATTGCCGCCGTATTTGTACTTATATCCGCGCCGTCTATTATTATCTTTGAACTGTCCAAATATGCAAACGCTCCGCTTGACGTCGCTATATTTCCTATCGCTTCAAGGTTTGTCGCCGTAAAATCCGCTGTCGATCCGCTTACCAAATACAGCACTCCGCCCGATATGCTTGTGTTGCTGTTTGAAAGTTGCGTCTTAACCGGATCAACAAAATAAAATCCCGTATTGCTTCCGTATAATACTCCTCCGTAATTCGCTCTGTTGTTTGCAAAATTTACCGCTCCGAACGTTATTCTCTGCGCCGTGTCGGAATATAAAAATCCGCCGGCTTCCGTAGCTGTATTTCCCGTTCCGTTTACTATCGCGTTACTGAAATCTATATTTCCGCTGTTTGATATATATATCGCGCCGCCGGAACTTGCGGCTATGTTACCGTTAAACGTTAATGTGTTTCCGCTTGCGAAATCCATATGCGAACTGTCCAAATATATTGCTCCGCCGTACGCAGCCGTGTTTGTTGAAAAATAGGTACTGTCCGCCGTAAACGATATTGTCGAACCTGCCGCGGCGTATATCGCTCCGCCGTAACCGGTCCCTCCGGCCTGATTATCGCTGAACACGCTGCTGCTTATCGTAGTTATTGAAGCGGATGAATATATTACTCCGCCGCTGCCTGCCGCCGTGTTTGCGTTTATAAACGCGTTATTTATTGTTGCCGAACTTCTGTTTTGAGCGTAAATAAATCCGCCTAACGCCCCGCTTCCCGAAGCCTGATTACCGCTTATAGCAGACGTGCTTATTATTATTGACGAATTATCCAAATACGCAAAGCCGCCGCTTGACACCGCGATATTCCCGGTTGCCGTCAGGCTCGTGCCGCTGAAATCCGCTAAAGAGTTATTTGTCAAATAGACAGCGCCACCCGCGATTGATGCGCTGCTGCTATTTATCTCCGTATCTGCGGCCGTAAAATAAAAACCCGATTGGTTTCCGTATACTATTCCTCCGTATTTTGCAGTGTTGCTTTCAAAGTTCACTTCTCCGAATATTACTTTCTGCGCCGTGCCGGAATACAAAAATCCGCCGGCTTCGCCCGCTCTGTTATTTTGTGCGTCTACAAAAACATCGCTGAAATCCGTTAAAGACGTTCCAGTAAGATATATCGCTCCGCCCGAACTTGCCGCGATGTTTCCGTAATAAGACGTTGTGCTTGCTTTGGTCAAATCGAAAAACGAATTTGAAATGTACAATGCTCCGCCGTAATTTGCGTTGTTGCCTGAAAAAATAGTTTCCGGAATGCTGAAAGTTACCGTAGAAAGATTGCCCGCGTAAACTACTCCGCCGCCGCCGTTAGCCGCCCTGTTGTTTTCTATGAGCGCGTCGCCGAATATTAAATTAGATTGGTCTATATACGCAAAACCTCCGCTTGACACCGCGAGGTTGCCGACAACGCTAAGGACAGTGCTGCTGAAATCAACCGTTGAGCCGCTTTCCAAATATAATACTCCGCCGGCAACCGACGCGCTGCTGTAGTCTAAATTCGTAACCGGAGCGGACGAAAAATCAAAATACGCGCCCTTTCCGTAAAAAATTCCGCCGTATGACGCCGTATTGCTGGAAAACTCCGCCGCCGCAAACGTTACTTTCACTCCTTCCGCATACATAAATCCGCCTGCCCAACCGGCTCTGTTTCCTATGGCTTCGGTATATATCGTCCCCAAATTTCTTTCGCCTGTTCCCGTAAGATACATTGCTCCGCCGGAACTTGTCGCGACATTTCCTATAAATGTCGCCGTGCTTCCCGTAACAAAACTAAACTCGGAGTTGTCAACATATAAAGCTCCGCCAAGCCTTGCCGTATTGCTCGTAAATACCATCGCCGGATTTACAAACGTCAATGTCGAATTGTTGGTCGCGTATATCACTCCGCCCGCTCCGCCTATCGCGCTGTTGCCGTATATCGTTGACGTACCTATTCTTATCTCCGAACTGTCCAAATACGCAAATCCGCCGCTTGACGCCGTAACGCCGTCTCCCGCATAATTTCCGACCGCTATCATATTTGTGCCGCTGAAATCAATTAATGAATTATTTACCGCCGCTATTGCTCCGCCCGCTATTGTCGCGCTGCTGTTTAAAAAGGTTGTCGAATCCGCAATGAATTTATAGGTTGACTCATCACCGTACAGCACTCCTCCGGTTTTTGCCGTATTGCTTGCTATGAATGTATCCTCAAATGTTATCGTTACCCCTTTGCTGTACATAAATCCGCCGGCTTCATCAGCGCTGTTTCCTACCGCCGTTACGAATATCCTGCCGAAATCCTGCTCGTTTGTACCTATAAGATATATTGCTCCGCCGCTTGACGCGTGGTTGTCGAAGAATGACGCCGATTCCGTAAAATTAAACGTGGAGTTGTCAACATACATTGCTCCGCCCATTAACGCCGTATTGTTTGTAAATACGGTTTGCGTAGAAATAAAAGTTAAAAGCGAACCGTTTGAAGCATAAATTACTCCGCCGGCTGTTGCCGCATTGTTGCCGTATATAGTCGCGCTTGCGATTATTATGTTCGAATTGTCCAAATACGCAAATCCGCCTTTATCTGCCGAGTTCCCGGTAGCGTCCAAATACGCTCCGCTGAAATCTGCCGTTGAACCCGATATCAGCGCTATCCCTCCGCCGGAACTTGTCGCGGTATTGTATTGAAACGTTGTTGTTCCCGTAAATATTAAACTCTCTCCGAACTCACCGTATAATACTCCGCCGATATTTGCGCGGTTTGTCAAAAATACGGCATCCTTAAACGTCACGGTAGTACCAGCATTGGTATACAAAAATCCGCCCGCTCCGTTTGTCGCCGTATTGCTTATTGCCACAACGTGCATGCTGCTGAAATTTACTTCCCCGCTCGTAATCATATATACCGCTCCGCCCGAACTTGTCGCGGTATTTCCCGTAAACGTTACCGTGCTGCCGTATATAAAATTGAAATCCGAATTATTTAAATACAGCGCTCCGCCCAATATCGCGTTATTATTGTTAAATACCGTGTTTGCCGCCGTAAATGTCAGCGTTGAACCGGCGTCAGCGTATACCGCTCCTCCGTAATTCGCGCTGCTGTTTGTTATTGTCGCGCTGCCGAATACTATTTCCGAATTATTTAAATATGCAAAACCTCCGCTTGACGTTGCAATATTTCCGTAGGCGCTCATAGACGCGCCTGTAAAATCCGCTCTTGTTCCGCTGTTTAAGGCCAGCGCGCCGCCCGTTCCGCCTGCTCCGATTGCCGTGTTCGAAGTAAAATTAACGCCGTTTGCGCCGACAAAACTTATCGCTTCGCCGGACGCGTATATCGCGCCGCCCGAAGCTGCCGCCGCATTTTCGTTAAATGTCAGATTCGTTGCTCCGGCAAAGCTCATAGACGCGCCAATTCCGTAAATAGCGCCGCCTTGCCAGCCCGACGTATTGCCTGTAAACGTAACGCTTGACGTATTTGAAAAATCTACCAAATTGCCGTTAGCGTATATCGCGCCGCCCGAACCGTAATCCCCTATTGCCGAGTTGGTAGTGAAATAAACATTTGACGCGTTTGAAAAATTTATGGCTCCGCCCGCTGAAATCGCACCGCCGAAAACAAACCACCCGGTTGCGGAGTTTAAAGTGAAATTGACGTTCGTCGCGCTGGAAAAATTTACGGAACCGGCAGCATAAATCGCGCCGCCGTTGACACCGGTTATTGCCCCGATATCGGTTACGGTATTGCCCGTAAACTTGGCGTTTAACGCGTTTGAAAAATCTACTACCGAACCGTTAGAGAAAATCGCACCGCCGGCTCCGCCGGCCTCATTATCCGTAAATGTGACGTCTGCCGCGCTGGAAAAAGATACACTGTTGCCGACAGATATCGCGCCGCCCGAACTGCTTGCGACATTGCCTGCGAATGTGACGCTTGACGCGTTTATAAAATTTGCCAAACCGGTACCGCTGGCGAATATCGCTCCGCCGGACGTCCCGGCCGTATTTCCCGTAAACGCAACGTTTGACGCATTTGTAAAATCCGCCACACCGATAAGACCGCTGACGAATATCGCTCCTCCGTAGGTACCGGCCGTATTGCCTGTAAACGTAACGTTTGACGTATTTGAAAAACCTGCCGCAGCAAGCATACCGCTTCCGGCGAATATCGCTCCGCCGGACGTCCCGGCTGTGTTGCCTGTAAACGCAATATTTGACGCGCTGCTAAAGTCTACATTAGTAGAGTAGGTAACATCATAAGAGTAAATAGCTCCGCCGGAACCCGTAACGGAAGTGTTGTTTGTAAATGCAATATTTTTAGAGTTTGCAAAACTCAGGTCCGTCGCATACACGGCGCCGCCGGAACTTGCCGCGATGTTTCCGATAAATGTAATTGACGAAGCGTTAAACGTAAATGGCGAAACTGCAATGTATATCGCACCGCCGGAACCGCCGTTTAACGCTTGATTGCCGATAAACGTAAGCGTGCTTCCCGCAAAATTGATATTATTATTGTCCGTATATATAGCGCCGCCGGCTGCCGACGATATATTATTAGTAAAAACCGTATTGCCCCCAAACGACATTGAACTTTGAGTTAAATATATCGCCCCGCCGCTTGAGACCGCGGTATTTCCTGTAAACGAAGTTCCGTTTAAAGAAATATTACTGCCGGATTCCGCGTATATTGCTCCGCCCGTACCGGTCGCGCTGTTTGAACTGAACGTTATATTATTGCCGCCTGTCGCAATGAAACTCATTGATGCCCCGGACGCATATATCGCTCCGCCGGTACCTGCGTTGTTTAAACCGAATGTTATATTACCGCCTGCCGCGCTAAAACTCATTGTCGAAACATTTGCAAATATTGCTCCGCCGTCAACACTTGCGCTGTTTGAACTGAATGTTATATTATTGCCCGCGGCGCTAAAACTCATTGACGAATTTTGCGTATATATCGCGCCGCCGCTGTTGGTTGCGGTGTTCGAACTAAATAATATACTCCCGCTGCCTGCCGCGATGAAACTCATCGTTGAATTTTCAGTCGTTATCGCGCCGCCGCCGTAAGCTATGTTTGAGCTAAACGTTATATTGCCTCCCGCCGCGTTAAAATTCATTGCTGAAGCGGTTGAATATATGGCTCCGCCGATAAGAGATATATTGTTGATAAAACTTACGTTTCCGCCAAAAGACAAATTTGAGTTTGCAGAATATACCGCTCCGCCGGAGTCCGCGCTGTTCGCATTAAACAGCATGCCTCCCTGAAAATCTGCGGTGCTGTAAGCTATGTACATCGCGCCGCCGCTATTGCCTTGCGCTGCGGTATTGCCCGTAAACGTTGAAATCACATTTGAAGCGACCGTCATGCTTGAATTTGTTACTACTACTCCGCTGCTTCCGGTTACCGTCCAGGTTCCGGCGGCAAACGTAAAATCCGCCTGATTTATTGTTGTTGTTCCAGCTGTCTGGCTGAAAAGCCCCTGTATATAGTCCGTTCCGCTTATATACAATTCGCCCTGCCCTGTTTTGTAAATCGCGTTATTATTGCTTCCTACATATATTCCGCTTGATATTGTTATACGGCTGCCCGCGACAAAGTTTATTACGGAATTATCGGTATATATATCGTTTCCTGATGCTGTCGCGGCATTTCCGGTAAATGTTACGGCTCCGATTGTGCTGTCTATTGTCATTGTTGACGCTTGTATTGCTATGGCTCCGCCGCTTGCCGCAGTGTTTCCGCTAAAAGTGCTGCTTGTTATTGTCATTGACGAACCCGACAAATATATCGCGCCGCCCATTCCGCCTGCCGTGTTTGCGTTCACCAGCGCGTTATTTATTGTTACGGCGCTGTTGCTTTGCCCGTAAATAAATCCTCCGGAAGCCGCCTGATTTCCGCTTACGTTGGATGTGCTGATTATTATCGACGAATTATTTAAAAACGCAAACCCGCCGCTTGTTACCGCCGTATTGCCTGACGCGTTAAGAATTGTTCCGCTGAAATCCGCAAGCGAACCGCCCGTTAAATACATTACCCCGCCGGATACGGACGCGCTGCTGTTTGACAGCATTGTCGTAGGCGAAGCCGTAAAATAAAAACCCGTATTGCTGCCGTATAATATGCCTCCGTATTGCGCAGTATTGCTCGCAAAACTTACTTCGCCGAATATTATTTGCTGCGCAGTGTCCGAATACAAAAATCCGCCGGCATAACCCGCAATATTTCCGACGCCTCTTATATACGTGTTGCTGAAATCCACTGTCCCGTTGTTTGCCAGATATATGGCGCCGCCGGATGTTGCCGCCTGATTGCCGTAAAACTCAGCCGTGCTTCCTAAAGCAAAGCTGAATGTAGAATTATTTACATACATCGCTCCGCCTAAAGCCGCGGTATTTGTCGAAAAATTCGTGTTTAAAGACGTTAACGATATTAGCGAGCCGCTTGACGCGTATATGGCGCCGCCGGTGCCTGAGCCCGCGCTGTTATTGCTTATAACGGACGCCGCGTGTAATATAATCTGAGAGTTGCTCAGATATGCAAAGCCGCCGCCGATAACGCCTGGTCCCGAAACGCTGTTTCCGGCTACATTCAAATATGTTCCGCTGAAATCGGCTACAGAGTTATTCGTTAAATATAACGCCCCGCCGGCTACCGACGCGCTGCTGTTTGATAATGCCGTATTTGTCGCGGTAAACGAAGACGTAGTATTGCTTGAATAAATTATTCCGCCGTAAGACGCGGTGTTATTTGTAAAATTAACAGTATTAAATATTAAAGTACCCGCGCTGTCGGCATACATAAATCCGCCGGCATACGCGCTGTTGCCGCTTGCGTTAATATAGTCGTTTCTGAAATCCTGCCCTTGTACGCCGGTTATATACATCGCGCCGCCGGAACTCGTCGCCGTATTTCCCGTAAACGTAAGCGTGCTTCCGGACGCAAGATTAAAAAAAGAATTGTTTGCGTATATCGCGCCGCCCGCGGCAGCCGCATTGGCTGAAAATACCGCTTCGTTTGAAGTTAACGTTATCGTGGAACCGTTTTGAGCGTATATCGCGCCGCCGGAAACTCCCGCGCTGCCGCCGGATATTGTAGCGCTGCCGAGCATTATGTTTGAACTGTCAAGATACGCGAAACCGCCAGAAGCGCCGGCATAAATACCCGTTGCCGTAAGACCCGTAGCCGTAAAATCCGCCGTTGAGCCGCTTACTAAATACAATCCGCCGCCGCTGGTATCGGCAAATCCGCTTGCGAATGTCGTTGTAGTTGCGGTAAATCTAAAGCCCGCATTGCTTCCGGAGAAAGTTCCTCCGAGAACTGCATTATTTCCGGAAAAATTTACGTCTCTGAATATAACAAGTGAATTATACGCTTGCATAAATCCGCCGGAATTGTTTGAACGGTTGTTTTGCGCCGATATATACGCGTTCGTAAAATCGGTAGTCGTATTGCCGTTATTTAACCATATCGCTCCGCCTTCGTTGGTCGCGGTGTTGCCGGTAAACGTAAGAGAGCTTCCCGGCGCAAAAGATAAAGTGCCGCTGTTTCCCGAATAAATCGCTCCGCCGGTATACGCTCTGTTATTTGTAAATGAAAGAGCGTTTGCAAAATTAACAGTCGCTCCCGCGGCATTTATCGCGCCGCCGGAGCCGCTCATTGCGGTATTATTGTAAAAAGACGTGTTTTGGACATTTGTAAAATCCAGCAGGCTTGTGACGTTTATCGCGCCGCCCGAACCGCTTGTCGAGTAATTTGAATTGAATGAAACCGAAGCGTTTGTAAAATTAATTGTAGCGGCGTTGATTGCTCCGCCGGAACCGCTTGTCGCAAAATTTGAGTTGAACGAAACCGAGGCGTTTGTAAAATTAACTATTGAAGCGTTGATTGCTCCGCCCGAAGTGTATGCGGAATTTCCGGTAAACGTAATGCCTGATGCGCCCGTAAAATCGACGGTAGTAGCAGCAGCGTTTATCGCGCCGCCGGACTGCGACGAAGCCGCGTTGTTTGAAAAAGTTACATTTGTAGCGCCGTTCAGATTTACGTTGCCCAAGGTATAAATCGCGCCGCCGGATGTTGCTCTATTGCCCGTAAAGTTTATACTGTTTGTATTTCCGGCAAAACCTATATCGCTTGCCGAATATATCGCGCCGCCGAAACCCGATGTCGCCTGATTGCCGTAAAACCACGCCGAATTGCTAAAAGTTATGGTCGTATTTCCCGTAGCGTATATTGCTCCGCCAGAGCCGGTTGTCGCGGTATTGGTTCCCATGACTACAGCGCCGCCGAAAGTTATACTGTTTTTATTATTTAACGCTGTAAATCCGCCGTTTACGGCCCGGTTGCCTATTGCCGTTATACTTGTAGTTCCAAAATTTATTGTATTAAAGCCCGTTACCACTCCGTCTCCGGCAGAAGACGTATTATAGTAAAACTCTGCCGAATTTCCGGTAAAATTTATATTGTCGTTATTAGCGAATATTGCGCCGCCGGACTGCGCCGTATTGCTTGTAAATGTCACGTTCACAAACGTCAGCGTAGAACCTGCAGTCGCGTAAACCGCGCCGCCCGATGTTCCGGCTGTATTTCCCGTAAACGTCAATCCGTCGGAACCCGTAAAATCAATTTGCCCGTAAAGCGCGCCGCCGGACGTTCCCGCCGTATTTGTATTAAACGCGGCATTCGTTATTCCGTTTAAATTTATCGTGTTTGCGTATATCGCGCCGCCCAAACCGTTTGTCGCAGTGTTTCCCGTGAAATTTATCGTATTGCCGTTTACAAATCCTACGGAATTCAGCGAATATATGGCTCCGCCGGACGTTTCCGCTCTGTTTCCGTAAACGTTTACCGCATTATTAAATTGTATGGCCGTTGTTCCGGTTGAATATATAGCTCCGCCCGAGCCGCTTGTCGCCGTATTGTTTCCTATTGTTACAGGTCCGCCGAAAATTAAGTTCGGCTGATTGCCTAACGACATAAATCCGCCGTTTTGTGCGGCCGTATTGCCTATTGCCGTTAAAGAATTTGAGTTTAAAAAATACGCAAAAGCGGTACTTTCTAGAAACAGGCCGCCGCCCGAACCGCTTGCAGCCGTATTGTAATTTATTGTAGTTGCTCCGCTAAAAGCCGAGGTCGTGCTTATTAAATAAAAAGCGCCGCCCGAATTTGCGGCGTAATTGTAAGATATGTCTATGGGATTGTTAAAAATTAAATCCGCGTGGCTGTCAAGAAGCAAAAAGCCTCCGGAACCGGCCTCTGCCCTGTTGCCGTAAGCGGTAAGATACGACGTACTGGCAAAGTCGAGCGTTGAACCGCCGGCAAGATATATGGCGCCGCTGTTGCCGGTCAGGGATCTATTGTAGCTTATGGTCGTATTTCCGGTAAACGTAATGTTTGTGTTGTCTAAATAAAGCGCGCCGCCGTAACCGCTTGCCGTATTGCTTAATAAATTGACGGTTCCGTCAAAAGTAAAAGGTCCCTGATTGAGAAGATATAAAAATCCGCCGTTGTTTGCCTGATTGCCTATCGCGGTTATAGTCATGGCGCTGTTAAGAAACGATAAAAACGCATAGTTGGCGATTATTCCGTTGCCGGCCGTGGATTTGTTATAGTTAAAAGCCGCGCTTGCGCCGTCAAAAGAAATATTATCGCCGTTAGCGTAAACAGCGCCGCCTTGCTGCGCCGTATTGCTTGTAAATGTCACGTTCAAAAACGCCAGCGTAGAACCTGCAGCCGCGTAAACAGCGCCGCCCAATGTCCCGGCCGTATTTCCCGTAAACGTCAATCCACTGGAACCCGTAAAATCAATTTGCCCGTAAAGCGCGCCGCCGGATGCTCCAGCTGTATTTGTATTAAACGCTGCATTTGTTATTCCGTTTAAATTTATAGTGTTTGCGTATATCGCGCCGCCCGAACCGCTTGTAGCCGTGTTTCCCGTAAAATTTATCGTATTGCCGTTTACAAAACCTACGGAACTAAACGAATATATGGCTCCGCCGTGCGTTCCCGCGGTATTTCCGTAAACGTTTACCGCATTATTAAATTGTATTGTTGTTGTTCCGGTTGAATATATTGCGCCGCCGGAGCCGCTTGTCGCGGTATTGTCCCCTATTGTCGTCGGTCCGCCGAAAAATAAACTCGGCTGATTGCCTAACGCCATAAATCCGCCGTTTTGCGCGGCCTTATTGCCTATCGCCATTAAAGAATTTGAGTTTAAAAAATACGCAAAAGCGGTCCATTCCAAAAATATGCCGCCGCCCGAACCGCTTGCAGCCGTATTATAATTTATCGTAGCGGCTCCGCTAAAAGCCGAAGTCGTGCTTATTAAATAAAAAGCGCCGCCAGAATTTGCGGCGTAATTGTAAGATATGTCCGCGGTATTATAAAAAATTAAATCCGCATGATTGTCAAGAATCAAAAAGCCGCCGGAACCGCCCTCTGCCCTGTTGCCGTAAGCTGTAAGATACGCCGTATTGGTAAAGTCGAGCGTTGAACCGTTGGCAAGATATATGGCGCCGCCGTTGCCTAACGATGACCGGTTGTAGCTTATAGTCGTATTTCCGGCAAAAGTCATGTTTGTATTGTCCAAATAAAACGCGCCGCCGTAGCTGCTTGCCGTATTGCTTGTCAGATTGACGGTTCCGTTAAAAGTAAAAGGCCCCTGGTTAACAAGATATAAAAATCCTCCGTTAACCGCGTTATTGCCTATTGCGGTTAAGTTTATGCCCGGAGCAAACGATATGTTCGTAAAACCGTCGATTATTCCGTTGCCGAGCGAGGAGGTGTTATAATTGAAAGTCGCGTTCGCGCCGGTAAAAGAAATATTGTCGCCGTTAGCAAATATCGCCCCGCCGTACTGCGCGGTATTGTTTGAAAATGTTGCGTCTTGGGAAAAAGTCAATGAAGAACCGGCAAGCGCGTAAACCGCTCCGCCCCGCCCGCCTGCGGCCGAATTGCCCGTGAAAGTTACTGCTTGGGCGTTTAAAAAATCAACTATGCCGTATATTGCTCCGCCGGAACCTCCTCCGGACAAAGTATTATTTGCAGCGTTAACAGTTGAATAAAATTTTACCGTACCTGTAGAGTAAACAGCTCCGCCCGAACCGTTTGCCGCAGTATTTCCCGAAAACGTAACGGGCGCTTGAAAAGTCACGCTTCCAGTGGAATAAACGGCTCCGCCGGAACCGTTAAGAGCCTTGTTGTTCAAAAATGAAATCGTATTTAAAAAAGTTATGTCTCCGTTTGCGAAAATCGCTCCGCCGGACGTTCCCGCCTCATTAGCTCTAAATTCAGCGGTGCCTGTGTTTGCAAACGTCATGCCGGATTCGGAATATATTGCTCCGCCCGAGCCGCTTGACGAGGCCGTGTTGCTCGTAAAACTTACGTTTACGAATGAAAACGTTGAGCCGGAAAGCGCGTAAATCGCTCCGCCGGACGTTCCCGCGGTATTTTCGGTGAAAGAAATATTATCCGCATTTGTAAAATTTACTGTTCCGTAAACGGCTCCGCCAGAGCCGCTTGTCGCCGTATTATTCAGGAAAGACAAAGAATCCGCATTTGTAAAATCTATTGTTCCAGCGGCGAAAACCGCTCCTCCGTCCGTTGAAGCGGTATTGGTTGAAAAGGTTAGCGACGAAGTATTTGTCAGATATATGTCGCCCTCGGAATATAATGCCCCGCCAGGACCGGATGTATTGTCGTTAAGGTCAAATATGACGTTTGACGAGCCCGAAAGGTCAAGCAAAGTAGAAGTGGAAGTTATTGCTCCGTTAAAATTTGAAAATATAAGGTTTTGTAAAATCGTCAGCGGAGTTTCGTAAATAACAATACTGTATGCGTTCTGGCCGTTCAAAATAACGCTTTCAAAAACGTTTGCCATGAGAGTAAAAGATTTGCCGGGTATTGTTAGGTTTGATGTGAAATCGAATGTTCCTGCCTCGAATATAAGCCTGTCGCCGGAATTGTAAGAAGTGTCGATATCATTCTGAAGTACTGTCTGGTCAAAACCTGCGTTTGGTATGTTCTGATCTGCGGAAAAAAGGTCGGTGTTTAAAAATGTCAACAATAAAAAACAAAAAATAAAAATGAGAAAATTTCTGTTGGCTTTACACTTTTTCGACACAGATTTGCAAATCATATGCCTCCCGTTATTCTTTAAATATATATAAATTATATTACTATAAAAATATCTTATTTAAATAATAATTAGATTATGCCAATTTCTTTTTATTTTTACAAGTAAATTTTTTTCAAATATTTTTCAATATTTTTTCAATTGAGTTCCTTTTTTGTAACCCGGAAATAAAAAAAGCCCTGAGGCAGTATAATAAGCCTCAGAGCTTTAAATTTTTTTAAATATTATTTATTTTTAGTTTCCTGTATTTTTTCGGCAACTACGCCTTGTTCAACTTTAGGATGTCCTTTAATAATAACATAAACAATAAACGCTAAGAATGCGGCCATAAAAAAATACGCCGGCCAGTCTGACGCAAAATCTATATACATAATACTTCCTCCCTCAATTTCTTATATTTTTAGTAATTATACTTGTTTTAAAAAATATTAGCAAATTAAACGGCAGCAGCTCGGAAGGTCGGAAGCTCGGCAGTTCAGCAAAGACAAAAGATTTGTTGTTGCCGTTACCGAGCTTCCGAACTTCTGAGTTGCTGAACTTCTGCTTCACTTTATTTGATAAACCCGCCGCCGATAACCGTATCGCCTTTATAAAACACTGCTGACTGTCCCGGCGTTATGGAAGCCTGGGGCTCTTCAAAAATAACTTTATCTTCATACACAACGGCTTTTGCCGGTTTGTGCATGCGGCGTATTTTCACTTCCGCTTCAAACGGATACGCGGCTTCTTGCGAAGTAAATTTTATATCGTCAACTTCCATCTCTTTTGAATATATTTCTTCTTTTGGTCCCACTATTAAGGCATTATGCAAAATATCAATTTTTATTACGTAAACGGGTTTTTCGGTTGTAATTCCGAGCCCGCTTCGCTGGCCGATTGTGTAATAAATCAACCCTTTGTGCCTGCCGAGCTTCCTGCCCTGCGTATCATAAATATCTCCCGGGCGTACTTTTGAAGGCTCGAGATTATTTAAAAGAAAATCTGTGTATGAGCCTTCAATAAAACAATTTTCCTGGCTTTCTTCTCTTTCGGCAGAGGGAAGCAAAGCTTCCGACGCAATTGAGCGGACTTCTTGTTTGGTTAAACCGCCAAGCGGAAATAAAACATGCGAGAGCTGCTCCTGCCCGAGTCTGTAAAGAACATAAGACTGATCTTTTTGAACGTCTTTTCCTTTCTTCAATTTAAAAATGCCGTTTTCAGACTCAATCTTTGCATAGTGTCCCATGGCAATTTTATCAAAGCCCGACTCTTTGGCCTTATCGAGAAGAACTCCGAATTTTATATTTTCATTACAGATAATGCACGGGTTGGGCGTTTTGGCGGAAATATAGCTTTCAATAAAATTTTTTATTACGACTTCTTCAAACTTTTGTTTAAACTCAAAGACAAAATGATTTATCCCGAGCATATCGCATATTTTTTTAGCGTCTTCAGCTTCCGTCTTTACGCAGTCGTGAAGAACAAGCGTCGCGCCGGAAACATCATATCCCTGTTTTTTCAGTAAATACGCGCTCACCGAGGAATCAACGCCGCCGGACATGCCTACTAAAATTTTTTCCATATTAACCTTTTAACGACAGTAAATAGTGAATAGTTAGTAGTTTTGGAGTGCGCTTTGCGCACCTATTTATAAGCAGGGCAAAGCCCTGAACAACAATTACTCACTACTAACTACTCACTATTCACTGTCTTTTTGACTGCCATACCGGCGACATATTTCTGAGTTTTCCCACTATGCCAGGCAAAACTTCCAAAACATAATCAACTTCATCATGCGTATTTGTATAACCGAAAGAAAACCTTATCGCTCCCTGCGCGCTTATCGGGTCAACGCACATTGCGGATAAAACATGCGAAGGTTCGGATGAACCTGACGCGCAGGCCGAGCCCGTTGAAGCGGCTATGCCGTTCATGTCTAACATTGCAAGCAAAGACTCGCCCTCTATATATTTAAAGCTGACATTTAAAATTCCGGACACGGCTTTTTCATTGCTGCCGTTTATTATAACTTCGGGAATTTTTTCCAAAATGCCTTTTTTAAGTTTTTCCCTCAAGCTTAATATATGCTTATCGTGTTCGTCCATTTCAGCTACGGAAAACTCCAAAGCTTTGGCAAGCCCTTTCGCAAAAGCGACATTTTCGGTTCCCGGGCGCAGGCCGTTTTCATGATGACCGCCGAACATAACAGGGGATATGCCCGTGCCTTTTTTTACATATAAAACCCCTATGCCTTTAGGTCCGTGAAATTTATGAGCGGATATCGCGAGCAAATCAACGCCGAGTCTTTTAACGTCAATTTTAACTTTGCCGACAGTCTGAACAGCGTCGGTATGAAAGTATATTTTGTCTTTCCTGTCTTTGTTGATTTCTTTTAAAACCGCGGCAATTTCTTCTATCGGCTGGATTGTGCCGACTTCATTATTGGCATGCATTATGCTTACAAGAAGAGTGTCTTCCCTGACGGCTTTTTTTAAAGCGTCAACCGAAACCGCTCCGCTGCCGTCAACATCAAGAAACGTCACTTCATAACCCGATTGGGCAAGATGCCTGCATGAATAAAGCACCGCGTGATGTTCGATTTTACTGGTTATCACATGACCTTTTTTACCGTAAGCATTAAGAACGCCGAATATGGCAATGTTGTCCGCTTCAGTCCCGCATCCGGTAAAAATAATTTCTTCGGGTGCGGCGTTCAAAAGAGAGGCTGTTTTTGCTCTGGCTTCATCAAGAGCCTTTTTTGCTTCCCTGCCGAAAAAATGAAAACTCGACGCGTTTCCGTATATATCCGAAAAATAAGGAATCATTTCTTTTACGGCTTCGGGAGCAGCCTGCGTTGTCGCGCTGTTATCCAGATAAATTTTTTTCTTTTCCATTTCCGTCATCCTTTTAGAAGATTGGCAGCTCGGCAGCTCAGAAGCCCGGAGAAGCTCTGGTCGTTTTGCCTTTGTTTTTGCCGTTGCTGAGCTGCTGAGCTTCCGAACTTCTGAGCTTCCGCTGTTTTCATTTTATTTCAAAAGATAAATCAATCCGCAAATTCACGGGTTTATTTTCTTTCAAATATTTAACGGCTTTTCTTATTTTAAAAGAAAATCTGGCGCAGTCTTTACAGATTGCGGTATGTCTTTTATATTCTTTCTCTCTGCCTTCGTCTAATTCGCCGCAATAAAAAGGAATTATCTCGCAAACGGCTTCTTTACATTTCATTTTCCAAATCCTTCAAAGCGTCCGATACGCGTTCAGTGCTTTTTAAAAGAGACTTCTTTATTTTTTCGGACGAAGATCTCAAAATATATGAAATCTCATTCACCGTAAAATCAGCTTCATATTTTAAAACAAAAACTTTTTTGTCAAAAACGCTGAGGCTGTGTTTAGCAATATTTATAAAACCCGCTTTATCAAGGCTTTTTTTGCAGATGCTGAAAAAACCGATATTGTTAAAAAGATTTTTATACAATTCGACTCTTGTCTCCGAAGAATCGCAATGATAAGATTTTAAAATCTTATTAAAGGCTTTTATTACGGCCTTTTTCGATTTTTCGGAGTCGCCCGTAAAACGCAAAGCCAGGCCGTATAATTCATCTTGAAGTTTTACGATTATCTGCATTTGAATTAATCCGACGACAATTAACAATGAACAATGAACAATTAATAATTGTTGTGTTTTCGCCTTGCGAAAACTTGCAATAGGTTTCGGCAAAGCCGAAACTCCGACATTGTTATTTGTTAATTGTTCATTGTTAATTGCCTTTTTTTTATTATTTTCTTTGTTTCCCGCTTATTTTTTACATGCTCTTCAAAATTTTCGGCAAAAAGATGGCTGCCGTTTCCCTGGGAAACAAAAAATAAACTGCTTGAATTTTCCGGATATAAAGCCGCTTCTATTGATTTAATCCCAGGGCTGCAAATAGGACCGGGAGGAAGCCCTGAATGCCTGTAGGTATTGTAAGGCGAATCAAAAAAGAGATCTTCAGCGGTAAGCCTTGCTTTATTGACGCCCATGGCGTACAAAACGGTCGCGCATGATTCAAGCCTTATGTTCTTTTTCAGCCTGTTATGAAAAACGGCGGATATTGTAGCGCGTTCATCCGGTTTAACCGCTTCTTTTTCAATAATTGAAGCAAGAGTTATTATTTGATCCATTGTCATGTTAAGTTCTTTGGCTCTTTCATACATTTCAGGCGTAACTTTTCTGTCAAACTCTTTTCTCATTACCGCGATAATATCTTCTTCTTTCATTGAAGGGTCGATAAAATATGTTTCAGGCATTAAGTATCCTTCCATATTTTCTTCATAGGCCAGCCGTATGAACCGTTCGGCGCTTATATTTGTTTTGGAAGCTATAATTTCCGCCGTTTGTTTTATATTGCTGCCTTCCGGAATTGTAAATTTTATCAGGCTTTTTGAACCGCTTTTGAGCTCATTCAAAATTTTAAACATGCCGTCTTTTGCGGAAAACTCATAATAGCCCGCTTTTATTTTATCCGCAGAATCTGTGAACTTGGCATAAGCCAAAAATAAATTTTTGGAACAAATCAGATTCTCCTGTTTTAAACGCAAAGCGACTGAAGACGCGCTTTCGCCGCTTTTAACCTGAAAAGCAATTTTTTCCGCATTGCCGCCGTTGCACGCGCACCCCGCCGCAAACAGGCAAATCATTGCCGTAAATATTATTATTTTATACCGCGCTTTTTTAACCACAGCCGTTCAAACTCCTCATTTATTTCTTCTTTTATATCTCCTGATAAAGCTTCCCGGGACCTGTTTATATTTTTCTGTTTCGAACCTTTATCCAAAAAACTTTCAACGGCTTCATGCTTTGCGCCGCTCGGAGCCGTGCGGCGTCTTATTCCTTTGTCGTTTGTCACAACGGTTATTTCATAAGGATTTTCGGCATTATCGACGATTTCGGCAATAATATCGTCGGCCGAAATAATCCCGTCGCTGAAAATTATTTCTATGTTTCCTATATGCGACCGGTTATATCCGTTTGATTCGTAAGGATTTTTCGACTTACAGTCAAACACAACGGTAATGCTGTTTCTGAGGCTTCCGTGCGGCCTGTTCTGCGATATAAAATCAATAAACTTATTGCGCCTGCCCTCAAGCGTGGAAGCCGCAAACTTATCGCTGCAGTTAATTACATTGTAGCCGTCGATTATGTAATGCACAAAAACTCCAAATAACAATTAATAATGTCGGAGTTTTGATAAGGCTAAGCCTTATCAAAACATATTAACAGGTTTTTGCTTCGCAAAATCACAACAATTGTTCATTGTTACTTGTTAATTGTTAATTGTTGTTCATTGTATCTAAATAAGTCTGTAAAATGAACGATGCAGCCAGCCTGTCTTTCAATCCTTTTCTTTTATCCCGCGAAACGTCGCCTTCGTCAATAAGCATTCTTTCAGCCTGGGCGGTTGTCAGTCTTTCGTCTATTTCAAAAATTTGCATATCGGTAATTTTTTTAAGTTCTTCAATAAATTTTCTTACGGTTTGCGCCATTTCGCCTTCTGTGCCGTTCATATTTACCGGAATGCCTACGACAATTGCCGAAACATCGTTATTTTTTGCTATTTCGACCACGGCAGCCGCGTTTTTTCGTATAGATTCGCTGCTGTCTATTGTGTCAAAAGGAGAAGACATAATCCGCATAATATCGGTCATGGCAATGCCGATTCTTTTTATGCCGTAATCTATTCCCATTATTCTGCCCAAAAAATTACCCCCCCCTTAACAACATATAATATATAAAATATAAAACGTAAAAAACCACACATTACTTTTTACATTTTATATGTTATTTGTCTTTTCATCGTTCCACATAAATAACTCGCTGTCTTCGGTATTTCTCATGCCTTTTGCGGTAAGATAAACATAAGGCACAAAAACCAAAGCCAGAACAAGCGCAAATGCAAGCCCGCCTACCACGGCAATAGCCATCGGCTGGTTTGTCGATGTTTTTCCGCCGAAACCGGCTGCCAAAGGAAGCATTGCCGTAATTGTTGTAAGAGTCGTCATGGCGATAGGCCTTACGTGGTTGACGGTTGTTTCAACGACCTTTCTTTTAAGAGTAATCATATCAAGTTTTTTACCGCCGTTTTTCGCCGACTCTGTTTCCAGCATCCTGTTATATCTGTCAACAAGCAAAATTGATATATTGGTAACATTGCCGACAAGCATGATAAAGCCCAACATAGAAATGGAATTTATGGACTGCATTGTAATAAAGAGCACAAACAAAGATCCCACTACTCCAAGCGGCACGGCAATCATAACTATTAAAGGCTGGTAAAGCGATTCAAACTGCGATGCCAAAATCATAAATATGATTATAACGCCCAGAATTAAAGCGAATGAAATCTGGGAGAGAGCTTCCTGCATGGCAAGCATTTCGCCGGAAATAACGCAGTGAACGTCGTCATTATTATATTTGTCTTTCAGTATTTCTTCTATTTCCCTTACCGCACTCGTAAAATTGCCCCTGACATTTGCTGAAAGAAGATATGTTCTTTCGCCCTCGATTCTTTTAATGGCGGGAAGCGTTTTAACAAATTCATGGTCAACAATCTGTTTGAGCGAAAGCGTCATTCCCCAAGGCGAATAAGCGGTCATCTCAAGAACTTTTTCGAGACTGTCCCTGTCTTCGGGCCGCATTCTGACTCTTATGTCCATTTCATCGTCTTTCCGTTTAAGTTTTGTCGCGACAAAACCTTTGATAGAGGCAAGAGTCATCGCCGAAATATCCTGGGTGGAAAGACCGAAAGCAGACGCTCTTTCTCTGTCAATCGTAAGCCTCAATTCCGGAACTTCATCCGGAGGGTCGAGTTTGATGCCGTAAAACTGAGGCATATTTTCCATTATTTTTCTTATTTCATCCGCAGACCTTTTCAGGATTGCCAAATCTTTCCCTCTGATTTCAACCAAGAGTCCGGAAGACGCGCCGACGCCCGTGCCGAACAATCCCTGCTGCGTTATAAATTCGGTTTCTAAACCCCGGATATTCCATTTTCTTATTTCGTTCGCAATGTCGGCGACAAGCTCATTCGTCGACATACCTTCTCTGTTTAATCTTACTATTATTCTGGCCTGGTATGTGGCAAGCGACTCTATGGCCGCGACTCCCGCGCTTTCGCCCGTTGAACCCACGCTGACGGATATGTCTCTTATTTCAGGATATCCCGCTATCAGTTTTTCTATTCTTTTGCTTGTGGAATTTGTTATTTCAAGCGGAGTATCGGGGCTTAGCGTCATATTTAAAACAAATCTTCTTTCGTCTACTTTAGGCATAAACTCTTTCGGAATAAGCATAAAGCACACGACTCCGACAAAAACATATATTAAAATGAAAAACGCCACTTTACCCATTCTCCAGTCCAAAGCTTTTTTGAATATCGGGGTAAAATATCCGTTTATAAATTTCATTCCCGCCGTTATCGACTGCTTGCTTAAATCCGCGGTCAGCGCAAGACGCGGAACCAAAAACATGGCGGCAAAAATCGACGATAAGAGCGAAAACGTTATCGTCAAAGCAAGCTGTTTAAAAAGCTGCCCTATCATGCCCGCCACAAAAACGAAAGGAATAAATATCGCGACCGACGTAAACGTAGCGCTCAAAATAGGCGCCAGCAAACTTCTGGTCGCGGCGTAAATCGCCTCTTTCTTTTCCGATACCTTATTTTTATGATACTGCATCAAAATATTTTCAAGCACCATGTTGGAGTTATCAATAACCATGCCTATGCCTACGGTCAAACCTCCGAGCGACATGGTATTGATTGATATATCCTGAAAATACATAATGCTCAGCGTTGTAAACAGCGCGACTGGAATAGCGACATTGATAATAGTGGAAGCCATAAAGCTTCTCATAAAGAAATAAAGAAGAATAAACGACAGCAGTATACCCTGAAGACCGTTCGCGTAGAGGTTTGCAAGAGACTCCTTAATAAAGTCCGACTGGTCGGAAGTGATTTTAATGTCCACGTCTTCCGGTATTTTTCCCTGTTCTCTGATTTCCTGCAGCTTTCTGCGCACCGTGTTAGACAAATTAATAAGGTTTGAACCGGACTGCTGGTATATGCTGACGGAAATATTTTCATCGCCGTTGTACCTGGAATAACCTCTTCTGTCTTTTAACGACTCTCTTATTTCGGCAATATCTCTAAGGAATATTATTTTATCGCCGGTTTCCTGCAGCTGGTTGCGGATTCTTTTTGTGCTCATATTATGCTGTATATTGTAATCTATCTTGCTGAAAGAAAGCCCGGCTATATCTTCTATGTCCCTGAATTCGCCGACGGTTTTGACAAGAAATTCGCGCTTTTCTTCTTTAATGGTTCCTGCGGGATAAGTGATATTGGCGTTTTGCAGCGAAGTGATAATTTCGGTAATCGACACCTGATTGGCCAGAAGCCTTCCTTTATCCACTTCAATAATAATTTCTTTTTCTTCGCCTCCGCGAAGCTCGACTTTAGCCACGCCTTCAAGCCTTTCAAGCTCGTCTTTAAGATTTTTCTTCGCGATTCTTCTGAGGTCGGCCATTCTCAAAGCCGAAACCGACCCGCTGTTATAGCTTACCGAAAGCATCATTGCTTCAACCTGCGTGGGATTATACTTCAAAACTACGGGTTCCAACGCGTCGCGGGGAAGAGCCTCTTTGATCAAATCTATTTTTTCACGGACATCCATGGCGGCAAAGTCCATGTTTGTTCCCCACCTGAACTCGCACGTTACGATAGACGTTCCTTCTTTTGAAATAGATGAAACTCTTTTAATGTTTTTAACTGTTCCGGCGGTTTCTTCAACCATCTTGCTGATGAGTTTTTCCGCTTCTTCAGGGCCTGCTCCTTCGTATTTTGTGACAATGGTTATCTGCGGATACTCCATTGAAGGAAACAGCTCCTGGGGTATCCTCGTGTAAGAAATCAAACCGAGAAGCCCTATGGATAAAAATATCATAACCGTTGTAACCGGTCTGTCAACCGGAAGCCTTAAAATGCTCATTATTCACCCTTTATTTTATGTTGTTCGCCGTTGATTCGTAATTCGTAATTCGTCATTCGTAATTGCCGTTGCTACAGTTTTATCTTCGGGATTTTAGGCAAATTTCTATTTCCGACATTTATGTCAGGAGCAACAGGAATATCCGCTTTTCCCGGCAATTTTTTAAGAGTTTTTTCTTTTATCTTTTTCAAACTTTCGCCGGCGTTAATTTTATTAAAAAGAACCAGCAAAAATTTCATATTTCCGAGAAAACCGTAAAAGCTTTTTCTGGGATTTTCCATCAGATAATACGCCGTAGGAATAATCAAAAGCGTAAGCATTGTGCCTGTTATCGTGCCGCACAGCACGGTAAGGCCGAGAGAACGCCACATTGAGGCGGCTTCGTCGCGGCTGAGAACCATCGGAAGCAAACCGAGCGTTTTCATTAAAAACGTAATAAGTTCGGGACGAAGCCTCTCTTTACAGGATTCAAAAATAACCCTCATCATATTTTTTCTGCCGTGTCTTCTCTGGTTAATTTTATCGACGATAATAATCGAGCCGTAAACTACCGAACCGAACAAAATCATTATGCCTATCCACACGCCCAAACTTATGGGTTTCTTAAATATCCAAAGAGAAAAAGCAACGCCTATAAGACTCAGCGGCAGCGCCCCCATAATCAAAAACGGCTGTTTGTATGATTCAAAAATAGAAGTCAAAACAAAAAATATTAAAATAATCGTCAGCGCGACCGCCATCCTGAACTGCCCCTGGTTGCTGACCGTTTTTTCGTAATCTCCGGATATATTAAACGAATAATCTCTGGGAAACGCGATGCCTTTTAACGCGGTTGTTATTCCGGCGGCGGCGGTCGTCAATCCGGTTTTATTTCTGTTCGCGCTTACCTGAATAAAACGTTTTTTGTTCTTATGCCATATTTCCTGGGTTGATTTAATTTCCTGGGCGTCGGCTACCTGCCCGACGCGCACAACGTCTTTTTGGGGATTTATGATGGATAAAAACAGCACATCGTCCACATTGCGCACGCTGCCCGGCACAAGCCTTGCGATCGTTTCAATCTGTTTTCCCTCAGTCCTGTACTGAGTCGCGATAAGCCCTCTTATCTGGCAGTGCAGCGTATTTCCGAAATAATATGCCGTAAGCCCGAAACGGGCGAGTCTGTCATTGTCGACAAAAAGATTGATTTCAGGCTCGTCTTCGCGCATCCTTATTTTTACATCGGTAAGCCCTTTTACCTGCTGCAATCGTCCCGAAGCGGAAAAAGCAAGCTGTTTTAAAGTATCGTAATCCTGCCCGTAAAAATCCACGTACATTTCTTTTGCGCCGGCGGCGTTTGAATCCTGATAATACACAAAAGCCGGAGTATACTCGGCAAAACGCTTTCGAAACTCTTCCTTAAAATATTCCGCGTTTTTGTAAACTTTTACTTCGACAAACGTGTGCAGTTTTTCTACTTTTGACGAAACCCTTTCAACGTCATCCCTGTATGACAGAAGATCTTTCTCCATCTTTTTTACGATTTCGTTGGAAATTTCTATGCGCGTAGCGGGAGGAAACTGTATTCCTATTCTGAAAGTGTTTACGTCTCCGGCGTCAAGAAACTCGGAATCTCTGCTTTGCAGTATCTTTAACGAAATCAAAAACAAAGCGAAAACAAAAATCCACACGTATGTCTGTCTTCTGAAAACGAATTTGAGCATTTTTCCGTAATACAGTCTTATTTTCATGTACCAGCTCTGAAATTCAAGTTCAAAGTTATTCTGCCATCTGAATATCTGGGGAGGCACAAAAATCATCGTGCTTATAAGAGAGGCTATCAAAGCAAAAGTAATCGTAGCGCCGAAAGGTATGTAAAGCTGCCTTATTTCGGGCTCCAAAAACACAAGGGGAAGAAACACGACTATCGTCGTGACGGTTGAAGCGAAAATAGGCTGCCATAACTCGGCCGTTCCTTTAACGACAAGCTCCTCTTTCGTTTTAAACGTTTTTCTGTGATGATGAAACGATATATTTTCAATAACGACTATGGCGTTGTCCATAACGTTTGCCATACCCATGGCAAGGCCGCTGAGCGTCATAACATTGAAAGTCTGTTTCGTAAAATACATGAGCAGAATAGACATAAAAAGACTGAGCGGAAGAGTGGTTCCGACTATAATGATGTTTCTCATATTGCGGATAAAAAGGAATAAAATTCCCGCCAGCAAAAGAGCCCCGACTACAAGCGCTTCGCACAGGGAACGTATCGCTTTAATGATGTACTCGGCGTCGTTTTTAACCACCGTTACTACAATATTTTCATCCAATACGCCTTGAAAGCCGTCAATTACTCTCAGAGCGTCTCTGGCGGTGCTTATAGTATTAGCCGTAGACTCTTTTTGAATGTATAAAGATACGACGTCGCTCGCGTTAAGCCTTGCGAAAGACGTCGGCTCGTAATAAGAGTCTTTTACCGTGGCAATATCTTTTATCCTTATAATCGAACCTGCGCTGGTAAGAGCTATGCCGGTGTTTTCAATTTCTCTTATATCGTTATACTCGCCTGTCGCTCTTATGACATAATCTTTATCTCTTCCGTCTATTATATTTCCGGCCGAGATTGATATGTTCGACAAATTTATTTTTTGGACCACTTCAAGAATGGGAAGACTGTGCTTGAGCAATAGAGCGTTATCTATCTCTATCAGCAGTTTTCTTTCACGGCCTCCGCCGATTTCAATGTTTGCAACTCCCGAAACGCGCATTAACTTTTCTTTTATCTGTTCTTCGGCTATTTCTCTGAGCTGTTCCGGACTGTGCTTACTGGAACTCAGCGAAATAATCATTATCGGCGCGTCGGATTGTTCAAATTTCGCGATAATAGGTTTTTCTGTTTCTTTCGGAAGGAGGTGCCTTACCATAGCAAGCTTTTCGCGTATGTCAATGATGATAAAATCCGTATCAACGCCGTGATGGAACGTCATCATTATGTTGGATTCCGATTCTTTCGACGAAGAAATCATTTCTTTTAAGCCGCTAAGCTCCGAAAAAACTTCCTCGAGCGGACGGGTAACGTATTTTTCAACTTCGCTGGAAGCGACGCCTCCGCGCAGTCTGGTTATTACGCTGACCATTCCTGTCTGCATGTTGGGATTTAATTCAACGGGGATACGTACCAGCATGATAGATGAAAACATCATCAATGCAAGCACTATCATAAGAGTGGTAACAGGCCTTTTTATACCTAATTCAATAAACATAGTTAAGTTAGTTTTTGGATTTCTCTAAAAATATCCTCACTATGTCACCCTGATGCTGAAAAGAGTTACGGAAGTAAACTTCCGAGATGCTGAAACAAGTTCAGCGCTCTTTGGATTGCATCGATTTTTATAAGTTTTTAGAGATACCATTTTAATACTCTGCGGGAGCGGCTTCTTCATCGGGAGTAACTTCTAAAAATTTCACTTCGGTGCCGTCAGACAGCTGCCCCTGCGTTTCGGACACTACAAGCTCTCCGATGTTTAACCCCTCCAGGACAACAGTCCTGTCGCCTACTTTATCGCCTATGACGCAGGGTCTCATCTGGATTATGCCCTGTCCGGGAGTTCTTGAATCGGGAGCGACTACAGGCACCAAAAATGTCGTATTGTTAAGAGATATGACGCTGTCGGATGGGACAAGAACGACATTTTTCCATACTTTAAGATGAATTACTCCTCTTCCGAACATTCCCGAACGAAGTTCTCCTTTTTCATTTTCAACTCTTATTTTAACGTTAAAAGTTCTGGTTCTGGGATTTACCACCGGTGAAATCTCATAGAGAACTCCGTCAAACTCCCTGTCGCGGTAAGAGTCGCTGAAAATTTTAACTATTTGCCCGACAGCGAGCCTTTGTATGTCTTTTTCAGGAATATCGACTTCAAGATTTGTTCCGGAATTGCTTATAAATTTACAGACAACGTCCTGCGGAGTAACATATTCTCCGGGTTTTATTATTATCTGCGCGAGTATTCCGTCGCTTGGCGCCGCGAGGTTAGTCTTTTTAAGGTTCGACTGCGCAAGCTCAAGCTCCGACAGCGCGGCTTTCACGCGCGCTTCCGCAGACTGGATTTCAAATTTTGCTTCATAAAGCTTGCTTTCCGCCAAAGCTTTCGTTCTGAATAACTCTTCATAAACTTGATATCTTTCTTTCGCGGCCATAAAAGCGGAACTTTCGCTTCTGTATTTACTCTGCGCGTAATCCGCCTTTGTTAAAGCGTCTGTAGGGTCAAGAGAACAAATATGATTGCCTTTCGGTATAAAATCTCCTTCTTTATAATAATATTTAGCAAGATATCCTTCTATCTCAAAACGCATATCATTTTCAATAGCGCCCCTAATGGTTCCCATAATATTATATTTTTCGGTATAATCCTGTTTTACTACTCTTATTACTTTTACCTGAATAAGGTTATCCTTCTGTTCCTCAGCGGCATTTTTTTTGATAAAAAGCAGATAAACCGTAATACCCGCGAAAATCAAAAACATGGTAATCGCCAAAAAATAAACCATCTTTTTAAATCTTTCAGGCGACTGCGCCCTGTAATTGGCAAGCGTATGCGAAAGATTGTCCTTAATCATAAAAAAGTAATATTTAATCTTTTCCAAAACACCCTCCGGTAAAATATATATAAATTCAAACTGTTTTATCTCAAAGGCATGAGCGTAAGCCTTTCCATTTCCGTCACGGCGGCATGATTCTGAAATGTCACTCTTGAATACGCTGAAATTGCTTCCGCGTATTTCCAGGATTCTTCCATGAGGCTCACTGTCGGAACTTCATATAAATCGTTCCTTTTTCTCATCAAAGCAAGCTTTCTTTCCCTGAGCTGTATCTCTTTTCTGTACGTGCGCGAGCTGTTAAGCGAATTAAGATAGTCGTTATGAGCTCTCTCAACTTCAAGTCTTCTTGTTTTGAGCGTATCCACAAAATCGGCATTTGCCTGATTTAACCCGACGCTCCCTTCCTTCGCGTCTACAAAATAAGTTATATCATCAAGCAGGGAAAGTCTTACGTCCCACGTAGTCGTCTCTATTCTTTTGCTGGCGTCAACTATGGTCGAGGGGTCAGTCCTTTCATTGTCATACGCGACTTCCAGAGAGTTTCCCCACAAACTCCATGACATCCTTCCCACAACGCTCCATGCGGCCGTAAGATTCAGAGGCTCGGTGGTAAAAGCTTCGCCGCTCCTGCCGTAAAAGCCTTCAACATAAAATTTAGGTATAACTTTCGCGCGGTTAATTCTTATCCTCATGTCAGCCATTAAAGCCTGAATTTTCGCCGTCTGCACATCAAGATTATTCGTAAGAATGAAGCTGAGCAAATCCTGAATGGTAAAAGTGATTTCCGGCGTATCGTCCGTCAATTCGTCGGAAACAACCGCGTTAATATCGTCAAGAGTATTAACGCCGATGGTTTCTATAAGTCTTTTTGTGGAAAAATCCAAATTTATTCTCGAAGCGGAAAGCATGTCTTCGACTTTATCTTTAAAATTTTCAGCCTCGGTCATGTCCAAGTCGGAAATAGCCCTTGCCTTAAACTCCTTTCTGACTTTTGTCATAAGCTGGTCTACAATATCAAAAGCTTTGCTCAGAGCTTTATATTCCTGCTTCAAAGTAAGGTACTCATAATAGGCAAGCTTAATGCTTGCGAAAAGTTCTTCGCGCGTTTTAGTATAATTAAATCTTGCTGCGTCAACCATCATGACTTCATATCTGTAAGTGCCTTTGGTCCTATAACCTTCATAAATCGTCTGGATCGCTCTCACTCCGTATTCTTCCGAGTTATATTCCGCGTCGGCAAGACTTGGCATATTTTGCCCCATCTTGGTTTTACCTTTGGAAGTTCTCTGCTGTAACAGTACCTGAGGAAAAAACGAACGGCCTGCCCTGATAACTCTTATTTCCGCAAGCCTAACCTGATCGGCAGCCACCAAAACTCTTCTGTTTCTGGCTTCCGCGATTTTCATAGCCTGGTTCAAAAAGTCATCATTCGCGGCATTTGACATTGAAGACGCGGCTAAAACCTTTTCAGGAACAAAAGTTAATAAAAAAAAACCGCATACAATCAAGCCTATGGTCTTTTTCGTTATGTTGGCATTCAATTCCAGCTCCATTTTCGTCTTATTTTGAGTATATTTTTGATATATTTATCATTTTGAGTATATAAGAAATCTGTTAATTTGTCAATGAGTTTTTGATTTTTTGAAACCTTGACCGTATAAGGAAAAAATAATATAATTCTCATTAAATTTTAAAGGCGGAAGTTCGGCAACTCAGCAGCTCGGCAACGGCAAAAAACAAAGACAAAACGACCAGAGCTTCTCCGAGCTGCTGAACTTCCGAACTTCTAAGCCTCTAAATAAGGAGCTGTCATGGCAAATGTTTTACAAATAAGAGTGGCATATGCCGATACTGACCAAATGGGCATGGTTTATTACGGGAATTATCTGACTTTTTATGAAAGAGGCAGAACCGAATTGCTCAGGGAAGCGGGCCTGCCTTACAGCGTTATTGAAAAACGGGGATTCTACTTTCCCGTAATTTATGCGGAATGCAGCTATCACGCGCCGGCAAAATATGATGACCTTATAACAATAGAAACAAGACTCAGCGAAATAACCGCTGCCAGCATAACCTGCTCATATGCAGTGAAAAACGGAGATAAAGTTCTTGTTACCGGAAAAACAAAACACCCGTTTGTAAATAAATCGTTGAAACCCGTAAGATTTCCGCAGGACATCAGAGAACTTTTGGAAAAATACCTTGAAAAAGGCAATTAACAAATAACAATGAACAATGAACAATTAAAAAAAAACATTTACTTTATGAAAGAGGCGCTTAAGCAGGCGAAAAAGGCGCAGGATATCGGCGAAGTTCCTGTCGGGGCTGTTATAGTAAAAGACAATAAAATAATCGCAAAAGGGTTTAACAGATGTATAATTGATAAAGACCCTACGGCGCACGCGGAAATCGTCGCGCTGAGAAAAGCTTCAAAAAAACTTGAAAATTACCGTTTGAACGGCTGCAGTATCTATGTTATAATAGAACCGTGCACAATGTGTGCCGGCGCTTTGGTGAATGCCAGAATAAAAGAAATTTTTTTCGGCGCATACGATAAAAAAGCAGGTGCATGCAGCAGTGTTTTCAAAATCACAAATAATAAAAAGCTGAACCACAGAATAGAATTTAAAAGCGGCATACTGAAAGATGAGTGCGCTGATATAATAAGAAAGTTCTTTGAAAAAAAGAGAAAAAAATCAAAGACATGATGTACGCCTTCGGCGCATGATGTCGCTTCGCTAATGATGTATTGCCTTACGGCAACATGATGTAATGTGTCCTTGTCGTTTATGTGTACGAAGTACATACAGCATTTCCGAAGGATACATCATGCACGTAGTGCACATCATGTCCGCAAGGACACATCATTGCCGTTAACGGGGGTGTACAGGTCTCGACGGAGATGGTCAGAGGTACAGACAGCAGGCCGGAGTTGGTCGATGGCTCCGTAAAAATCGACCGCAAAATAAACAACGATATCAATATCGTTCCAGTGCAGAACGTAAATCCCATGCCAATGATGGGATTTGGGTTATTGCCAATAGCCGCTTAAGCGGCTTCGTTTTACCTTAGACACCTGCTATAGGGATAAAACGACAAGGGCAGGTTAGTTTCGGGCGGCTTGTGCCGTCAGTCTGAAATGAAATCAAAACGGCGCTGGTTTATAATGTAATCCCGTCCGGAGACGGCATTATAAACGAGATAAATCTTCCGGACTAAGCCTGTAGCGGTCGTACTGAAGCATTTTCGGACGCGGGTTCGATTCCCGCCACCTCCATAAAGGCAATGATGTGTCCCTGCGGGACATGGTGTGCACTGCATGCATGATGTATCCTTCGGAAATGATGTATGTACTTCGTACACATTAACGACAGGACACATTACATCATGTTGCCGAAGGCAATACATCATTAGCGCAGCGACATCATGCGCCGAAGGCGTACATCATGCCGTTGTCAAAATCCTTTGCAAAATAATTTTCAATTGCCTGCAAAAAAAGACATTTGAAGAGTTCAATGCTCAAACTCTCAAACGTCTTTTTTTATTTTTATAACCGCCAAAAAGTATTACTTGATAAACGGATTAAAATTATTTTTGTACTTTTTTTTATCAAGCGTATATTCTGTACTATCTCCGATACGAACGTCATAATTTTGCTTTAACCCCAATTCAGTTGCTTTTTTTCTGGCAAACCGCACATAATTTATTACTTCTTTACCGGGAACAATAAAAACTTCATAGTTATCATTAGGCTGCAGCCAAACGAAAGCAAAATAAAAAGATTTATCGCTATATTCCTTCCGTTCCAAAATACTTTCCTTCAACCACCAAAACAAATGTTTTCCCCATTTCCCTCCATATTCTTTTTCTAAAGCTGTGGTTTTAACTTCTATATTAAAACTTTTTCTTGTATTAGGATTTCTTACAAATATATCAACAGCTTTTGTGTTGCCGAATGTCAATGAAGCGTCCAATCCTTTCCTTAATAATCTTGATAAAACATAAAATTCCCCGGATAAACCATTACCGTTTCTATTCATAACTCCAGCCTCCGCCTAGCGCCTTGTTAACGTCTACAACGGCGTTCAGCCGGTTTTGTACTGCTTTAACATATGAAAGTTCGGCTGCCAAAAAATTTCTTTCTGAATCTAAAACGTCAAGAAGCCCTATTAGTCCCGCTTCTTTTTGTTTCAACGCTATCGAATACGCTTTTTGCAAAGCCTCTTTTTGGTTTTCAACGGAAATTACGGTTTCCCTGTTAATTTTGTTCGCGTTTAAAGCATCCAAAGTTTCTTTGAAAGCGTTTTGAATGGTTTTATTGTAAGAAGCAAGCGCCTGATCGTATTTTGCCTGCGCCTGTTTTTGCTGTTCTTTCAGCTTGCCGCCCTGAAAAACCGGCTGTGCGACAGAACCGGCAAAATGCCATATTCCGTTAGAAAACAAATCGGCAAGAGACGGGCTTGCATAACCGTATCCTCCGGTTAAGCTTATCGAAGGAAAATACGCGGCTCTTGCAGCGCCGACTTCGGCGTTCGCTGAAACCAGAATTTCTTCAGCCTGCATAATGTCGGGTCTTCTTTCAAGCAGGTTTGAAGGTATGCCTTCGGGCACTTCGGGTATAACCGCAATATTTTCAATTTCTTTGCCCCTTTCTATATTTCCGCCTGCTATTTCTCTGGGATTAGACCCTATAAGCACCGATAAAGCCGTTTCATTTTCGCCTATGGCCTTTGTTATGCTTTGAACGTTAGTTTCAACCGAATACATTTCCGCCGTAACTCTTTGCAAATCAAGGTTTGACACTAATCCTTCCGCCAGCCGTTTTTTGTATATTTCAACAGTTTCTCTTCTTGCTTCAAGCGTACGCTCGGCTATCGTGAGCTGCGCGTCATTTGAACGCAAAGCGAAATATATTTTCGCGACTTCCGCAGTCAAAGCGATTTTGACGGCATCCTTGTTTGCCTGGGCTGCAAGAAGCTGGGCTCTTTTCGATTCCGACAATCTTTTATATTTTCCCCATAAATCGATCTCGTAAGACATTCCGGCGCTGAGAGAATAACTTTCCCTGCCGCCTGCGTCGCTGCCTTCCAACACAGCCGTTGACGACGGTTTTTTTGAAGCCTCTGAGATTCCCGCGACAGCCCTTGCTTCGTCGACTCTTGCGATCGCAAGTTTTAAATCCTGATTATACGAAAGAGCTTTTTGCACAAGTTTGTTTAAAACGTCATCGTTAAAACTTTCCCACCATCTGTCGGAAGAATACGCGCCCGCGTCAACGGAAGAGCCTTCGGGCAAATCAATCTGCGGTCTGGCATAATCTTTCCCCATTGTGCATGAAGACAGAATAAAACATACCGAAAAAAACATTATTAATTTTTTCATTTAGATTCCCCGCTTTTCTTTTTAAAACTTAATTTATCGGCAAGTTTAAGTATCAGCGCGAAAAAGTACGGTATAAAAAACGGCGCTATGGCGGTCGCGCCTATCATTCCTGCTATTACGGCAGTGCCTATTGCGTGCCTGCTTGCCGCTCCCGCTCCTGAACTTATCGCAAGCGGTATACAGCCGCAGATAAACGCCAGCGAAGTCATTATTATAGGCCTGAAACGCATTTTCGAAGCTTTTATAGCGGCTTCCTCGTAAGAAAGACCGTGCTTTATATTAAGCTCCGACGCAAACTCTACGATAAGTATCGCGTTTTTAGCCGCAAGGCCGACAAGAGTGATAAGCGCCACCTGAAAATAAATGTCATTAGGCATGCCTCTTACCATAATGCCGAGCAAAGCGCCGAAAACCGCGAAAGGAAGCGCGGAAAGAACCGCAAGCGGCAAACTCCATTTTTCGTATTGCGCGGCAAGTATAAGAAAAACGAATATTATGCCAAGAATTAAAGCCGACGAAGCGCTGCTTGAAGAAAGTTTTTCCTGATACGTGGAACCCGTCCACGCGAGAGCGTAATCTGTTCCCAAAACTTTCGCGCAAACTTCTTCAACGGCTTTTATGGCCTGCCCGCTCGAATAGCCGGAAGCCGGATTGGCAAGAATTTTTGCCGACGGAAAAGAGTTAAAATGTTCCACCATATCGGGTCCCGATGTCCTTTCCAAAACGGCAAGATTGGACAGCGGTATCATATTGCCTTTACTTGAACGCACAAAAATTCCCGATAAATTTTCAGGACGCGCCCTGTAATCGCCGTCCGCCTGCATCAGAACTTTGAAACTTCTGTTGGATTTTGTGAAATCGTTTATGTAAGTTTGCCCAAAAGTCGCCGCCATAGTCGCGTACAAATTGTCCAATGTTACGCCTTTAGAGTGCGCGTTTACGGTATCGACTTTCATTCTGTATTTCGGAGACAGGACGTTAAAATTAGTCCTTACTCCGGTAAGTTCGGGTCTGGCTGAAAGCTCTTCTACCACTTCCTGGGTTTTAAACGCCAGTTCCTTTAACGAACCGCCGCCTTTGCTTTGTATATAGCCTTCAAGCCCGCCCGTAGTGCTTAATCCCATAATCGCCGGAGGATTAAACGGCATGACAAACGCTTCCGGAACTTCTTTCGCGGATCTCAGCGCTATCTGGTAAATTATTCCTCTGGCCGACTTCTTAATGCCTTTTCTTTCGCTCCACGGGTCAAGACGTATGAAAAATCCGCCGGCATTGCTTTGGGCTGCGCCGCTTATTATGTCAAATCCCGAAAAATTGAGTTCTTCCCTGACGCCGGGTATGGATAAAATGATATCTTCGACTTTTCTTACCGCCTCTCTTGTTCTTGAAACGGGCGACGCAGGGTCTGTCATAACCGCGGCCATTATATAGCCCTGATCTTCAGCCGGCAAAAGCGCTCCGGGGATTTTTTTAAACATAAGTCCGGCCGCAAGCCATATTATCAGAACTACAATCAAAGCGGTTGAAACATGTTTTACGAAAAACGCGACTTTCCCGGTGTAAAAATTTGTAATTTTATCAAACAGTCTGTCAAAAGCCGCAAAGAAACCTTTTTCCTTTTTTTCTTCTTTTTTAAGAAGCATGGCGCACATAGCCGGCGTCAAAGTCAGCGCAACAAGCCCGGAAACAACTACGGAAAAGGCTATGGTAATCGCAAACTGTTTATACATAACTCCCGTGAAACCGCCCATAAAGGCTATCGGCACAAAGACGGAACATAAAACCAAAACTATCGCGACTACCGGTCCGGAAACTTCCGACATCGCTTTTATCGTCGCCTCTTTTACCGGAAGTTTTTCCTCTTCCATAATTCTGTCCACGTTTTCTATCACCACAATGGCATCGTCAACGACTATGCCGATGGCAAGGACAATTCCGAACAATGTCAAAGTGTTTATCGAAAATCCCATAAGCATCATTCCCGCGAAAGCGCCGGCTATGGAAATCGGCACGGCGACGCATGGTATAAGCGTCGGACGCCAGCTTTTCAAAAATAAAAATACAACTAAAAACACCAAAAGTATTGCTTCAATAAGAGTGTGAGTTACTTCTTTTATGGATTCGCGCACAAAGACCGTTGAATCCTGAACCACAGAATGTTGCAGATCGGCGGGAAATTTTTCGGCAAGTTCCGCCATTTTTTTGTTTATTCCGTCGGCGGTTTTTATCGCGTTGGCGCCCGGAGAAAGATAAACGGCGACCGCCATCGCGGGAACGCCGTTTTTGCTGCTTTCAATATCATAACTCATAGCGCCCAGTTCAACTCTGGCGACATCTCCGAGTTTTAAAGTTGTTCCGTCGGGATTTGCCCTGATGATAATTTCTTTGAATTCCGCGGGGCTTGTAAGCCTGCTTTCAGCAATAATGGAATAAGTCCTGTCCACTTCCACGGTAACCGGAGGCTGCCCGATTTTTCCTGCGGCTCTTTGCCTGTTTTGTTCCGCAACCGCGGAATAAACGTCCGCAGGCGTAAGGTTGAACCGTTTAAGTTTGTCGGGGCTCAGCCATATTCTTATGGCGTAATCGCTTTTGCTCATAAGGGTCGCGTCGCCTACGCCTTCAACTCTTTTCAGCTCGTCGATGACGTTTAAAAGAACGTAATTGGCGACGTAAATCAAATCGTAGGTATTATTAGGTGAAGTAAACGCCATAAGCTGCAGCATTGTCGAAGATTTTTTATTTACTGTAACGCCGTATTTGCGTACTTCTTCGGGCAGCAGATTCATCGCGGCCTGAACCCTGTTGTTGACGTTTATCATCGCCATATCGGGATTCGTGCCAATGTTAAAATAAACCATAAGATTTAAATATCCGTTGCTGTCTGAAACGGAATTCATGTATATCATATCCTGAACGCCGTTTATCTGTCCTTCCAAAGGAGCGGCAACCGTTTCGGCTATGATTTCCGCGCTCGCGCCCGGATACTGCGCTTGAACAGAAATTGACGGAGGAGTCAAATCTGGATACTGTTCTATAGGAAGGTTGCGCATTGCTATAATGCCCGCTATAAAAATTATGAGCGCAATTACGGTGGCAAATATCGGCCTTTCAATAAAAAATTTTGAGAACATCTTTTCCTCCAGTGAGTAGTTGTTGTGCGTAGCTTTGCTCCGCTTATTCCAGGTGCGCAAAGCGCACTCAAAAATTACTCATTACTCACTATTCACTACTAACTGACTTTCTGTATTTTTCCGGAAGTTCGAATTCTTCTTTCTGAACTTCCACGGGTTTTCCCGGAACTACTTTTATTACGCCTTCGGAAACAACCGTTTCTCCGCCTTCAAGACCCGAAGTAATTATTGCCAGATTGCCTGCGATCGTATAAGTTACGGGAACGGATTTCGCTATATTATCGCCGCCTATCACGTATACGGCAGGACCTGCGGCCGTTTCCAAAACGGCAGTCAGCGGAACTATTACCGCGTTTTTATATGTGACTCCTTCTAGTTTAACTCTTATAAATCTTCCCGGCATCATCAGCCTTTTACTTTCGGGATTTGGAAATTCGGCTTTCACTGCTATTGAACCGGTATTTGCGTCCTGCTTGTTATCAAGAAAAATAAGTTTTCCGTCAAAAGGATAAACAATATCATCGTCAATTATAGCTTTAACCGTTATTGCCTGCTGCCCGATAGGTTTTTGCGTTTCCAGTTTGCCGGAGACAAGCCCTTTTTTGGCGCTGTCCGCGTTTGAACCGGGTATTGAAAACACAGCCTGCAAAGGATTAATCTGGACTATAGTGGTAAGCAATCCCTTGTCGCCGGCTGCGGAAATAAGGCTTCCTATATCCTGCAGAGAGGCGCCCGTTATTCCTGAAATCGGCGCGACAACTTTGGTATATTTTAAATTGATTTCAGCGTCTTTAAGATTGGCTTTGGCGGCTTCAACTTCGGCTTTAGCGCTTTCATACGCGGCATTAGCGTCGTCATAATCTTTCCTGCTTACCGCGTCCTGCGCGAAAAGAGATTTCATTCTGGAATAGTCGGCCTGCGCTTTTGTCAGTGCGGCGTTGGCTTTGGCAAGTCCGGCTTTCGCTTTATCATAAGCTGCCTGATACGGTTCCGGATCTATAAGAAACAGCTGCTTTCCGGCCTCGACAAACTCGCCTTCCTTAAACATCTTTTCCTTCAGTATGCCGCCTACCTGCGCGCGCACTTCGACTTCAAGAGAACCCGCGGCCTGCGCAGGATATTCGATATCCCACAAAATGTCGCTTTTTATGCTTTGAACTCCTACGACTTTTGGAACTTCCGGTATTTTTTCAATACCCTTGCCGCACGCAGAAAATAAAAGAGATAAAGAAAAAAACGCAACCGCCGCCGTGTAAATTTTTAGATTCATAATGCCTCGCTTATTTAATTTTGTAAAAAATATGCCGTGATTTATTATACAAAAAAAACCTTTATATATTGAAAACAGAAAATCTTTCATTGTTTTTATATTTTATGTATAATTGCTCAATAAAAGGATAAAATATGATTATCGACAGAATAAAAGTTCATTTTGAAGAAGAAGCAAAAGAGTTTGACTCTATCATTCAAAAACTTATTCCTCATTATAACGATATGATCGAGGCGCTGGTTTCCGTTATTCCTTTTGCGAAAGACAGCAGTTTTTCAATAATAGATTTAGGCTGCGGAACAGGTACAATAGCAAAAGAAATAAAAAGTAATTTTAAAAACGCTGATATTACCTGCGTTGATATTTCCCCCAATATGCTCGAAATAGCAAAAACTAAAGCCGGCAGCGGCAAATATATTCAAGCGGATTTCAACAGTTTTGCTTTCCCTGAAAAATATGATTTAATCGTATCGTCATTAGCTCTTCATCATCTGGAAAATGATAATGCAAAATTAGAATTTTATAAGAAAATATACGAAGCATTAACGCCTGACGGCGTCTTCATCAATATTGACGTTGTTTTAGGTGAAGATGATATCATACAAAACGCATATATGGAAAAATGGAAGAGCTTTATGAGAAAAAATGTTTCCAAACAGGAAATAACGGACAAGTGGCTGCCGAACTATTATGCGGAAGACAGGCCTGCCCAGCTGATGACTCATATTGATATGCTTAAAAAAAGCGGATTTTCTATTGTTGATATTATTTATAAGTACTATAATTTTTCTGTTTATCTGGCAAAAATTTAAGATGTCCGGTTATATACAAAACAATATTTTATAGAGAGGTGACAGAAATGATCAAATCTTATTCTGCGTTTACAAACGAAATTGATAATGTTGAACTTGCCGTATCAGAAATATTGGAACAGCTTGAACCGGAAAAAAATTGTTTAAAAAGCACGGTAGCCGTTGTCCTTTGTTATCATGAATTCGCAACAAACGGCATAGTTGCGGAGCTTTATAAAAAGCTCAAATTCCCGATCATCGGAACCACCACTACCGCAATCTCAACGAACCGCGGCTTTGGCCAGCTTGATTTCTCTATCCTGATGATTACCTCCGATGATGTCGTATTTACCGCTGCTTGTTCCCCATCTCTTGAAAACGGGCTGGAAAAGCCGTTTGAACAAATGTATAAAAACGCCCTCTCGGGACATGCCGAGACTCCGAAGCTTATCCTCAGCGCCGCCCCGTTAATGCTTAAATACGCGGGAGATAATTATGTCGATGCGCTTAATAAGGTTTCGGGCGGAGTGCCTAATTTCGGTACGCTTGCCATAGACAACACGGTGAATTATTTAGACAGCTATGTCGTATTCAATGATAAGGTCGGAAGAGATTTTTACGGTATTATTGCCGCAAGCGGGAACATTAACCCTAAATTCATTTACGCGTCGTTTTCACCCGAATACATTTTCTCGCAAACAGCGACAATCACCAAGTCCGACGGAAACATTGTAAAAGAAGTCAACGGCTGTTCAATCCTTAAATATATGGAAAAGATGGGGTTGGCCGAAAACGGAAAAATCAAAGACGTGCTCCACTCAATACCGTTTATCCTTGATTACGGCGGCGAAGGAGTCCCGGTATCCAGAGTTTTATTGTCATGGAGCGAAGACGGGCACGGCATATGCGGCGGCCTGATACCGGAAGGAACAAAATTTAATCTCGGAATGTGGGACAAAAAAGACGTTCTCGGAACTACCGTGCGCACTATTGAGAACATATTGCAAACCGAAAACATAAGCACTCTTATACTGCACTCATGCCTTGCAAGAAGCTACGCGTTAGGCACCGAGATTTTATCGGAAACGGAAATAGTAAATAAAACTATTGATAAAAGGATCCCGTATATATTCGGCTATTCCGGAGGAGAAGTTTGTCCCGTTAGAAACGCGGCAAACGCAAACAGCTTCCATAACAATACGGTTATCGCCTGCGTATTTTAAATTTACTGTGCCAATTGGGGAGGTACCTTGGGTACGATTGAAGTTGAGAAATTAGCCGAAGAAATTAAACATCTCAGGCTGGAAAATAAAAAACTTACACGCCAGCTTAATCTGGCTAATGACAATATGATGAAATACAGAAACGTTACAAGCGCCAAGGAAAACCTCAGCGCGGTTATTGCCGTGGAAAAATCAAAGCAGGGAAAGCAGCTTCAAGTCATTATGGAGAACACTCCGGACATTATCATTCTCATTGACAGCGCGATGAAGTTTCTGCTGTCCACAAAAAGTTTCTTAACACTTACCGGCATCCCAACTCTCGAATTTTTGCAGCACAAATCTTTCAGGCAGGTATTTTCCTTATTTGCCGACGATGTATGGATTGAGTATATGGAAAATATCTTTAAAAAAGTTCTCAAAACAAACGAAATTCACTCCTCTGACGCAAAACTCTATGTAGGCTCGTCGCGTAATGCGCGAAACTTTTCCGTAAGCGTTATTCCGTTTGCTTATGAGAGCGAACTCAATGACGGACTTCTTGTAAGTTTTCATGATATGACCGAGCGTATAGAAATAGAGGACAAACTAAAAGAGGCGCTTAATAACGCTACATCCGCAAATAAGGCAAAAAGTAATTTTCTTGCCAATATGAGCCACGAGATACGCACGCCGATGAATGCTATCATCGGCATGACGAATATAGGCATATCCGCCGCAGATATAGAGCGGAAAAATTACAGCTTTACTAAAATTAACGACGCTTCAAAGCATCTGCTTGGCATTATTAATGATATTTTGGATATGTCTAAAATTGAAGCCGGCAAACTGGAACTCACGCCGGTAGAATTTGATTTTGAAAAAATGCTTCAGCGGGTCGTCAACGTTATTAATTTCCGCATGAAGGAAAAGAAGCAAAAGTTTACCGTAAATGTAGACAGAAAGATTCCGCAAATCATGATCGGCGACGACCAGCGTCTGGCGCAGGTTATAACAAACCTGCTTGAAAACGCGGTAAAGTTTACGCCGGCAGAAGGGTCTATCAGCCTTAATACTTACTTTTTAGGAGAGGAAGACGGAATCTGCAGTATAAAAATAACCATAGCCGATACTGGTATCGGCATAAGCAAAGAGCAGCAAGCCCGTCTTTTCCGGGCTTTTACGCAGGCTGAAACCGATACTACGCGCAAATTCGGAGGAACGGGTCTCGGGCTTGCAATTTCCAAGACTATTGTTGAAATGACGGGCGGAGAACTATGGGTTGAATCCGAAATCGGAAAAGGGTCCACGTTCGCCTTTACCACCAAAATGAGACGCGCTAAAATTAAAAAGCAAGGGCTTGCGGATATGATAAGCGAATATCTCGAAGCGCCTGAGCAGCACACTGATAAGGCGGCGGATATTTCCGGCATCTTTAGAGGACACAGAGTTTTACTGGCGGAGGATATAGACATTAACCGCGAGATTGTGACGGCATTGCTTGAACCGACGTCGTTAGACATAACTTGCGCGGTAAACGGCGCGGAAGCTGTCCGTATGTTTTGCGAAGAGCCGGATAAGTATGAAGTGATTTTCATGGATTTGCAAATGCCCGAGATGGACGGGTTTGAAGCCACGCGCCGAATTCGGGCTTTTGACAATCCAAAAGCCAAAACTGTGCCGATAATAGCCATGACCGCGAACGTATTTAAGGAAGATATTGAGCGCTGTCTTGAAGCCGGTATGAACGGACATATAGGCAAGCCCCTTGATCTTAATGAAATTATAAAAACACTTCGCATGTACATATCGTAAATACCGTTCAACAAGCGATAATTGGGAACGAAATTTTTATTATGCCTGTATTTTATGTATAATTATCATATAAAATGAAAAAACACATTGAGAAATGGCTTAACGAAGGTTTGATAAACGCTCAGCAGGCAAAACAGATGCTTGCCGATATTGAAAAAGAATCTTCCGAAAAGACATCAAAAAAAATCATCTTCACTTTTTCCATAATAGGCTCGGTACTTGTGGGTATCGGAGCTATTCTCTTTATTGCCGCAAACTGGCAGCAGATTCCTCATCTTGTCAAAATTTTCTCGCTTATGGCATTGACATTAGCCGCGGCTTACGGCGGATATTATCTTGAATACGAAAATAAAAACTATCCGAAAACAGGCAGTTCTCTTATGTTTTTGAGCACAATGCTTTTCGGCGCGGCAATCTTTCTTACGGCGCAAATATACCACATCGAATCAACCCACAACCTGAACCTTTTAGTATTAATATGGATGCTGTCGATTTTACCATTTGTGTATTTGTTCAAATCAAAAGCCGTTGCGGTTCTTGTAAGCGTATTATTTTTTGTATGGTTTGCGGTATTTATGTTTAACCGCGACGCTTTTCGCGATTACGAAGGCTCTTTGGCTATGCTTTTTGCCGTAGTGGCATTATTTACTTTTGCTTTCGGAAAACTGCATGATTTCATAACGGAATATGAAGATCTTTCTCCGGTTTTTGAAAAAATTTCCGTTTTTATAATTTTCTTCTGTTTATTTTTAACAACGTTTCATTACTTTGCAAAACCGGTTATTACAAACGCTTTATTTATTTCGTTTAAAGGATATTCGTTAAATTTAAGCAACCTGATGCTGGCGGGCTCCATACTTATTCTTCTTTGCTCATTTATTTTTAATCCCGCTAAAAGAAAAGCAAATACTTTTGAAACAATCTTTATGATTTGCATTTTATTGTACTGTATTCTGCTTAGCAACGCGGATATAATCCGGCATATATTTACGCCTGAGTATGATACGTATTACTACTACGGCTATCGTTCGGGACTTACAATATACACAAACATTTTCTTCGCGTTATCGGTTTTGGGATTGATACTGTCCGGATATTTGAAAAGAAGAATGTTTTACGTTAATTTGGGAATTTTCTGGCTTGTAGTTTTTATGGCCGTTAAATATTTTGACGTTTTCTGGAAACTTCTGCCGCGTTCGATATTTTTTCTTGCGGGCGGAATCATACTTGTAGGCTCGGCATTGTTTTTTGAACACAAAAGACGGGCAATAAAAACGGAGTTTAAGTTAAGTGAATAGAAAAAATTTATTTCTCATTTTACTTGCGGCGTGGTTTTTAATGATAAGCTCTTATGTTGCCTACAAAGAGTATCTTCTTAATTTCGGCACGGAAATTATGCTTAGAACCGTTCCGGTTGACCCGAGAGATTTGTTCCGAGGCGATTATGTGATTTTAAATTACGAGATAAGCGAAATATCGGAAAACCAGAAAATTATCAACGAATACGGCGGATATGTTGATGAAGAAAACCTTTACAACAGACAAACCGTTTACGTAACGCTCATAAAAGACGGGGACTATTATATCGGCGGAGACATATACACGGAACGCCCGCCAAAAGGATTGTTCATAAAAGGACTCATTGACAAATATCCAAGACCAGCTATAATTTACGGAATAGAAAATTTCTTTGTTCCGGAAGATGAAGGCAAAGAAATAGAACATGCCAGAAACATAAATAGAGTTTCCGCGAAAATCGCCGTTAATGCGTACGGACACGCGTCGATAAAAGAGTTATACATAGACGGGAAAAAGGTGGTTTTTAAACATAAAAATGAAGAAATTTATTAATTTATTTATCTCTTGCCTTATGCTGTTTTGTTTTTCGGCGGCATTTGCGGCGGAAAAAAGCGGCACGCTTAAAACAAAACCTGTTTTCGTAATTATTGACGGAAACGTTTTTTCCGGCGTCAGCGCGTACGCGGTAACCGATAAAACGGACTTTTTACATATAAAAGAAGTCGCTGAAATATATAATGCGAATACGGCATTCGGTCAGGTTAGCAAAAGGGCTACTCTTACTTTCCCCAACAATAAAACCGTTGTTATAAGAGGAAACAGCAAAGAAGTATTCTTCGGCAAAACATTATCAAAAACCGAAATGCCTTCAAGAGTAATAAACGGCGAGCTCTACATTTCGCCTGAAGTTCTCACGTTAAAAGAGTTTGCCGATGCCGCGCAAGCGGAAACTTCATGGAACAGCAAGACTAATGTATTGAATGTTATCCCGTACGCGAATATTTCCGCGGTAAGGTATTTTACAAGGCCTGAAGAAACACAGGTAATTATAGAGCTAAGTGAAAATCTTCCTTACACCGTGTCAAAAGCGTCCGGTTCAATAATTTTAAATGTTCACCGCGGACAGGTGCAAAGGGATTTTGTTTACGCAAACAACGGCGCGATTATGGACATTCTTTATAATACCGAAGGGAAAGACGCGGTATTTAAAATAAATCTTCAGCAAACGCCTAAATTAGTAAAAATTTCAAAACTTAAAAACCCTTACAGAATAGCAGTAGATATAGAACATTCTTTGCCCGTAGACATAACAATGCTCTCGAATTCATCCGTACCGGAAGCGGAAGAGTATGATACTTTGCCGGATTATTTAAAAGACAGCGCGAAACTCCAAGCCGAAGATTCCGGCGGATCCGAAATTACGGAAACGCTCTCGCCGATAGAATTCGGTCAGGATAATCAGGATTTGGCTAAAGTGCAGATAATCAGTTTTGAAGAACAATCCATAGTTGACGACAGCTACGCGATTATTGACGACCTGTCCGGCGTTGAAGGTTTGCTTCCGGAAAACACGGCTCCGAAGAAAAAACTTCTCAAAAAGAAAAGAATTATTGTTGTTGACGCGGGACACGGCGGCGAAGATCCGGGAGCGGTAGGGCCGAACGGCACGAGAGAAAAGAATATCAATCTTTCAATCGCCCATGAGCTTGCAAAAATTTTAAGAAACGATACGGATTATGAAGTAATTATGACCAGGGGCGACGATACTTTTATACCTTTGGTGGAAAGAACAAAAATTGCAAATGACAATAAAGCCGATTTATTTGTTTCAATACACTGTAACGCGAATTTTAACAAAAGCGCTACGGGATTTGAAATTTACTTCTTATCCGAAAAAGCGACCGACGAGCAGTCCGCGGCTACGGCAAGACTGGAAAACTCCGTTATAGAGCTTGAAGGCAAGCCTTCAAAAAAACGTTCGATGCTTCAGGATATGTTATGGTCAATGATGGTGAATGAATATATTAACGAGTCTTCCGAGCTGGGCAGCTTTATAGCCGGAGAAACTCCCGGAAGGCTGAAGATCCCGAACAGAGGAGTCAGACAGGCTAACTTTTACGTGCTTAGAGGCGCACAAATGCCTGCCGTGCTTGTCGAAAGCGCTTTTATAAGCAACTATTCGGATGAATCAAAACTTAACCGTAAAAATTTCCAGGTTGCAACAGCGGATTCAATTTATGAAGGAATAAAAAAATATTATGCGCGCAAAGACAAAATTAAACCCAAAACAAAATAAAAAACCTATCGGCATTTTTGATTCGGGTTTCGGCGGGCTTACGGTTATGTCCGCAATATACAAAAAATTTCCGAATGAAAATTTAATTTATTTCGGGGATACCGCCCATGTTCCGTACGGCTCAAAATCCAAGGATACCGTTATAAAATTTTCTAAAGATATAGCGGCTTTTTTATTGAAAAATGACGTTAAGCTTATAGTCGTGGCCTGTAATACGGCCTCAGCCTTTGCTTTGCCGGCGCTTCAAAAAAGCGTAAGCGTGCCGGTTATAGGAGTAATAGAGCCCGGAGCAGAATCAGCCGCGGCTTCAACGAAAACAAACAAAATAGGCATTATCGGAACGGAAGGAACCATAAACAGCAGATCGTACGCGAAAGCGATAAAGAAAATTTCAAAAGCTTACGTATTTGAGCAGGCATGCCCTTTGTTTGTTCCTCTTGTCGAAGAAGGATGGACCGACAATAAAATAACTTCCGAAACAGCGGACGTTTATATGGCTCCGCTTATAGCAAAAAAAATAGACACTTTGGTTTTAGGCTGTACGCATTACCCTCTTTTAAAAACGGTTTTGCGTAAAACAGCCGGAGATAAAATAACTCTTATAGATTCAGCGGACGCGATAACAATGAAAGTCGGAACGCTGTTGGCAAAAAACGGGTTTGCTAATGATTCAAAAAAGAAAGGAAGCGTCTCTTTTTACGTAAGCGACAACCCTGAAAAATTCAAAAAAATCGGCGCGAAATTCTTCAGCGGTAAAATAAATAAAGTAAAAAAAATAGACTTGGAATAACGGCAATTACAAATTACGAATCAACGGCGAACGACAAAGGCAATGTTTTTTTGTCATACCCGAGTGTCTCTATCGGGCATCCATTTTTACTATTATCGTCATTGCGGACTTGATCCGCAATCTATTCCTTATGTTTTTTAACGACTAACTTGGATCCCCGATTACTACATTCGGGGATGACAAATAGGGTTTTTCAAGAGACCCGATTATGATTAGGAGAAACTTTTGAATTATAAATTGTCGGTTACAAAAAGTTTTGCTTCCGCGCATTGTCTGAGAGAGTATAAAGGCAAATGCGAGAATATGCACGGGCACAACTGGAAAGTGCGCGCGGCGTTTTGCGGAACGGAACTTGATAAAACCGGCATGCTTTTTGATTTCACCGACATAAAAGCCCATTTGGATAAGATTATGCATTACCTTGACCATAAATTCCTTAATGATATTCCCCCTTTTAATACAATTAACCCCACCGCTGAAAATATTGCCGCTTATATATTTGCCGAATTGAAAAAAGTCGAAACAAATACGGCAAAAGTCTGCGAAGTGGAAGTATGGGAAAGCGAAAGCTCTTCCGCTATTGTATCCGAATAAAAAATATTTATATTGTTAACGCTAAAATGAAAAAAGAAAAAAAGGCAGTTATATTATTTTCAAGCGGTCTGGATTCGACGGCTGTGCTTTATTACGCTTTATCAAAAGGGTATAAGTGCCATTGTCTTATTTTTGACTACGGGCAAAAGCATGATAAAGAAATAAAATCCGCCGTAAAAATAGCGAAATTGTTAAAAGCAGATTACTCGGTTGTTAAAGTTTCTCTGCCGTGGCTAAAAGATTCTTTAACAAATAAAAACAAAAAAATTCCCGTTCATAAAACAATCTCCGGTATTGTGCCGTCAACTTATGTGCCGGGAAGAAATACATTATTCCTTTCTTTCGCTTTATCCTGCGCGCAATCCATAAACGCGAAATCAATATTCATAGGAGTAAATTCGGTTGATTTTTCAAACTATCCGGACTGCACTCCGGCATTTATAAAAGCTTACAACGGTGTTTTAAAAGCTTTAAAGACAGCAATACGGGTTAAGACTCCGATCGCGAAGATGTCTAAAGCACAGATAATAAAACTCGGCATAAAACTTAATGTCCCGTATGAACTTACATGGACATGTTATAACGGAGACAAAAGCCCCTGCGGAAAATGCGACTCATGCAAACTCAGGGCAAAAGGTTTTCGGGAAGCCGGGGTGAGAGATCCTATTTTAAAAAGCAGTGAGGAGTGAGTAGTGAGTAGTAAAGAATTAAAAACAGCACCAATATATGAAGTCTTTTTTTCTTATCAGGGAGAGGGTTTGTATACCGGTCTTCCGCAGATTTTTGTGAGGTTTGCAGGATGCAATATAAAATGCGGTTACTGCGATACCGCGTATTCAATTAAAATTTCAGATAAAGCCGTTTATATTACGGCCTGCGAACTGCTCAAACAAATCAAAAAAACATATAAAGCAAATAAAAAAAGTTTTACATGCGGAAAACCATCGGTAGCATTTACCGGCGGTGAGCCTCTTATTTATGCCGGCTTTCTCGCATACATTATTCCCGCCCTGAAAAAAGAAGGTTTTTCAATATACCTTGAAACAAATTCAACAATGCCTAAACAGCTTAAAAAAATTCTAAATTTATGCGATGTGGTTTCAATGGACTTTAAGCTTGCTTCGGATTGCAAAAAAAGCTTTTGGAAGGAACATGAAGAGTTTTTAAAACTTTCAAAAAAGAAATCTTTTATTAAATGCGTGATAACAAATAAAACAAAGTTTAAAGAAATACAAAAAAGCGCGGCAATAATAAAAAAAATTTCAAAGAATACCCATTTTATACTCCAGCCGTCAACAACCAAAAAAGACATTCCTAAACCGGTAAACCTTTACAAATTTTACTCTTACATCCTAAAAGAACTGCCAAACGCGCACCTAATGACGCAAATGCATAAAATTTACCGCATAAAATGATAAACAGCCGATAATAATTCAATCTATTATCGGCTGTTCGCGATTTTTTAATTTTTATTTGTTTTTGTTAATTGCCGTTGATTCGTAATTCGTAATTTGTAATTCGTAATTGCCGTTTTACTGTTCTGACAATTTCTTAATTTCGGTATCAGCTGGTTTGCCGTATTTTAGGTCTGACTTTTTTGCAAGCTGATAACTGGCAATAGCTTCTTCTTTTTGCCCGTGCTTAGCGTATATATGTCCCATTCCCATATACGCTCCGCCGTGCCTTGGATTTATTTCCGAAACTTTTTTATAATCCGCAAAAGCTTCGTTAAACATGTCTTTTGAAAAATAAATTTCCGCGCGTTTAAAGTATGCAAGGACGGAGGCAGGAGATATCTCTGCTGCCCTGCTCAAATCTTTTATCGCCTTATCTTTATCGTCAAACATAATGTATAAATCAGCTCTCAGTATATAAGCCTGCAGGTAGTAAGGGTCTATTTCCAAAACTTTAGTAAAATCTTCAAGCGCGGCTTCATATTTTTTATTTTTCATATTGGCGTTTGCCCTGTTGAAAACAGAATCCGCATTCATCGCGGGCGGAGCCTTTTTTGAAGCTAACGGGGCCGGTGCGGCCTTTGGGTCGCGCTTTTCAGTCTTAGCTTCCGTTTTCGGCAATTCGGATTTTGGAGCAGCTTTGGGAAGTTCCGTCTTAGGTTCAGCCTTTGGAAGCTCTGTTTTTTTAGGCAGCTCTGTCTTTGCTTCCGCTTTCGGAAGTTCAGACTTTGGAGCGGCTTTAGGAAGTTCTGTTTTTTTCAATTCTTCTTTTTTAGGCTGCTCATCGCCGGAGACAGAGCTTTTCTTACCGAACAGCCTTGCAAAAAAGCCCGGTTTTTCTGCTTTGTCTTCTTTTTCTTTAGGCTGCTCTTTAGCTTTCGGGAGAATATTTTTACCTGCCTGTGCCAATACATCGGAAGATTTCGCCTTAGGCAGAACATCGTCCTTCTTGCCGTCTGTTTTTTCTTTTAACTTATCCGATACATTTTCAGACTTAGCGGCAAGTTTCTCTTCTTTTTTCGTTTCTTTAGCTTTTTCCTCCTGCTTTGCTTCTCCTTTTGATTTTGCCGCAGCTTCTTCCTTTTTTTGTTCCGGTTCCTGTTTAATTTCAGCAGTATTTTCTTTTTTATCTTCAAGAGGTTTTGACTGAACTTCCGTTTTTTTCTCATCTTTTATTTTTTCTGCGGCAGTCTCTTTTTTATCTTCTCCAGCTTTTATTTCAGGTTTAGCGGCTTCCTGTTTTTTTACCGTTACGTCAGCTTCCGCTTTAGGTTTTTCTATAGGAACGTCAATCGCGGGATTTAGTTTGCACGCCTTCTCAAAATCTTCCTGCGCGTTCTTTTCTTTTCCAAGTTTTTTATAGCATAAACCGCGGTCCCTGTAGAACTCCGCATTCATATTTTCAAGCCTTATAAGTTCCGTGAAATCTTTTACGGCAAGTTCGTACGCGTCATGATTAAAAAGGAATTGCGCTTTTTCGACTCTGAGCTCAATATTCGAAGAGTTGAATTTCAAAACTTTTTCATAATCTTTTAAAGCCTTTTCCGTCATATTTTTCTTTCCGTAAACTCTCGCTCTCAACAAATAAAACGAGAAATCCCTGGAATCCAAATCAATAGCTTTTGAAATATCCTCTGCGCTCTTATCGAAATTTCCGAGTTGAAATTCCGCTTCCGCTTTGCTTGAATACACAGCTTTATCCTGTATTCCGTACTCCAATGCTTTAAAAAGATAATTTACGGCATCCTGATATTTTTCAAGTTTGCAGCAGCATATGCCAAGATATTTGTACACTTCCCTGTCTTCGGTTTTAAGCTCAAGGGCCTTGCGCATGTTTTCATAGCAGCCGTTATAGTCCTTGAGGTTAAAGTATATAAATCCTTCAAAATAATATACGCTGGCATTATCTGGTTTAAGTTCAAGCACTTTTTTTACGTCGTCTAACGCTTTCTGAAAAGCATTCTTGTAAACATTATGTTCCGCGCGCATGACATATGCCTGAGGATTTTTATCGTCAAGCTTTACGGCGTTCTCAATATCTTCCATAAAAGCCGTTTCTTGCCCCAAAGCCTGCCTTACCTGAGCTCGCTTTAAATAAATGCCAGCGTCATTCGGATTTATCTCAAGAGCTTTTGTAAAGTCCGCCTCCGCTTCCTTCATCTTATTGGTAACAAAATACAAATTTCCTCTTGCCGCAAATACAGAAGCATCTTTCCCTTCCGTTAATTTTTCAGCCTTCTTATAATCGTTGAAAGCGTTTAAATTGTCTTTTTTGCGTTCATATAAAAGCGCGCGTTTCATATAATGGTTAAAATTATCAGGTTCGGCTGCCAAAGCTTCGCTTGCTTCGCCGAAAGTCGTGATATTTGAATAGTCTTTTTTCGTTTCCGTCTTCTGAGGATTTTCATCCGCCTTGAATTCATGTTCTTTTTGTATTGTTTCTTCCTGAACTTTTTTCTCGGCTTCAGGCGCGGATTGTTTTTCCTGTTCCTCTTGCTTAAGCTTCGCTTGTTCGGCAGCGGCTTTTTCTTCGGCCGCTTGCTTTTCAGCTGCCAAGGCAGCTTCTGCCAGAGCAGCTTCTTTTTGATCTTTTTCTAATTTTGCTTTTTCTTCCGCAAGCTTAGCTTGTTCGGCAGCTTTAGCTTCTTCCTGCACTCTTTTTTCAGCTTCAAGAGCAGCCTGCATTTCAGCTTCCTGCTTGGCCTTTCGCTCTTTCCTTTCTTTCTCAGCTTGTGTTCTTTCAGCAAGCTTAGCTTCAAGCTTTGCTTGTTCTTTTGCTTTGCGTTCGGCTTCCTCAAGGACAAGCCTTTCCTGTTCCTCTTTTGCTTTACGCTCAGCTTCTTCACGGGCAAGCCTTTCCTGCTCTTCTTTTGCTTTACGCTCAGATTCTTCACGGGCAAGCCTTTCTTGTTCTTCTTTTGCTTTGCGTTCGGCTTCTTCACGGGCAAGCCTTTCCTGCTCTTCTTTTGCTTTACGCTCAGATTCTTCACGGGCAAGCCT
>JGI24705J35276_12238741_pt1 | contig 49120 bp, 62 predicted proteins | sample TergutNt197P4_FD_35276 | JGI IMG/M metagenome (IMG submission 35276) | reverse complement strand
CACACCCCCCGCTCATTTCCCAAATCATCTGCTATACTGTACCGGGTTTTTAAAATCGGAAGATAAAAGGATAATGTATTTTGGATAGATCCGCAGCGCGCTGCTCTGCGGATCTTGACCAAATGCTACAGGATACGGCAGAAATGCCCGCTTCCTGTTTTACCTTGTCCAATCCCATACCATTTTTTTAGGGACGCAAAGGTACTCATGGCACGACACCGGTGCCATGTCCGGACATTCTGGGAGATTAATACCAAATTAAACAGAATGACCGTCCATTTGGTCAAGATTTCCGAGAGCAACGCGGTTGCTGCTCTATCCAAAATACATTATTCTTCTATCTTCCTACTTTAAGAACCCAACAAAAACCCGGGAAGCATGAATAACCTTCCAAAAAACCGAAATAGACGAATTCGGTTTATTTAAAAGAGTCCCCACTCTATTCGTCCAACACATTGAACTCCATATCAAATTTGCTGTTATGCAAAACTCCAAAATAAACCGAGCCGGTACCATAGCGTTTCCGTATGGTATCGAATACCGCGCTCAGTCTATCGTTCTTGTCCTCGGTTTCCGAGGACTCTAAAAAATTCAACTGAACGCGCGAATCGGTTGTTAAATTACTGACCGACACACGAAGTGCGCGGACAGGTGAAACTTTAAAACTGCCTTCACTGCTATTCACTTTATACAGTTTCTTGAAAATTCTAACTGCTACCGTCATAATTGTGCGCACACTGTTGGTTGCTTCGCGGATACTTTCCTGCGCTCCGCGCCAAACCAAATCAGTATTTTTTACCGACAGGTTCACCGTAAAACCCTTTACGCCCTTTTTTCGCATCCTGTAGGCGACTTCTTCGCTTAGTAAATATATAACTTGTTCGACCTGCGCCAGTGCCGTCAAATCATACGGAAGCGTGGTTCCGTTTCCCACACTTTTAATTATACGGGTGTCGCGGAATCCGGAAACTTCATCCGAATCTTCGCCGCGCGCGCACCGGATAAGCGATTCTGCGTTAATTCCTATGTGGCTTTTAAGCAGTTCCGGATTGAAAGCCGCCAAATCTCCGATAGTTTTAATTGCCAGACTTTCAAACAATTTTCGTGATTTGCGCCCTACAAAAAGCATATTTTCAATCGGCATTTCCCAGACGATTTTTTGATAGTTCGCACGCGTTATTTGGGTTGTCGCATCCGGCTTTTTATAATCGCTGCCAAGTTTTGCAAATGTTTTGTTCCACGAAACACCGGCGGATATCGTAAGTTTCAGTTCTTCCTTAACTTTCGCTCTGATTTCATCCGCGATTTCTGCTCCCGAAAGTCCAAGCAGTTTCAAACTCGCCGTCACGTCAAGCCAGCACTCATCACTTCCGAAAGATTCAATTTTATCAGTATAGCGGTAATAGATTTCCTGTACGGCTTCACTGTATTTGCCATAGACTCCGTGAGACGCAGGCACGATAATTATTTCCGGGCATTTCTGTTTTGCTTCCCAAATCACATCGCCGGTTTTTACACCGTATTTTTTTGCCTGCTCACTTTTCGCCAAGACTATGCCGTGGCGTTTATTAGGGTCGCCGCAAACGGCAATCGGTTTGCCTTGCAAGTCAGAGTTTAAAATCATTTCAACTGATGCAAAGAAGTTGTTAATATCACAATGCAAAATTACGCGGTCCATTGGCGCACCGCCGGTTAAATGTCTTCGCTTACGCTATGAACAATTTCAGGCAGACCCGAGATTTTAAACTGGCTCGAGTTTATTTTGTACTGGTTTGCTCCGTTCTTTTCAAGTTTGCGGGGATTTGTAAAGTAAAGTTCGCTCCATCCCCTTACGGCAACACCAAGCAGACTATACATCGTTAAATTAAGTTTTATCTTTTTGAAAGGTATTACTTCGCTTGAAGTATAAAAGTTGCTGTCTTTTTTTGTTATCAAATTAGTTACCGCTATTTGATATGCTGTATTTTCATCATCATGCAGAATAAGTGTGTTTGCACCGCCCGCGCACGGCACAAATCTGTGCTCGGCATCGGCTTTGGCAAACTTAAACCGCTGGATACGTATAGCAGCAGAAGTTTTGCCGTCTATAACCTTGAATGGAAGTTTCACTGTAAGGAAAGTATAATTATCAAAGTTATCGGCGACGTCTTTCATATCGATATTGTCTTCGCACATATAGTATTGGAAATCTTTTGTCCTTATTAAGGTTGCAATGTACTGGGGATACTGCTCGTAAAGCAACATATTATCCGAAAATTCGACCACCGAATAATTTGCGGAAACGAACTGAAGCCTTCTGAAATCATCGGACATTGCTTCGGTTTGCAGACTTCTTGCCAAGTTTTGTTCACTCATAACACGCATTGTCTTGTTGTGCCCAAAGATAACAAAACTAAAGAATGTGGTTGAAACAAACGTAATGAACATAATAACTAAACTTATAATCTGATATGTGGAGGGTTGGACTATGATGTTCTTGTCTGCTGCATTCGGATAAGCAAGCACCTGTGCAATCCAATAAAGCGTCGCCACAATAACAAGCGACGCAAACCAGAAAAAGATAACCAGTTTTACCCCGTTGGATAAAGGTTTCTTTTGTTGTGCGTTTACGCATTTTTCACAGTCTTTTTCGTCCATAAGTGACTATAGCACTTGTCCGATTTTAATGTCAACATTATTATTAACAAGCATTTTTTCCAAAGAATCTTCGTAAAAGCTGAAATTGTTTTTATCAATAACTATGAATTTGGTATAGCTTGCGGTGTTTACAAGTTTGTAAACCGCAAAAAGCGTCATGCCGCTTGTAATTGCTACCTCTTGAATCCGTCCGGATGAATTCTTGCCGGCTGCATTTATTTTGGAAACGAAACTTGTATTTTTAAGCTCAAAATTAATACTTATAATCATTGTAATGCACAAAACCAAAAGCGGTAAATTGAAAAGCCATACACACCCAAGTATAAGCAGCAAACCAAAAAAGCCTGTGGATGCCCATCCGAAATATTTTACATAACTCTCCGGCAGCAACAGCGACAGAATTTTTCCGCCGTCCAAAGGATATATAGGCAAAAGATTTAAAATTGCGGGCACGGCATTGGCGGCGATAATGATTTCAAAGAACAGAAAAAACCGGGGGAATAGCCACAGCAAACTTCCGGAAATTATTGCAAGGATTATATTCCCCGCTGCCCCCGCAAAAAGTATGATAATTTTTTTATCGATGCTTAAGAAACTGCAGTCAATATTGACTTCCGCGCCAAAAGGTAGCAAACTAAGCCGTCGGGTTTTAACTCCGAAATGCGCTGCCGCCAAAGCGTGTGAGAACTCATGTACAATAACCGCACTTAAAAGAGCAACGGCAAAGCCCAAGAAACCCAAAAGCCATGCTGCAACAAGCACAGCTATAAAAAGCGGATGCAGTCTTATTTGCATTTTGATACCATTTATATCAAAATATACTCTGAGGGCAAATCACAAATGCCCCTTAAATACTGCAACTAATCCGAAAAGATGCCGGAACTAATTGACAAAACAGAATGAACAATATAAAATGCTTACATTAAAAGCAATTGGCCCGCTAGCTCAGTTGGTAGAGCAAGAGACTCTTAATCTCTGTGTCAAAGGTTCAAGCCCTTTGCGGGTCACCATAAGATTTCAAGGGAATAAAATTGGAATCAAAAGGAGAAACATTATGAATGATAAAAAAGACGCTCTTACTGAAGCTAAAGACGCTCTTACTAAAGCTATTGAAGATTTTGGGGCTCAGGCTTCGAATGCAGAATGGCCTGATGATAAAGTAGTAAGCAATACCAGAAAAATCATTTCATGGTGTATTCAAAAACTGGAAGAAACGGATCATATGATAGTGCATGCTTGTTACAATAATACAAAAACAGCCTCAAAAACTGAACCACCTGCAAACAAAAAGGCTTTAAACGGGAAGAAAACCTCCCTAACTACTATAGATAAATAAATAGCGTTGCCAACTATTATGCAACCAAATTTAACAAATTGCCAAACGAGAAAAAAGCTATTTTAAAATGCGGAAGGTGTCCCGCATCCTCAGATGACTGCCTATTTTCGCAATATACCAACAAAATTCTTAAGGAACAACATTAACGATAACTGATTTGCTTGATTATCCGCGCGATTTTTGCTGTTCCGTTAAGTTCTCCCCACTTGCCTGCGTTTTTGATGTATTTGTCTTTGTTTTCATACAGTTCGTTTATTTTTTTTAAAAAGATGCCGGCATCTAGGTTTTCTTCAAACAAAACATCTGATGCGCCGGTCAATAATACTTCGTTGGCATTGTCGATTTGGTCGCCCCGTGATTGAGCTTTTGACAAAGGTATAAAAAGTGTCGGCTTTTTGAGCACAAGCAGTTCGCAAAGTGCATTGCTTCCCGCGCGTGATACTGCAACATCCGCCCACGCAAAATAATGTTCAATATCCCCTACAAATTCAAGCTGTACATATCCGTCTTTATTAATGGATTCATCTTTTTTGCCTTTTCCGCAGATATGTACGATGTTGTAATTGTTTAAAAGTTCCGTCAAAGCGGCACGGACCGTTTGGTTGATTTTTGCCGCACCCAAACTGCCGCCGATTACAAGCAAGTTTCTTTTGGACACACTTTCGCTGCCGACCTTTTTGAATCCGTGCCTTCGTTCTATCTTGATTGCTATGCCGCCGAAAATTTGTTCGCGTATCGGGCTTCCGGTATGAATTATTTGAGCCTTCAGATTGCGCCTTTGAAGTTCGGAAGCGGTCTTTGCAAATGTAGTGCAAATAACCTTGCAATATTTTGCGCTTAGCCTATTGGCAAGCCCGACCGTCATGTCGCTTTCATGAGCGATAACCGGAATTTTTAATTTTGCGGCGGCTTTTACTACCGGATAAGCCACAAAGCCGCCTTTTGAAAACACAACATCAGGTTTAAGGTTCTTAAGTATATTTTTTGCTTGCCCGATACCGCGGAAAAGTTTAAAAGGTATAGTCAAATTCCTTAAATCAACGCTACGCCTTAGTTTGACTGTGCTTATGGAATAATACTTGACTCCGGAAGCGCGCTCAGCAATTATTTTTTTTTCTATTCCTTCATGGCTTCCTATGTAAAATATCTTATCGAAATCTTTATTAAGCTGCGGCAAAAGTGCAAGATGCGGCATCACGTGCCCTGCGGTTCCTCCGCCGGTAAGAACAATAGTCCGCTGTTTTATGGGTTGAGTGACCGCCATAACCATAGTATATGTATAAGAAGTCAGTTGTAATCTTAGAAATCAAGCGTTACACTCTTTCCAGCGGTAAGCGCGAAATTTTTAATTGTACCGGTTTCCGCGATAAATTCGATGTCCTTTAATTTCGGTCGTGCGAAACCTTTTGGAATAATAATATCGATTTTACAGCTTATTTTTGGGGAAATCTTAACGCTGAATTTGTTCTTTTTTATATCCCATAAAAGACCTACACGGCTTGCAAAATCGGTCGAAATGCCTTCGATTTTCCCGGCGGAAAGTTCGGGAAAGGGTGCGGGCAAAATTTTAAGTGCACGGCTACTGCTTTGGATAATACACTCCGTAATTGCAGTGGCAAATCCCAAGTTTCCTGCGGTCTCAAGTTCAACCTTTCCGCTTTTTGTCCAGCCGCTTCCGCGCCAATCATTCGTAAGGCATAAACCCGACCTGGTAAAACTTGAAGCTACAAGCCGCAGAAGCACGTTGCGCACCGCTCCGCCCTCACCCGCATGTGCAAGCTGTATCGCACATACAGCAAGTGCTGCGGACGATTGAAGTTCAGCTGCACGATTAAGACGGGTAATCACCGCATTTGAACTTGCCTTTTTTAGAGTGGTTGTTGACGGCAATGCGCCGCTTACCGCTGCCCTATACTGGACAGGCTCGTCCGAAAATGAGAAATTTTTAAGCGGCCAAAGTCCGTAAGTGTGCATACATCCGCAATTATATGCGGAATCGATAAACGCCGAATTTGTATATTCCTTTAGTGCGCCGTTATCGCCAATCGCAAACGGCGGGATTTTGGTTTTCATGTCCTGCCACATCGCGATTTCCGCATCCGACCCAACCGCTGATGCCGCTTCGCATAAATTATCAAGCAGCGCCGAAAAAGCAAGAAAATCGATTGTGCTGTTTGTCGCAAATTTGAAATCAGCAAGAGCTTTTCCCTGTATTACATTGCCCGGAGTGCTGTCCGGACTGTAACTTGGAATTGTGGAATAGTATCCGCTTGTGTCCAGTTTTAAGAAATCGCTGTAAAAATTGAACACTTCACGCATGAACGGAAAGATACGACTCTTCAATGTCTTTATATCCCCTGTCGATAAATAGTACGAATAAAACAGGTTCGCCATAATTGCACCGCCGGCGATGAAATTCAAAACACCTGCATCGGTCGAACCGGGAAGCGCACTTTGCGGGCTTGAAACCCTTGGAATAAAATATCCCTTGTATCCAAAAATCCGCGCCGCATTCTTTTTCAAGTCATCCGCATATTTTTCAAAAATCCCGAACAGTTCTAATATATTGCCGGGAAGGACCGACCTTGCAATGCCGTCATAAAGCAGACTTGTTATAAGATTTATATCAGAATTTGCCAATTTATCATAACCGATAATAAGCAGATACTTTGCGAAATTCCAAAGCTGTTCAATCGAATCAGAGTCAAACAAACCGGCTGTAATAAGTTCCATATTTTTCGCGGCATCGGTTTTCGTTTCAGAGCTAAGTTCAAGATTGGTTTCCTCAAATAGTTTCCTGTGCGCATTTTCGTTTTGACTCTGCATCTTTTCGTAACTGGCTTTAATATCCATGAGTTCTACTTTTGCGTTCTTAAACTCGGTGTCACGGGAGGAATTGACAAAAGTTTTTGCAAAAATACTAAAGCTGTCACTATTTTTTAATGATATTCCTGTTGCGGAATTCTCGCTTATTCCGGCTGCCATAACTATGCGTGCTACCAGTCCGTAGTCGAGTCCGTTCCCGGCACGGTTTGCAAAATACATCATCCCGCCTTCGTATTTGATGACACTATGCGTCAATGGAATACCTTCGGGCAGCTCAAGACTCAAACGGGCATTAAGTTTGTCCTGACCCGATTTGGAGGCATTATAAACGATTAGGTCAAGGGAACGCGACACGAAAAGTCCGCGGCTTACATGCGTTGCGCCTGCTTTATATTCAACTCGAACTTCGCCGCTGTTCATGTCGGTTGTGCGGGAATAGTCGGTGATATTTCCTTCGTTTGTAAAACTAATGTTAAGCATCACAAGCGGCAAGGACTGTTCGCATGACGGCTTGTAACCGCGTTTTTCAAGTTCTCCCGACAAGACCTTTTCTGCCTCGAAGATTTTAGCTTCCGAGTAATACTTGCGTATTTTTGGAAAGGCATCGCTTACGTCTTGTAAAACTCCCGTATAGCCGCGCCATTTAAGTGCAATATGATTGATTAAAATACTTTCGCGGGAGTACGCGCCCACAACTGCGGCAGTGATTTTTCCGTTGCCTGCAACGGAAGCTTCCAGCCATTTCGCGCCCATAAAGCCTGCCGGAGTTTTACAATTAAGAACAGTCTTTTCGCCGATTTTTGCCATGCAAAAAATATAATCTTTTTCAGCTCAAAAGTCCACGATTTTTTTGTAAAATGTCACTTTTAAATTCCGTTTGTTTGCGGTTTGCATCACTTTCGGCATCTTTGACCGCCTGTCTTATCAGTGCATTGATTACAACTCCGTAAGGAATGCCCGACTTAGCCCAAAGATGATAACTTAAAAATCCGGGAACGGTATTTATTTCGTTGACATAGATTTTTTCACCGGCAAGCATAAAATCTACCCGAATAAGACCGCTTGCATTAAAAATTTTGTAAACTTGTTCGGCAAGTCTTTGTATTTCATTGAAAATCTTTTCATTTTGAGCATCTTCGGCGGTTTTAAGATTTTTCCTATTGGTTTTACCTTTTTTTATGAAGCCGCTGCTTGGATTCAAATATTTATCGCTGAAGCCGAAAAATTCGCTTTTGTTTTTTATTTCTTCGCATTTCGAGACCTTAATTTCATCCGAAATACGCATTGCACTGCAGTTTATTTCGCGGATATCCGCAAAAAATTCCTCGATGATTGCATTTTTATCCAGACTGAAAGCCAGGCTTAATGCTTCTTTTAATTCGTTTTCGTTTCTTGCAATACTTATGCCGATACTGCTACCCAAGGTATCCGGCTTTACAATTACAGGAAATTCAAATTTAAGCTCCTCAATTATTTTCACCAAATCGTCGGATGCGGCAGCGCTTTTATACAACGGTTGAGGCAAGCCGGCAGCCGATAAGATTTGTCGGGTACGTGTTTTGCTTTGAGCATCCGCTGCTGCAACATAGCCGCAGCTTGTCACTGGTACTCCTGCAATTTCCAAATAAGCCGCCAGTTCCCCATTTTCACCAATCCCGCCGTGACAGCAATTAAGTACTCCGTCAATCTTTACTGCATGGTTTTTGATGTACAAGTTACCGTCAGAAAAACGGCAAGGCTTGCCTTTTATTTTGCCGCTTATATGCAAGTCTATATTTGATAAGGCGGCTCCGGTAAGCATTTGGTTGTCGCGCGTCAAATACACGCAGTGAACGCGGAAGTTTTGGGTGTGTTGTGCAGCGTGCAAGCCTGTCAGAATTGATATATCATGCTCCACAGACTTGCCGCCAAAAATTACAGCTATATTATTCATCTAATGTTTTTATGCAAGCACTTGCTTTTGTGTTAAAGATAATTATCCGGCAAATCATTTTCAATTAACAGCACATCCCCCGCTTTAAGCAGACCCGAATACACTCCTTTTGCTTCTTCAAGATTTTTGACAGTATAGATGTTTTCGTCCGGGAAAGCTTGGCTTTTAAGCCCGTCCACAATTGCCGAGCGGTTAAGTTCGTTAACAACAATAACCTTGTCCGCAACGCTGCTTAAACGCACACCGAACTTGAAGTTTTCTTTGTCCTGAGTTGCCCCTAACTCTATGATGCCTGGGGTTAAAACAATTTTTTTGCCTTTAAACAGTGTCAGAACATCCAAAGCCGCGACCGTTCCGGCGGGACTCGAGTTATAACTGTCATCCAAAATAAGCACGCCGTTGTTTGCCTTGACAAGTTCCAGCCTGTGCGGAGTCGGCGTAAGACCGGAAACCGCTTCTGCAATCTGTTCGGCAGTTACCCCAAGTTTGCTGCTCATAATCGCACACATCAGAATGTTCTGAATATTATGCATTCCAAGGAGCTGGGTTGTGCATTTGATTATCTTTTCGCCATCAAGCCGCAAATCAAACTTGCACCCGTCCTGCGTTATACGAATGTTTTTCGTCATCTCTGCTATATTGCTTAAATACTTTTTTTCCGATGGAAGCTGTTCGAAAACTTCGCGGCATTTTTCGTTGTCGCCGTTAAGGATTGCAATTCCCGTTTCTTTCGGCAGCGAAAACACAAGGTCGCTTTTTGCACGTTTGATATTTTCAAGATTGCCGAAAGTTTCAATGTGCTGGGATCCGATGCTTGTCAAAATTCCGTGTTGCGGCTTGAAAAGTTTACAGAGATAACGTATGTCGCCGATGTATCTCGCGCCCATTTCAAAAATAAGTACATCATCTCCGTCGGCAAGCACATTGTTAACCGTCTTTGTAAAGCCCATTGGTGTGTTGAAACTTGAGGGGCTTGTTGCGACACTGTACCTTTGGGAAAGCATCTTGGCGAGAATATTCTTGCAACTTGTTTTTCCGTAACTTCCTGTAATTCCAATACGAATAAGGTTGGCAAACTCCGGACGCGCAAGTTTTCTGTTTGCACGCCCCAGGTAAGCAAGCTTTATTAAACTTTCAACCGGCCAAAGCAAATAATTGCAAACAAGCAACAGAACTGGCAGTGCTATTGGTATAAAAGCAATAAGCGAAAACCGCAACACCGCATTACCGCTGCCCAGCCAAATTATTATATAAGTTAAAACTAAACAGGCAACAAAAAGCAGCATAACAAGCCGTTTGATACGCGCAGTAAATTTAAGCGAAGTCTTTTTGGGGGCACGGAAAACATTTATTATAAACGCACTTGCCAGATAGAAGTAAAACAACAGACCAAGATACGACCAATAATTGTTGTGTTGGAACTCATAAAACAGAATGTTGACGATAAACATACTTCCGAAACTTAAAACCGACAGCGTAAACAGGCGGATATAAAACTTCGCCCGCCTGTCTCCGACCCATACCAAATAATTGCGTGTTTTATAGCCACTTAGTTGGAAAATATGAAGCAGCCGGTAACTTATAAGGCTTAAAACAAATGCATTGATTATGCTTACAAGCATCGCAAGTACAAGCTGCTGGTAAGATGGGAAATCAAACATTTAAAAACTCCTGAGTATCTATAATAAACCGGGCAGGCGCATCAAGGAAACAAAAATGTCCGGAATTTTTGTATATAATAAGTCTAGCGTCTTGCGACAGTTTTGTCCACGACTTTACCATATGCTGGCGCACCGCGCGGTCACGGCTTCCCCAAATAATAAGTGTCGGAATACCTATGCGCGCAATTTCCGGACGCAGGTCGCGTTTAATTATATTCTGAAAGGTAATTTTGCCCGCATCTGTAAGCGCCTGATACTCAATGCTGCCTTTACTGCGTTTAATTTTAAGTTTATGAAGAAGGATTTTAAGCCAAAGGCACAAATTGAATCGGCGCGGTATCCCCGCAGGTCCGGTTAAAATAAGTTTTACAAATCGTGACGGCTGACTTTCCGCAAGCAAGACTGCAATCCTTGCGCCGAACGAATGCGCAATTATGTAACACTCATCTACTTTATGCTTATCTAACTCTGCAAGCACAAAATCGCGGTAATCCTCTAAAGTCCAAGGAATTTGGGGCACATTATCGTCACCAACCTGAAAGCATGGCATAGATAAAAATATACAATTATAGTTTGCACGGAGAAATGGCTCTATCGGAGCGAAACTTTTATCATTGCCGCCCCACCCATGCAGAAATAAAATAGTTTGCATTTATAATAGGGTATGATTATTAACTTTTTTTTGTCGCGCGGGGCTCTTGCTTGCTACCCGCTTTAAAGTCAGCGACATAAAACGGCACAAGTTCGCTTGCTGAAATTTGTTTTACATTTTTAAGTTGTTCAATTAAATTATGCCGGTATGTGTTAATATCCGAAAGAGTTGCATATCCTTCGGTAGAATCCAACTTTTCATATGTGTAATTATCGCCGCGTTTTATATAGTAATTGTCAAGATTACTCCTAAGCGCCGCCGGGTCGCCGAGCGCGTCCAGACTGTTAAGTGCGAATACCGGTTTCGGCAATGCAAAGCAAAACCCTTTTACCGCTGTCACACCGACCCTGCAGCCGGTCCAGCTTCCGGGACCCACTACCGCCGCATAAGCATCAATATCATCGAATGATTTTCTCTGCTCTGCAAGCAGTTCCTTAATAAGACGGATAAGATTTTTATCATGCACCTTTTGTTCCGCAAAAGTTTTCCAAACGGCTTCTTTATCGGATACAAGGGCAACCGAAAGCTCCGAATGGACACTGTCAATCAGTAATGTTAAAGACACGGCTGCCGTCCCCCTTGACTTCGATTTCAACCTTAATTAAATTATCATACAACTTAGGGTTTCCAAACTTCTCTGCCCATTCAATAAACACAAAGTTCTGCCCTGACACTATATCATAAAAATCGGTGTTTTGCAATTCAGCCTCGTCATTTATCCGGTACAAGTCCACATGAAAAATGTTTTCAGCGTATTGGTTGATTATTGAAAAAGTCGGACTCGCGGTCTTGATTTTCGGATTAATTTTCTTGATAACTTGGGATATAAATGTTGTTTTGCCTGCTCCCATCGCGCCGTAAAAAAGCACAACGCCCTGCTCTTTTTTTACAAGACGGGCTGAAAATTCAGCGGCTATTTCGGCGGTCTCCGCGACGCTATTGCTTTGGATTAGCATGGCGCGCCCTTTTAAATATCAGCTTCTCGATATATTTATCGTACAAAAGTGCAAACACATAATAGCAAACGATACCAAATAAAAGAGCGAATATTACGTCACTTAAATAATGCACCCCAAGATAAACACGCGAAAATGCAACAAGCAGTGTAAGAATAACAAGAAAACTGAATATCAGTGCCTTAATCCAAATTTTCTTTTTTTTGTTCTTTTTAACCCGTTCCGGGTCGTCAGAAGTCTTTGTTTCTTTTAAAATCCGCGAAATCATAAAATAAAACGACAATGCGGTAATAACTATGGCTATGGTATGGCTGCTTGGAAAACTGTATCCGCCTGCGGAAGTTTTTTCTGTAACTCCTACTCCTACCGAAAACAAATAAGGTCGGGGGCGTGCGATTATGTATTTTGTCAAAACTCCCGCCAAAGATGCCGCTCCAATGATAAACAAATAGCGAACTGTTCCACGAAGTCCGAAAAACAATAAGAACAATACGGTTACAACCAAAACCGCCCAAATACTTCCGAACTGGGTAATTACTTTGAAAAAATCGTCCAGAAATTTTGTAGATATACTTTGAATTGCCTTGACGATTTTCGCTTCGAATATATTCATAGATTTATTGTGCAGAATTTGAAGTCATCTTGTCAATCTTTAATAAAGAGCTGTGCTGGAGAATCATAATTGGTAATAATAAAATTATGAAAATCTCATCGGCTGCAAACACTTTGGCAATTTCGTTCTTGATATTTATTGTCGTGTACCTTTGGATAGGTTACTATATCCGCGGATTTGCGCTTCCGCTGATGATTTCGGTTATGGTAACCGTTGCAGCGAACTATGCTATTTCTTTCATTACAAAAAAGCGGTACAAAACCCAAATGAGCGCAAAAAAACGTGCCGAACATATGCAGTCAATAATACTTCAATTGAAATTCATGACAAGGGCGCAAACACTTGCACTGTTCAAAGCGGCATTAAGTGCGAATGAAGCGTCCACCGCCGATTACAAATGTATTACCGACACGAAAAAAATCACTGTTACAAAAAACGGAAAAGAAACAGAGGTATACCCATATTTTCATAAGTCTCCGACCGAAGCAGACATAATCGAATGTTTGAAAGCCGTGCAAAACCGTAAAGGCGAAAAACAGTGCAAACTTATAATCGCTGCGGAATCTTTTTCTCCGGCATTGATTATTTTTGTTCGAGCTATGAAAGCAAACATAACTCTGTTGGACGGAAAAGCCGTTTACAATCAAATCCTTGCGCCAGCCGATACATTTCCCAAAATCTTGGTTGAAATCAAGAGAAACATAAAACTTACTTTACGCGATGTGGGAAGCCTGATGTTTTCGCGTGAGCGGACAAAAGGCTACGTTATAACAGCCCTGATAATTTTGTTCACAAGTTTTATTATACGGTTTAATCTATACTATATAATACTGGCAACAATAGTTTTCGGGCTGGCACTGTCAAGTCACTTTGCACCTATGCACAAGCAAGAGAGTTTATTTGACTAGAGCGATAGGAATTCTTAGCCGGCAAATAATTTTATTTGACAGCCGAAACAGAACCATATATGTTGGATTTTAATGGATAAAATTTTCGAAGTAGGAACGGTGATAAATTGTCTTGACGGCAGAGTTCAAATTCCCGTGAACAATTTTTTACGCGAAAATTACGGTCTTGATTATATTGACACCGTAACCGAAGCCGGTCCTGTAAAAATCATTGCAAATAACTTGAAAGAAATTGATTCCATAATCGACCGTGTTAAAATTTCTATTGAACGCAACAAGTCCAGACTGATTGCTGTCGCTGCCCATTATGATTGCAGAGGAAACCCCGCCAGTGATCATATTCAGCAAAAACAGTTGGCGGCGGCATTTAATGTAATTCAAAGCTGGAACTTTGATGTCGAATACCTTGGTCTTTGGATTGATAAGAATTGGCAGGTTAAAATACTTCATCAACTCCCCCGCCCGGGAGAAACTTTACAGCTAACAGAAAATGAGTTTGATTTAAAATGCGCAAACGATTAATTGAGCGTTCGCTACGTTTTAAATTGGTACAAGCATTTAAAAACTCCGCCGACGCGGAGCATTCTGTATTTGTTGAATTTTGATAAGAAATTTTAGAAAACATAAATCGTGTTTAAAACTTATTTTGTTTCCGCAGAAGCATCTGTGGGGGTTTCTGATTTTATGTCAGGCATTTCATCCGTTGCTTTTGCGGCTTTGCGTGCATCGGCTCTTGCAATTTTTCTTTTATCCGCCGCAGTAACCCGCTGTTTGTCCGTCTTTGTTTTAGGCTTTGCTGGGGTACGGGGTGCAGATACTTTTGCTTTGTTACTTTGCAATTCGGTAAGTCTTTCTTCCTGGGTTTTAGCCGTTTTTTTAACCGATGTCTGACTGCGCTTTTCCTTCACTTTAGTTGCAGCCTTACCGCTTAAATCGCGGATATAATAAAGCTTCGCACGGCGCACATCTCCGCTGCGTACAATTTCAATTTTATCAATGCGCGGGCTGTGAACAGGGAAAGTCCTTTCTACGCCGACACCGAAACTGATTTTTCTGACTGTAAATGTTTCGCGGATACCGCCATTTTTTCGGGCAATGACAAGACCTTCGAAAACCTGAATTCGTTCCTTAGTTCCTTCCACAATTTTAAAGTGCACACGCACTGTGTCACCAACGCTGAATTGCGCAACGTTTTTATTAAGCCCTTCTTTTTCAATAAGTTCGACAAGATTCATAACTTGCCATTATACTATGTCCGGAATAATAATGCAAGAGTTTTTATAACTTTATTTATAACTTTATTTTTAGCAAAATTCTATTTAATACTGATAAAGTGGTCAAAGTATACAGCGTTTGAGAAATTGCTGAAATATACCCCGTCTTTTTCGTCAAACCAGCCGATTATTTTTATTCCTTCCGGAGTGTGGATCGCTAATTTTGACTCACCGATAAGCGCCGCCAAGATTTGCAACTTTGCAGAATCTTTCAAATCCGATGGCTTTTCAAACAATTTGGTCGCATAGTCGCGGACGAAGATCTCTGTGTCGCTATTATTCAGGAACTTTTTTCTGCACGCAGGAGTACTTGTCATCGGAATACTTCCGTTATGGGAAATTGCACAATCGGTTTCCAGACTAAGTGCGCGTATTTTAGCATCATCTTGCACAAGCGGAAACGGATGAGTCAAACCTGCGGCAATATCGCCCTGAGTTGCGCGCCGGAAGTGTATTACAAGCGTATCTTTATCACTGTATTTGCCAAGTGCCTTATACAAATCGTCAAATTTCATAAACCCCTTTTGAATAAGAACTTTATTTCCCTTCGTTACCGAAAAGCCCGCTCCGTCAATATTACTGTTCCAACAGCGCTCTAAGACATCCTTTTCCGGTATTGCCGATCCCTTATTTTTTGCCACTATTACGCACATAGCGTCCTCCATTTTTTATTGTATTCAAGAGCAATATGATTTGAGAGAATTTCAAAAGATAATAGCTTTGCTGCCCCGAGATGTCAAGAAATCGTTAATCTTTTTAAAATGTCCGCACCCGAAAAAACCGGCATTTGCAGAAAGCGGACTGGGGTGTGCGCTTGTAAGAATTAAGTTGTTCGAATTTGTGAGTAACGGCCTGTACGCTTTTGCCGAATTTCCCCACAATACAAATACGATGTTATCTTTTTTATTAAGCACTTTCAAAACATGATTAATAAGGCAATCCCAGCCTATATCTTTGTGGGAAAGCGGTGTACCTTCGCGCACGGTCAGGCAAGTGTTCAACAAAAGCACACCTTGTTTAGCCCACGGAGTTAAATCGCCGTCTTCTATTGTGCATACGCCCAATTCGGTGCGGACTTCTTTGATTATGTTTTTTAGGCTTGGCGGAAATTGCTTGCAATAATGATTAACAGAAAAAGCAAGACCCATTGCCTGCCCCGGATTGAAGTATGGGTCCTGACCAAGAATGACTGCTTTCACCGAGTTTAGCGGACAAAGTTTGAATGTTGCGAAAACTTGGTTTCTCGGCGGACAAATTCTTGCCACTTCATATTCCTTGTCGATTTTGCCCAAAAGCATTTTGTATTCGGGCGAACCTATGCATTCCGACAGTGCTTCCTGCCAATCGTCTGGCAGTTCCAATGGTTCAAACATAAAAAATCTTCATATTCAGCATAAAAGTTTTAATCAATCTCCTAATTCAACTGCCGTATGATACCACACATCCAATATTCATAGCAAGCATTTTTAACCACTTTTTTTACTTTTAAACACGTTTTTTAACATAGGGCTTGACTATGCACATTGCCCTGTGTTATTCTCGGCGATTATGAATTATCACGAAACAAGAACGGACTATTACAATCGGCGTGTGCGCGGACTACTCGCAGAATTACCGCCCTTCTGCGAACTGTACTTTTCATCACAAACGTTCTCATTAAACCCACTGACTCGTTTTGTGTACGCGATGGGATACAGGCACTTCTTTAACTGGTTACTCGCGCGGCCAGACTTCTACGTGAAAGATGTACGACGATTCACTCATACGGACTTGAAGAACGTGCCAGTCAAAGCATACACCGATTACGTGACATCAAGGGATATCAAGCCGGAGACAATGGCCGGGGATATTATTCGCCTGCGGAGTTTGTTTACGTATCTTTACAAAAAAAGAATCATCGATATCAACATCACCGACTTGCTGGACGTTCCAAAGATTAAACAAAAACCCATCATCCATTTATCAAAAGACGAAGTCGATAAGATTATGAAGTTGACAGACAAAGATTTTTTGGATGCCGGGTTGACTTGGATTGCAGAAACAAAAGTGCGTGATGATGCTATTGTGGCAATGTTCTTGTACACAGGAGTGCGCATCAGTGAACTTGCCGGGCTTGACTTTGGGGATGTTGACTTGGCTGAAAAAAGTTTTTATGTCACGCGCAAAGGCGGTGATATTGAAAAACTTTACCTGTCGCCAGTAGCATACAAATATCTGCTTAAATATATTGAAGATGATAAGCCAAAATACTTTGAGCCATTATTTCGAAGCACACGTCAGCGCAAGCGCCTGCACCCTGTCACAATCCGTTTGAGAGTAAAGGAATATATGAATGTGGCTGGCATCAACAAGCGGGTCACACCGCACAAGTTAAGGGCAACATACGGGACCCATCTATACGAACAAACAAGTGATATTTATGTCGTTGCAAATTGTTTAGGACATAAAAACATACAAACAACTGCCCGGTATTATGCCAATATACCAGAAAAAAAGCGCAAAAGCGCAATGGTCTCCTTCTCATACTAACTTGACATAGGGCTACACTATTGGCTATAATAAAAGCATGGCAACAAAATACAAGCCACAAAAAAAGTACCATGAGAAAAATCGTGTCTCTTATCAAATGAATTGCTTTCATCCAACCGAAGCGGACATTATTAATGAGATGGACAATCAGCCAAATAAGGCGAGGTATTTGAAAAATCTTGTGAGAGAAAAAATAAAAAAGACAATAAAAAAAAGCCCACCTAATTAATTGGTGGACTTTGATTATTAAATAATACTGGCTACTCTTGGGCGCTGGCAATTGTTTCTTGGGGCTGTAGTCTGTCTATCACAGGCAGCACTTTTGCTGTTTGCGGCACGTCTGCAGCAAGGGCAGCATCTGGCGCGACCAGTGTGGCAGCTGCGCTTTCAACCTTTTTAACCACTGTATCAATAACAGTGTCCACCACCTGTTTAAGTTTTGGTAATTTGTTAAGTTTGCAAAAACCTTTAATGTAAACACATATAAGCCAATTTGGGCAGAATAGCCAACTTTTTTTGACTTCTGTGATTACAAGGCGCTTCCTTAATGCGTTTGCTCTCTGGTGTTCTGTGTACCCTGCTTTGTTTTTTGACAAAGGATTATCATTGTATTTTTCCAATAAGTCAGCATCAGCGACCTGCTCATATTCCAAGACAAGTGTGTTGACTTTTGCAGCCACCGCCTTAAAGTTAGCAATTATACTTGCCAATAATCCACCGGCAACAGGCAACAGCCAAGCCATATTTTGTGTTAACCAATTTTCCATTATTTTTCTCCTTTATTTTAATTTGATGCGCTCTTTTGCTGCAAGCATCATCTTTAACCCCATGATGACAAAGAGCAAGCCACACACAAGGATTTCAACCCAGCAAGGCATATTCAAGTAATAAACTGCTACTGGGTCAAGTTTGCCAATACCAAAGCGCCATCCAAGATAAAAGCCAAGCCCTAAAATAATTGTGGCTTCAAAAAACCGCATTTTATTTAAGAGCCAAGCAATACCCCAAAGAATAACGAATGGGAATAAGCAAACAAAAAGCCATGTTTTCCATGACTTTTTATTTTCCGCTTGGGGTTCTGTTTGTTTGACTTCGAGCACAATGTTATTTTCACCCATCATGCCCCCAATTGTTTGGCAACTTCATCACGCCATTTTTCAGGAACTTGTTCAAGGGTTCGCAATCCTGAAAGAATCAAATCGACATAGATTTTGATCATCACACACCTCCTTCTGCAAGTTCTGCGATGGCAAGTTTCAAGTCACGGTTTTCATTGCGCAAGACTTCTGTGTACATGGGGTGGGTGTAAGCAATCTCATCATATTCCCAACCCTTAAACCCTGCGCGGGCATCAGCATCTGGCTCATCAATTGCCACAAAGTTTGACCTGATAAACACTGTGGTTTTGCCACTCTCAAAAGCAAGTGGCTTCTTGTCTGGTGTACCCCCGCGACTTTTGCGGGTAATTCCATAGCAAGACATTTTTTGTTCTCCTTTTTTATTTCAAAAACACCGGCTTGCGGTGTGTTTTGCATTGTTGTGGGTTTTTAAGCCCCAAGTAGCAGCGGGCTTCGCTGCCAAGTAAAAGTTGTGGCTCATCACCAAGCAAAAGATTTTACCCTGTTGGTGAGATGATTTGCCCATCTGCCGGGTCACTAGTCACAATGTATATGGCATTTGGCAACAGTGTGCCGGCAGTCCTTTGCGCATTAAAGGTTGCAAAATCAATGTAGATTGCATTTTTGACACTCTGGTCTGGGCTTATGACCGCCTTTGATGCGGTGGTCTGTAAGCTATCAATCTCTTGCCTTATATCTTGGTGTGCCACTGGGCTTGTATCATGTTGTTCAAGTGCCAACTCTGCCCTTTGTCTCTCATCATCAACCGCTTCATTGATTTGATTGGTGATGGTCTGGCTGTTGACCCCGCTATCTGTTGCGTTGCCAAAGGTATCGAATGCCACAAAGTTGCCGGGTGTTGCGCCGGGCTGTTTATCCATCTTGCCAGTGATGTCGGTTGAATATGTGATGTCATAGACCCAAGTGATTTGCCCGGTGTCTGGGTCAATGGCTTCTGCCACATATCTTGTGGTTGGATAATGTGCTGTGCCATCACTTGCTGTAAATGGTCTTGTCTCATCTGCCCGGACATCAACAAAGTCATTAATTGTGATGCCTTTGGTGAATGCCGCTTTGTTGGTTGGCACGACTGTGTTACCCGGTGCTTGCGGGGTTGCAAAGTTATCAAAAGACCCAACAAGGTGACTAAGATTTTTCAACCCTTCCACTTCGTTTTCAAGGTCTGTTAAGCGCCCATTGTGAGCATCAAGGTCATCATTGTGCATCTTAACTGCTTGGGTTATTAAGTCAAGCGCGGTCTCTATGCCAACCTCATTAAAGTCAGGGATGTCATCAATTGTCCACTCACCATTGTTGCGCACAAATTTTAATACTCTTTGCCAAATCCTGCCATCTGCAATAAAGGTCTCGGTTTGGTCAACTGTGTCACCATCAACTGGGTCATTGTCAGTATTAGACCATATAGAGTTGACAAGCAAGACCCCTGTTTTATTTACAAAAGTTTTGTCACCCATGTAGCTTTCATTTGGGTCTGTGGTGTAAATCGTTTTGTCCACAACTTGATATGTCGCATTGTAGTACCAAGCATTTGGTGCTTTTATACCATCTTGGTTAAAAGTTAAACCCGTGGGCATTGCATCTATGTTAAAGCGGTCAAGTTTGTTAGCATCCAACCGCGCAATTGCCGCAAGGATTTGGTCTGTCATCTCTGGTAAGACAGGATTTGCAACATATTGCCCACTCTCACCAATTACAAACTCAACCATCTCTGTTGACTTGATGACTATTTTTTGGTCAGAGGTTGTAAGTTGGACAGACAAATATGCTTTGCCACTATTAGCTAAATAGCCGCCCGGTATGCCATCTGGTGTGACCCACATAAAGCCGCCATCAGCAAGGTCTGGTGTAAGTGCAAGTAAAAGACTTTGAGCATCATATTGCCCATAGTATTTACTGCCTTGTGAGTAAGGCAAGAGGAATTTTGCCACAACAGTGCTGTCATTTGCCCAGCCAATTTTGACTTGCAAAATGTCTGCACCATCACTGCCGGCAAATATGCTTGCCCCTGTTGCACTCTCAAACCTACCATTCTTGTGAAAATTAACTCTCATATTGTTTCTCCTTTTATGATGTTTGTTGATTGATTTTTGCTTGCCAGCGGCGCTTGCTGTCTCTCCGCCATGCAGCACTTGTTTGTGCATCAGTGCGCCTGGCTTCCACCGTTGTGTACTGCGCCTTACCTTTCATTCCCTTATTCAACCGCACCCTTTTGACAACCGTATTGTGCTTTTGCCATCCCTTTAAGTTGTTTTTAGAATAGCGCACAATTTTAAACCCGCGCCTGCCGGTCTTTGTCTGTATTGCCACATATGAATTGACATCGTTGTCATCAATAGTCTTTAAGGCTATGCCTGCAAGCCCAGCCGCTGCCCTGCGCTCATTTACATCTTGCTGTGTGTCATTGGGTGTGACCCGCTTAACAACTGCAAGGGTCTTAAAATCTCTCTTACTCTTGTAGTGTGTAACTGTGGCTGTGACTGTTTGACCTTCCCGCAAGTTTTTTGCATAGTATGAGTAAACTTTGCCGCTTCCAAAATGCCCATAGTTGACATCAACAACTTGATTTTGAGCATTGTCACCATCTCTTGCGCCAAAGCGGCTGCCGCTTGCAAAGGTTTGTATTGGTGCGCCACCACCAGACATTCCGCCCATGCTTGGTGGACTTCCACCGCTGCCCCCGCCCCCACTAAAAGAGCCACCGCTTTGTTGCAATGGCTCCGGGTCGTCATCTTCGGTCATGCCAAGTATTTTAGGTGGTGAGAATGCGTTTGGCTTGAATGGCTGTAATTTTTGGCGGTCCATAAAAGGCGCAAGTGTGCTGCGCATAAATTGTGATAAGTTTGCCATATTCCTCCAATCATTTGACTTTTTATGCATTGTGTAGTTTCATGTTTTGAGTGGACAGCAAAAAACCCTCGTGGCTGAGGGCTTTCCGCAAAACAGAGTAAGACCAAAATGGAGGTGACCATATTTTGTCCTATAACAGGGTATCACAACCAACTATCATGGTCAACTATTTTCGCGGAGTACATCCACCATCCTGCCTAGGAAGGAGGTGAATTAAATGGCTTTTAGTGAAGCAACACGTGAGCAAATACTCAAAAATGCTAACTATAAGTGTGAAAAGTGCGGAACATCGTTAGTAAATAAACAATGGCACGCACATCATAAACACACAGTTGCTAGTGGCGGCTCAGATGCCCCAAGCAACGGAATGGCACTCTGTATTCCGTGTCACGAGAAAACCCCATCATACGGCGGTTAGCAATCAAAAGAAAATGTCAGCAGCAGCTGGCATTTTTCATGTTTGAATTGGTATACATTTCTTTTCTGCAAATATGCCATTCATCAGGATGTTTTTCAAATCATATTGACCTAACATTCTACCAACCCTCTTTTGCAAGCAATTCCAACACAAGAATATGCCGCGACAATCTTTCTGCTTTTTATTTTCCTCAATCTGCTCTGGCACATAGGTATACCAAAGGTCATCATTGACCATGTAATAATCGCTTCCCATAGTTTCTTTTCCACAATCTAAGCAAGGCATAATAATTTCCATGTTTTCAATTATTGCCATGTTTTATCTCCTTTAATTGTTTTTTGATTTTAAGTTGAATAAGAAGAATCAAACTTTCTATGGCATCTTCTATAGTCTTTGGAGTTATTTCATTATTGTTGATTTTATTCTCTAAAGTTTTGCGTTGACTTCACTACTTTTGTGTGTTAAAGTGGTTGGATGAAAAAGTTAAGTCTTGTTGCAGTCTGCGCCATACTTGTGCTTACAAGTTTGGTATTTGTTGGTTGTGGCAAAAATGGGGATGGGTTTACGCAAGTGCAAAGTGTAACAATCAATGGACAACAAACATATGATTCATATTTCAGTGTCACACTTGGCGAATTGGTTACATCATCGCAAGACGAATATGATACTGCTGCTGTGCAATTAAAGTTTGACTCATACTCACTTTACTCTACATATTTCTCTAGGCTTGAACATCAAAATATAAGTACAGGCAAAGAAAATTTACCAAAATTCAAAAACGGTGACACTTTATATTTTAGAGATGATTGGCAAAACCCACAAACATTTGAGTGGGAATACATTTATAAAAAAGCAAATGTCACAGCATTAAAGATTAACTATGTTAGTATTAAGATTGAGACAAATAAGATTACCGTAAAGGTTGATGGCTCAACGACTGAAGTCAAATCAGTGGATGGCAAAGTTATAAAAAGTTATAACTCTGCCAACAAATTACAATCCATCACAACTGACTTCTACACTATCCGCTATTTTGATTAATCTTTCAAAATAATAACCATCTTTCATTATTATCATGTGAATAGGCGTTTACAACATCATCTGTGTAAAATATTCTCACACCTTGTGAAAATATCTTCCTTAACTCATCACGCGCCGCATTACTCATATCTACCCCATCCATTTCTTGCAAGTCGCATTCCACATAATTAAAGTTTTTCCTAATCTTGTCATAGTTTTTAGCACTATCTATTCTATTCAGCGTAAACCCATTAAGGAACATCTGATCATCGGCAATTGATAACTCATTTTCTAATGGGGAATGCTCATCTACAAATAATTTCATTGTACTTACAAACATATTAAAAATTACATTACCGCTTGCGTTTTTCAACATACTAGGTGCGTTTTTCATATTATCAATAGTTAGAGACCTATCAATTAAGGATGTAATACCACCAATTGCGGCTCCAGCCATACCAAAATTAGCACTCGCTATACTCCTTTCTGTTGTTGCAAATTGGCTTGACATTGCGCCACCCGCAAAGCCCATTCCGGCACTTTGCACTATACGCATGACCGCCTGTAATTGCGAGTTTTTATTATCAGCAAGGAATAAACCATATTGGTCATTTACATAAGATAGACTATTGTCAGTGCTATCTACTAGACCCAAATAACTTTTAGTAGTATCTCCTATGTATAAACCCATTGGTGCATTTAATCGTAAATATGATTTTGTAATTTCTGGTTGTAGTGGCTCTGTATACAAAAAATTAAAACTGTTAGTTCCTATCTTTTGTATATCATAAACGAATGATTCGCCAGATGGAGAAACCACAGACAATTCTTTGAAGTTTTGGCTTAAAAGTTTTGGATTAAACGCAGTATTGCGCGGCTTGTTAACAATGTCAGTTTTGCTGAACGTCATCTGGTTATTGACTTGATAAAAGTTTGTGGTGACTTCTTTTGTTGCATCTTGACTGACTTGTGTAAACATACCTCTCGTTATATTGAAATCTGTTGCAAATGCGATAGAATTAGTTGGAGTAAAAAAAGAAAATTGTGAAGTGTTAGATAACGATTCTGTCATTACCAAGTCACCATTGCTATCAATTACTATCTGCGATGATACGTTTGCATTCCGCATTCTTATTGGTGACAGCAAAGAGAATTTTACATTATAGAAATAAGATGAATTATCATTATTGCTTCTTAAATCCACCATTGGGTCACCACTTCCAAGGGGCGAACCAATAATTATGCTTTGGGCTGGGTCGCCGGGTAGATTATTAGCACTCCTAACAACTTTAATTCTTTTATTGCCCTTGTAGACTGGATAACACATCATCCCTAAATCCGTTGTATGTCTACCTTCATTTAGAGTGTATTGCAAAATTGTTGTATCTCTATCCATTTCTGTTTTGCCTGAATGGTAGGTATCCCCCACAATCCATTTTCTATTCTTATCAACATAGACATTTACCCAAAACGCAACTTCATTGTTTAACCAATCATCTACATCTGCCCGACCAAATGCATATAGTTTTAATTGAGTTCTTTTTGTGTGTCTTTTAGGCAAGTTTTGCAAACTTTCTTGTTGAAACAACAAACTTTCAGGTCTACAATCAAAACTCACTGTTCCATTACCATTATCTACCCATCTGTTAAGATGCGCTTTTCTTATTAAACACGGTGCCGCCCAAAAATTTGGGTCTTGGTAAAAGGTTTGAAAAGGGTCTTGTTTTAAATCATACATCACTTGGTTTTCTGCGCCCACTGGTGGATTAATTACATCATAGAAAATGTACCTTGTGCTGCTGTCGCTCACAACCTTGATGACCGCATAATTTAAATTGAGCAACTTAAATAAATCTTGGTTTGTTTCGTTGTAATAAATCTGCTTGGTTGAGTCTTGAGAGTCGATATTAGGCGCTTTAATCCTAACAAAAGGCGCACCCTGCTGCACCCTTGTTTCAAACCAGTTAATGCGGTCTGTGTTGTCGTTAAACCCGCGCCGCCCGGTTGCGTTTTTGCCCCACTGATTGCTTAGCAATCCCAAAAAGTATTGTGTACCTTGCCCATCATCTGTCTCTTGAAAAGTAAAGCGCAAGTAAACAATCTTTGGGCTTTCACTATTTACATTTTGCATCCCAAAAAGGGTTACTCGTTTTATTAGCGGCGCGTTTTCTGGGTATGTTATGCCATCAGTGTATTCAAGAAGGTATGACTTACTAAGGCTGGCACCTGCTGCATCTTTGCGCAACTCAACCACTTTGGGATTGTCGCACTTGTAAGGCACATCCATCACAAATTGCAAGGTCTGCTGAATTGGCTGGCTCTGAGTTGTGCTGCGCCCATGTATCGCATTTGTGACCCCTGTACGCACCAGTTCCTGATAGCCATTCTCAATAGGAATGACAATACCATCAATTTTAAGCACTTCATCAATCGAACTAACCGCATCCTCGTTGTAATCCACAAGAAAGTTAATCCTGCAAACAGATGAAACACCAACTTGCCCTTGCTGTGAAATATCAACAAACACAGGCTCTTGGAATTGAAATACCCAATTACCTATACCAATCTTTTGTTTCGTGCCATTAAATTTAGTAATGAAACTATGCAGTATAAGGTCAACAGTCTCAACCTTCCGCTTGCTTAAACTTGCCGGTACCACGAATTCCATACTGTATTGTGCAACCACATTGGAAAAGTCACTGATTGGTGGGTTATCGCCGCCATCTGCACTTAAAACCCCATTAATCCATGAAAACCTTTGGCTCTCCTCTTGCTCTTTTTGTGTTAGTTCGGTGGGATTTGGGTTATAAACCCCAACACTGTTATGAATCTTGAATCTAACTTTTGTGTCGTCTGCATTTTTGTCAGCATTCAGTTCATTTTCAAAAAACCTTGTAAGTTCAAATGTTTGCAGCATTGTTAACCTCTTTTAATCCCAAAAGCCAAATTGTATTACTTTCCACATACATAGCTGCTTGTGGGTTTATTTCATCTTGCTTTTCCATGATTTGCGCAATTTCATACATCTTGCCATTGTCCAGTTGCAACTTTGCTTCTGTCTTCCAATCATGAGCCCAGCTCGTTTGAATTATCGTACTTGCTTCTGCTGTCAACATTTTTTGCAAAGTTCTATTAAACTGGATTTCGCGCTCACTTACTTTTTCATACCTAAAAAACAATGCATCCTTTGCATTAAGTTCGGGTCTCATACCAAAATACCGCCCAGCTCTGTACTCGCCGTGACTTTGTGTAAACATATCTTCTCCTTAATTTTTACAATACAAAACATAGTTCGCAACTTTCATCAAATCCACATCTTGTGATGTATCCCACATGGTCCAAATCTGATTAGGTTTGTGTCCACATAGGCTAAGTTTCAAAACGATTTGTACGTTGTTTTTTATTCGTTTAATTATTTTGATTGTATCTGAATATTCTTTGTCTTCTAACACAAAATCAGGGTCGTTAATGAACTCACTTATCCTGTGCCTGTAATCAAAATAAATTGTTCCGTGTCCATCCATGATATGGGCAATCTGTTCCGCGGTAGCAACAATTGTATCGTTTTTAAGTTTGTCACCGAGAATGCGCTTATAAATTGGATTCTTGATTACACCTAGATACTCACACTGCCCTTTAAGCAAATCGTATAGAACTTGTGGATGAATCGAAATGTTTTTCATATTAACTCCTTAACTCCTTAAAAAACACGGTTGCCCGTGTTTTTTTTCGTGTCCGTTTTGTACTCATTAAAATCTTGAAAAAGCACCACGATAAACAAGACACTTGCCAATGTGCGGGATGGTTTTGTTAAGTGCCGCAATTGCCTGTGGCGACATTGATGCCTTAATAATCTGGTCTCTGTCCATCTGCTTGCCATCCTTAAAGTTTTGCCCAGAGTATAGATAGCCGCGCCCACTTGTCAATGTGTAAGTCACTTGCTCTAATTGGGCAGGCAACAAAATATTATCCCTGACCCATTCATCGTAATTCATCAAATGCTTTTGATACTCATTGTCAACATTTGCATTAAAGATATATGTGCGGATGTCATCTGCAATTTGTGTCAAAAAGATTCCAGCCCGCCTTTGAGTGTCATCAATAAGGTCTGGCTTCAGCACCTTGTGCAAGTTGATGCCGGTCTTTTTATGCACATACTCTGGCTTGATAATGTGCATCTCGTCATCTTGTGACCATTGCATTTTATCATCACTGATTATTAACATTGTCAAATCTCCCTTTATGATTTAATGGTGTGCTGTCGTGGATTTGCACCACGCCTTCTGTGAAGTTCTCGGTCTAAACCACAGCACATAAAGGGCAGATTACTCTGCCCATTAGTATTAAAGTATTGTGACTGTGTAGCGCGTTGCATTGTATGCTTGCGATACATTGTCTCTGGCTTGTGCTGCCCTCGCCAAAATAGCGCCACCGTTTGCCGGAAGCAAATAGTATGCCGGGCTGCCTTGCACTTGGTAAGTTGCATTTGTGTCAGACAATACCACGTTAGACACAACATAATACTGCCTTCCATCTTGCCCGGTGATTGTCGTAGCACCAGCACCAAGCGTGATTGTATTGCCGGTCATAGTTGCAGCAACCCCGCCAATGTTAAGCGATGTGATTGTAGGTGCAGCGGTTGACAGAGGTGTTGTAGGTCTTGTGTTTACAACAACAGGAAGTGTTGCGGTTGCAGGGTTTACAAATCGCGGGTCAACAATAACCAAGTTTGCACTCGGGATTATCGTTTCAAATCCAAAACGCGCGGTCAATTGGTAAACTGCCCCTGCTGTCCACGGATTTTGCACAGTTGCAACAAAAGTACCCGGCTCACCAAACAAGTAGGTGTTCGCCGGTGCAGATGCCAAAATACCATAGATATTTTGCATTGTACCAAGCCCAAGGTTTGATGCAGCAAAGGTTGGCTTCCTACCAACAAGTGTGGATGGAAAGTTGATGATAGACCCGGCAGCGTTCCAAACTTGCTCCGACACAACATATGTAGGCACACCATTATAGTCACCCTTGTAGCCATTGCGCATTTCAAACTTGCCGCCTTCAAGTTGACCAGTAAGAGCCGCGCGATACCCGGCCTCAGACTTAATTTCCATGACTCCTTTGGCTCTAAACATATCTGTGTGAAATCTGTGCCTTGCCAAGAAAACCATATCAACTGGCTCCAAGAAGCCAAGAGATGCGGCGGCTGCTCCTTCCGCTGATAGGGTGTTGGAAAATGTAACGAGTAAGTCCGTTGCGTTATCTGAAGTCGGGTCATAGGTAAACAACCCGGCGAAACCTTCTGGCACATAGTTGACCGGAATGCCCGTCTCGGTGACAGTCACAAGGTCAGGTGACCCTGCTGCAAAGTTGCAAGCAGCCGCCACAATTTTTGCAATACTGAAGCGGTTGACATTGAGTGCAATTTGCCCACCCTTTGAGTTAATTTCATTGAGGACTGCGTTCTCAACTAACTCTTGGTATGCAATGCCTGTTTGAAGTGCCGGCACAGGTACAACCACATTGATGGCTTCCATAACATCCATTGCATAAGCAACAAATTGCTGGAAGTTTGTAGGCATACCATCCCCATTGGCAAAGTTATTTGCTTTGTCAATAAAGCCGGTGTTTCTCAAATCCCCGGATAATCCGTTGATTGGAAGCGCGCGCCAGATGACAACCCCACCTGCGTTGCGTTCGACTTTATAGGCAACCTCTGCATCATATGCACCTTGTTTATGTTGCACCATAATGTCTTGGAATATGGGCTTCAAGCTCTCCCGCCCATAACTTATTCTGTTTGCGGTTTGAACGCCACCGGCGTTAACAATACCATTTGTAATCATGCTCATAGTAATTTTTCTCCTTTTTTTTATTGGTCAATTTCAGGCAATACCTGAATACCCGTTGACCTGCGGGGGTCAGTTGGCAAACTCTCCAACTTGATGTCTGGCTCCAACTTTTGCTCTTTAATTTTTCTGTGCCTTTGGATAAAGTCATTTATCTTGCCATCCAAATCAAACACTTCCATGTGCTTTGCAAAATATTCTCCGAAAGTATCAACAATGATTTTAATCACATCATCTTTTGACAAGCCGGAACCTGCCCCTTCAACTTGCGTGACTATGCTCTCCTCATTTGACACATCATCTGCAACATCTTTTAATATCTCCCCATCCCCCACCTCATTAGCGGCATCTGGGGTCAATACTTCACTTACTGCATCGGCATCAATAGCAGGGGTCTCACTGCCCTTGCTCTCAACATCCTTTGCTGCCTTTTCGGCAATAGCATCACTTGCGGCAACATCAGTCTCGGCTTTTATAATCTCGCCTACGCCGCTGGCTTCTTGCGCTTGGGTGGTATCTTTTTTTGCCACCTCTTTATCTGCTTTTTCAGCAGTCTCTTGTTTGGTATCATCTTTAACTTTTGCCATATTTTTTCTCCTTTTATTTTTGGCTTCAGCCACTCATCATGGTCTGTATTTCATCCTCTGACTTCTCCGAAAAAACCTTTTCAAGCAAAACCTTTTTAGATATAAATCCAAGTTCTGCCATTTTTATCAGGTCAGAGGTGGTGACCTTGACTTTATCAAGTCCAACAATTTTTATTGTCACTGGCTCGATACTCAAAATGTCGCATATCCTTTTGAGACATACATTGATTGGCGGCTCAAAGTATTGCAAAACACCCTTAATATACTCAACTGTCAAACTCTCCTCTTGCATGATTTGGTCATCGGTTTTTGAGTTTGAACTCTTTTCATTTAGCATTGAACTAAACACAGTTGGGCTTATGCCAATATGAAAAGCAATCTCTTTAAGGATGCTGTCAGTCCATTTCTCCCAATCCTCAATCCTTAAATCATGTTGTATTGTGTCAGGTTTTTCGCCACCAAACAAGACCGAAGCATGGTCAAGCCCACTAAAAGCAAACTCTTGCTCAAATATGCCCTGTATCAGGTCTTTGGGCAGCACCGTGATGCCCTTGCCATTATATAGGTCTCTTGTTTTGTAAGAGTTTGCAACATCCCACAAAATCACATAAGTCAAAATCTTTTTAAGGATTGACTGCCCCACAGATATGCCCGGCACACTTGGGTCATTGCCCCCATACAAAAACAAGTCAACACCCAAGTCTTTGAATTTTAACTTCTCCTCGTTGTTGTATGTGCCATATTTGAACTGGGCTTTAAGCGCATCCGGCAACTGTGCGAATGGCACAGCATTAATGGGTTTTGCCTTGACGTTATAGTCTTTTTGGCTTGTGACATTGCCCTCATACTCAACCACAAACACGCGCCTGTATGGTATCAACTCTTTTTTTGTCTCATCAACAAGTTGGTAATAAACCTCTTTTTCCTTGTAATAGCGGTGTTCAAGGATATAGTAAGACCTATTTGTGCTTTTGACTTGTTCAATGTATGTGCCTTTGACAAACTTAATCTCTACAAGCCGGTTGTTTTTTTGCGGGTTTGTATTTGCAAAAAACATGGTATCTCGCAAAGGTATTAAAAACAACTCACCATCTTGTAGGTCACTTACCAAAGCACTTGTGCCAGAGATGCCCGCGTATCTTATGGCTTGCCTGAAGTGTTGTATCAAAAATGCCTTGTCATTCAACTCTGCAAAGACTTTGGCTATGTTGCCACTTGCAAAGAAGCCATATATTTTGTTGCCAATTGCTCTTGTGATGCCATCAACAATGGCACTTGCAATCTTTGTTGAAAAAATACCCTCTTTTGAGTTGTGCAATGCTGCCCAATATCCATCATACAAGTCATTGTAAATCCGCACTTCCCGGCTGTAATACTCTTGTACTGCCTTGCTATAATTGCCAAGATGTTGGAAGTTGTTATTAAATGAGTAAGTCCAAACAAGTGTCTGCATCAATGCTGACAAACCCTTTCCGAGAACGGGTCTCTCCATTTGCTGCATAATTGGGCTTGTAACTTTGTTTGGCGGGGCAGTTGGTTTAGTTGGCTTGCTTTTGGTTTCTACAAGTGAAATTTCTTCACCCATACACACCCCCTTTTAGTGTTTTTTCCTATTGAGAAGTAGTTGTATCAATTCTCTCATTGCGCCATTTTTAAGCGCCATACTATTTTCTTTGTTTGGCAAGATGCCTAAAAACTCAATGAGTTCAAACAAATAACTGTCAATGTTAAGTTGGTCCTTGTGTTTTTGCTCTGCGTTGCTTCTTGTGGTGCTTGGCTTCCATTTAACATGGAGCCAGATGCCAGGCTCAACATCAACGCCCACCACGGATGTTAGAATCACATAAAAATCTTTTTCGTCTTCTAGATTAAAAATCTCAATGGTCTTATTCTTGCACCCGGTCTTTGGCTTTTGGTTTTGGGCAAGATATGTATAGATGCGCCCAAAGATTTGGCTTTTGGTGTACCCAGCATATTTTTGTTCTAGCCGCTTTTTGTTTTGGGTAATTTGCTCTTGCTGCTGCACCATCATCTTTTTGGCAAAGTCTTTTACAAACTTTGTATAATAAGCCCGCACCTCTGCTTCTTTTTGCTCAAAGGTCTCACCGGGCTTTAAGATAATCTCGCTAACCTTTTTGCCATTTTGCCGGACAATGATTGCCTGCCGCTTTGTGCTGCGGCTCATTTTGATGATTGCATTGATTTGTGGTTGTTCCATTTTTCAAATAATCCTTTTTGTTAAAATGTCGTTCATGCCTTGCACAGTCTCATTTACCCCATAAACAAAGGCATCACATATGTCATTTGGAATTGATGTCTCATAGCCGGTGTGCCTATCATTCCAAATCACAGAGTTAAGTTGCTTGACAATAATGTTCCTGCCATTCTCGCCCTGCACCAGCCCTTTTTTAAGTGGGCAATAGTATTGGTTTGAGTTAAGGATAAACACCTTATTGTTGCGGAATAATGTATTCACCACATTGTTGTTGGCAATGATGTGCTTGTTCTTAAATCTTTGCGCCCAGCAGATTGTTGAGTAATTAGATGCAAGCAGTTTTTGTGACAGCATAATTGACAAGTCGGACCCGATGGCTGCACAGTCAATGGTAAACACAATTGGCAAAGCCCTTTTGACAATATCTGCCGGCTCAGAATAAAAGTTTGCCAAGCCATATCTCTCAAACAAAAAGCTGAGGTACTCAATTGCCATCTCCGCAAATTCAGAGTTAGACATTGGCTTGAAGGCTTTGGGGTCATAGTAAAATGGCTCTAACACCCAGCGCACATCGTCTTGGTCAACAATGATTGGCACAAACCCGGTCTTGTCTCGCATGGTTGCATTGTCCACACCTATGACCAATGCAATCGGTTGTGCTTGCGCAATCTCGCGCCATGTCTCAATTGGCACAACATGGCTCTCCCGGTCAAAATGCGGGAATGCCAGTTTCGAGTAAAGCCCGGTGACTTTGCCAAGATACTTCCACTCATAGAATTGTGGGTCAATCTCTTTAAGTTTTTCAATGTCCTTGCGTTCCTCATCTTTGATAAAGTCAATGATGTCAAGGTATGTGCTGTCAATTACAAGATAATCTGGGTCATCCCGCCACTTGTCCACCTCAACATTGAGCCAATGCTCTGGGTTTGGCTCCGGGTTAAGCAAGTAAATCTCTTGCCCATCTGGTGCAAGGTTGCGCCTTAATGTAAAGAGTGCATCATAAAAGCTCTCTTTGGTCATCTGTTGGGCTTCTTCCATAATTATATAGCGCAATGGCTTTTCAGTGGTGTAGCCTCTTGTGCGGTCACTTGATGCCTTATCCTCACCAACACCCATAAACTTGATTTTATTATTGTTGTGGGTAAAGGTTATCTCATGCTTTGCTTCAGGCACGTTGACCCTTGCCGCATACCAAGCATCAAGCGAGTTGACAACTTTTTTAATTTCAAGTTTTATCCCGGTGTTGATGGCTGATGATGTACTGCGGCAAATTGCACTGTCATAGTTTTCATCGGTAATTAAAGAGTTAGTGACTGCCAAGATGGATATATTTACAGATTTACCTGCATTGCGCCCACTTACCAAAACAATCTTTTTTTTGGTCGTTGTCCTAACTGGGTCATATACTTCCAGTAGTTTTAGCATTGTCTACCCCTCTGTTGCCCTTTACAACTTCAAGCACAATTTTTGGCGGCGGTGAGTTGTCCACACTGGCTTCAATCTTATTAGCGGGCTTCTCGCCTATGGTGTCTCTTATGACCTCAAAAGCCCTTACATCACCATTTAATGCCCGGCTAATCAAGGCAACAGAGATTAACTCATTATTTGTTGAGTTGCCACCTGTGGATGTTTCCAGCAACACCATAAGTTGTTCCCGCAATGTTTTGCGTTTTTGCTCTACTTCTGCCTTTGCCTTGCCACCTTTGGCCGCAATCTCTTTAAGCTCTTGTTTTGGCATATCCGCGAATGTAGTCAAGTGTTCTGTTTTTGGTTTTTTGTTTGCCATAATCACTCAACCTTTTTTAACCCTGCGGCTCGCCCAACACTCACCCTATTGATGCTGTCCACCAAACCTTTGGTTATATAATCCCCGGTGCCATGAGGGTCAACCGGCACTTCCACACGGTTGCCTATGTTGATGCCTTTTGGGGCAACATAGTCATATTTGTCGGTAAGTCCAGCAGACCCATACCTCACGCCTACGCGAACTTGGTCTTTCAGTAGTTTTCTTTGTGAGTTATTGTTTGTGCCTAAATATATCATGGCTTGCCCCTTTTTTATTTTATCTATGGTATTGGCTCTTAACCGCCAATCCTTTTCGGTCTAAAAAGCGCTTGCGCCTTGGCTTCTGGGACTACCCACAATAACACAGGCGCGCGCCAATACCCGAAGAGACATCATCCACTAACAAATCCAATCTGAAATAGAAAGCACCCGCATCGCCCGCACTGGAGTTTGAGCCGCCAGACCGAACGAATCGGTTCGCTGTTCCTGACACATAACCATTATCGCTGTAAAAGGTTGAATTGCTTCCACCAATTGCACTCGGCACGAATGCCAAATTATTATTGCCTATAACATCTTTTGTGTACGATGGTGATGCGGTCAATGGCATAACCGCTGGGAATGCGGTATATCCGGCACCCGTGTCGTTGAATCCACCATCTGCAATTCCGATGACCCCTGTACCTGCAACTATTCCATTCCCAATCACCCCATCAATCCTTTGAAATAAATTTCCCCAAAAATCTTCAATCCCTTGAAATTTCACCGTGTCCGTTGCGGCTGCAGTGGTATCAGTTCCATAGTTCATGCCATTAGTATTGGTCGCGCCCGTGTTTCGATACGCACTTGCATTTGTATAACCTTGGCCCAATGCTGCTTGACTGTTCAAGTTTTTGAATTGCAACAAGTAAAGGATTTGCAATGCGGTTAATTTGTTGAATGGCAATTGTTCATATCCATTTCCGTTTGCTTGTGCGGCCAATCGGAAGTTTCCAATAGTTGTTGATCCGGTTGGCACAACACCACTAATTGAACGCAAACTTGTTCCGTCGTTATGACCTAAATACGCACCAATATAGAATTTGTCACGAACAGTGCCATTATAACTAAACGCAAAATCAGTAGCGCCGCCAAATTGATTTTGTGATAATCTCACATCCAAGAAATTACCAACATGGCCAATACTATAAAAGAAATGTGGAATTTCAATCATAACATCACCACCGGCACCGGTTGTAATGTCTGGATTAGAGGGTTGACCATCGGGCGCTATGTTATTTTCCCATTGCGTGAAATCACTTGGGTTCAAATATCCAACAACTGTACCATCCTTGAATAAACAAGGTTTGATTGCATTGAATGGATATATTGAATCCATTGAACCAGCAATATAGTTTCCATTGCCACCGCTTGCGGCCATGAATCCCTGTGCGTCATCCGTATAAACAACAGCCGCTTCAGGGTCAGGATTTGTTGTGTCAATTCGCACACCAAAAATTGTCACCCTTTCCTGCATGTTGTTTAATTGTTGTACAATATCATCAAGTGCTTCGTTGATGGTTTCAATTTCACCATCAACATAATTCTTGACTGAACTTTGACTTGGCGCATTTGTTGTACTTGGTGTGCCGGGAATTATGTTTCCAGTGCCATCATCGACACCGCCGCCCAAAGTGTCATCATCAAGAATGTCGATTGGTTGTAATGCTGTTCCTGCGGCTTGTGCTGCATTTCGCAACGCAGTTGTTGATTGCACAATAGGATTGTCTGGGTCGGTGTTGTCCACCGAGACCAATGTTTCACCTGAACTTGGAATGGTGACGCTGCGAACTGTGCCTGATGAACTGCCAGATTCAAGTGTGGCCAGGCGGGACTCTGTTTGCCCTGCGAACTGGTCAATCAATGCATTGTCACTGTTTGTTGTTACTAATGGATTGAATGGGTCTGTTCCTTGTGGTTGTGATAAACCAAGATTCGTTGTTGACATTTTTATTTACTCCTTTTTTCAAAAAATGTTTTTTCCGTCTGATATGATTGCAAAATATGTTGCATTCAACAATGCGACATCGGCATATGTGATTCCTTTCGCAGCCAATTCGTAATATGTGATTGTACCCGTGTTCAACATGTTGTAAAGATTATTGATAATGGTTTGTAAGTCTTGAACTTCCCCACTTGCTGGCCACAAAAGATTTGCCAACCGGTTGATGTTGTTGATTTGTGTTATGGTCAATTGATTTTGTTTGTTTTGAACATCTGCAATGTTTGCCAGTTGCTGTGGTGTCAACACATCTTGCTTGGTGTCCGCATTCCATTGTGCCAGCTGCAACCCACTTTGCGTGATGATTGTGCCGCCCCCAATTGTGGCAACCATTGTGGCTTGGGATGTGGCACCAGTTTGATAGATTGCCATGTTTTATACCCTCTCTTGGCTGTCGTATGACTGCGCAATGACAGCAGGCCCTTCATTTTGATTTTCCGGCTCTCTTGGTATAAATACACATTGTGTTGCTCCACAAGGCAACCCGGCACACGGCTCTGGGTATTGTGTCCTGCCGCATCGGGCACAATTACCCCGCTGCGGTGCAGGTGGTGCATACTCTCTATTGTTGTCTGGCTGCTCTGGCTCTCCACCCAAAGTCATCTCAAACAAATCATTGTCCGGCTCTTGCGTCTCATACTTGGTTGGCTGTGAAGTCTTGCCATTCCCCAAGTCTTGTGCACTACATCCAATACATTTAGGTGTGTGTATACCTTTGCATTTATGCTTGCAGGTATCACACCATGTGTCATTGATTGTCTCATCAACTGGCTCATTGTCAAGATCGTCATCATCCCGGAATAAATCCGCGTGGTCATTAAACTCATCTCTATCCATCTCATCATTTTTATCATAGTCAACCGAATCATCGCATACAAGCAACAAAGTATCCCTTGTGTCCTTTGCCATTTTATACCAGCGGCGTTCGAAGTAAATCAGCAATCCAGTGAATAGCACCATTGTGCAAATGTTCAAAATTACCATTTCCATTTTGTTTTCCTTTTATATTTAAAAAGCACCCTTGCGGATGCTTTGTTATTTTCAGGGTGGTTGTGCCACCCTTATATCAAAACAAAGTTGGGGTACTTTGCTTAATGCCACGAATGACATTGTAGCACAATACCATGTCAAGAGATAAGAAACAATAAGGTTTCGTAAGGTATTTAAATTAGCGGTCTTTCAAGATGAATTTTTATCCAAATCTCCGCATCTTTTAATGCTGCGTGATGCAATTCTTGTTTTACATAAACTTCATGCATTCGCATCACATTAGCTATCTCTCCCCAACTTAACCAATTCACATAGCGTTCTTTCAATAAAAGTTTATGCACCGTATCTTGCACATATGAAATTACAATTTCAATCTCACGCTTTATATCAATTAAATCACATAGCAGTTTCTCATTTTCAGTTAATGCATCTGCAATCTTGGTTGAATATTTCTCCATTCTCGGTCCTGTCACTTCAACCCCATACTTTGTGCCATCTTGTTCAACAGTAATTCCACCTACACTTCCCAATGGTTGACTAGGGTTGCTTGTCTTTTTTTCTGCAAGCGTTCTCCAAAAATCAACATTCCTTTTCTGACTTGTTATTTGCTCATTGATTTTGTATGCCCTTGACAGCCATGCTTTTGGTGTCACTTGCTCAATCTCTTGTTTCATAAAATCCCCCTTTGTTTTTCGTATTCCGAAATCGCCGCGAATATCGGATAGGCTTGGTGCGGCACGACTGCGTTGCCTAGGCATCTAAGTCTGTCCACCCGAGCGGGAACCCCATCAGCCACTCGACCCACCGCGGGTTCAGTTTGCCACCATTGCCGGCTTGCATCTGCAGCCGTTCCGCGTTGGTTATTATTTTTGCAGCTTGCAACTCTCGCAATTTCGCTCTTGCCCCCGAACAACCCCACGATGTTGATTGCGGAGTTGGATAAATGGTTATGTAATCCGACAATATCATTCGCTCCGGTACTCCTGCACATCCTTTGCTCTCTGCTGCAACTGGTGTCGGAAACATCTCCACATAATGCGTCAGCCCAAACTGATTCCCCGCTATATGCTTTTTCCCGCCCTTGGAACCGTCCGTTGACAGCGGCGCAGGCAACAATAAACACCCTGTCTCTTTTGTGCGGTGCTCCTGCATCATAAGCTCCCCAAATTCCCCACGACACGCTATACCCCAGCGCGATAAGGTCGGCAAGAATTCGTGTGAAGTATTTTTGACCAGCCCTGGCAAACAAACCCGGCGTATTTTCACCGACAAACCACTTTGGCTTAAGTTCGCGGATAACTCTTGCGACTTCATTCCACAAGTCGCGGCTGTCACCATCGCCTTTACCTTTTCCTGCCAAAGAATATGGTTGGCACGGGAAGCCGGCTGAGATGACGGTGATTTTGTTGATGCCGTCCGCGGTAAGTCTATCATTTGTAATTGTTCTGATGTCTCCATAGTTTTTTACTCCTTTGAAGTTTTTGGCTAAGACCGCACTTGCATACTCGTCAATCTCGCTGTGACCTATTGTAGTAAAGCCAGCCCACTCAGCAGCAAGGTCAAGCCCGCCGATTCCGCTGCAAAGGGAGAGGTGGGTTAAAGTCATGCTCCACCTCCCACAAGCGCAAGAAAGTTTTCCTGCACCGGAAAATTAAACCAAAGCTTCTCTTTGCGCTTCAATCCCATTTGTGCAATAGTTTCAATCTCGGCGGTTTGCCAACCTTTTAAAGTGTTGTTATATAATTCATTGTCGTACCCGGATAACACAATTTTAGATTTGCTTTCAAGTAATGCTTGTAATAATTTTTCGTGGTCGGCGTTGTTCATTTCGCACTTATACATATTCTTTTTACGCAGCGAGGGCAAATACGGCGGGTCACAATATATTAATGTATCGGAGTGGTTGTAGCGTTTAATCAACTCCAATGCGTCAATGTTTTCTATCTGCGCTTCCTTAAGGCGTTCGCAACAATCTTTAATTATATCGGGTAAACAATTCCACATAGTAGCGCATCGCGGACCGCCGGCGACTTGCACATTGCGCCAACTTCGCAAGCTGCTATTACTTGTTCCAAATGACTGGTGATACCGTACAAGCGTTCTACGCGCTTGCTCCACAGCACAATTTGACTTTTCGTAACAGTCTATGTATTCACTGCGGGCAAACGGTGTCAAGTTTATTAGTTCGGACAGTCGGATGGGATTATCCCTGCATACTTTGAAAAGGTTTACAATGTCGTTATTTAAGTCGTTTATCGTTTCAATGACTGAAGGCTTTTTATTAAAGAAAACTCCGCCACTTCCAAAGAATGGCTCGACATAAACTTTATGCTCAGGGAAAAAAGATATTATCCAATCTGCAATGCGCCACTTGCCGCCGGGGTATTTTAAAATTGCTTTCATATTTGTACCCCCACCAATTCGGGATTGTCGTGGATGTTGCCAATAACAATTTGCTCGCACTCTTTAATGTAAAAACTGCTCAATGGCATATCATGATTGAACGGTTCACATTTCGACAACTCATCGGTTGTAATGACCTTGCAATACTAACCAATAACACGATCAACATCCATCTCGTTATCCATATCGATGACCGCAAATTCGCCAAAACAAACTCTGCACAAATCTTTGGGGTTATTGTTATTTTGCAAAATATCCCCTTCAAAAATCTTTGTGCCGTTCTTGTCAGTCAAGCCGGTGAATTGACCGATGGTATCACAACTAACAATGTTGTTCCATTTTCCTGTATAACCGCTTTCCCAAATCTGTGCGGTATCGGCATATAAAAGCAAGTCACCATAAATCCATTGCTCGCCTTTTGCTTTTGACTTCCCCCTAAATAATATTTCTCTCATATAGACCTCACGTCAACGTAGTTGCGTATACGGGCAATATCATGCCGGGTCAGAGATATTTTTTCTTCACCTTGGTTACGGAAGAACACGACAGCGCCGACAATAATGTCATAGACGCGACTAATGCGGTCAGCAATGATAAAGTTCTTGGGCAAACCGATTAACTTACCTACTTCGTTACAGTAAGCCATGATGCCACCAAAAGAAGTCAGTCCAACGCAAGGACAAGTTTCAATGCTGCCTTCCACTATGCTGCGGAAAACTTCCAGCGTAGGCTCGATGTCGAGTTCTTCGCAATCGTGCCCTGGGTTTTTTACTACAACTCTGATTTTGTTCATTTTAAAATCTCCTTTTTTTGTTCCGCCCACCAGTTCCGTTTAGCGAGCGATATTTTCTCTCGCGATTCTGCGGACATTGTCCACTTCTTTTTCTTGGTCTTTTTCCTTCGCCGAACCGCGCTGCTTAGTTTCGCGGTTGCCAACCGCGAACGATTCAGGTCAGCATTGTTATCAAATTCATAATGCCGGTTAATGACAGCGTTCTCCGACATTGAAACAAGTACAAGATTTTCGATTGCGTTGTTGGCTGGATTCCCGTCAATGTGCCGCACCATGTGTCCCTTGGGTATCAGGCCGTTGTGTTTTTCCCAAACAACACGATGCTCGTACTCGTAGTAATTCCTCGAATACACTTTTTCATTTCGTTTCCACGACCTCACCGGGTGCGGCATCCGTATTTCAACATGGCCGTCTTTGTTTATCCGTCTAGTTCCGATTTCGGTTGAGTTGTGCGGCATCTGACCTTTTTTGAATTGCGTCTTACGCGAGGCGGCCATACCTTCCTCGCTCATAAATTCGGCCCACTTCTTACCCTTATTCTCGGGTGGACGCCCTTTTTCAAACTGGCCACCGATTGTTCCGCTATGAACACCAAGTTTTCGCTTTAAGTTACCAACGATTCCCTTGTTGATTTTTATATCAAACCGTTCCTTGAACGCGGCAATGATCTTACTCTCGCATCGCCCTGGTATGATTTCACGCATAAAATCGAGTTGCTCGTCAGTGTATTTTGTGTTCAGTTTTGAGCGCGGGATTCCGTTTTTTAACTTGTAGCGATTGCAAGCACCATGGACAATATCTCGCGAAAAGTTGGTGCCGAATTTGCCGTTAAACAAAACCGTGATCTCTGCACCACTTCGCCCGGGGAAGTTCTCTGCCAAGAACTCGCGCCATTCGTCCGGCCATTTCCATAATTTATTTGCCATCGCCTTCTCCTAAACCCAAGAGTATTTGTGCGGTCTGTGGCAATTCCTTGCCAGCTTTCACAAACAACTCGGCTGCGCGTAACTGCGTTTGTTTACCCTTGATAATTTGTGTGGCAGTATCTGTGATCGCCTTCGAGCGCGCGAGCTCTCTATCCAAGTCCTCGCCTTGCAAATCATCGTTGGATATCCTGTCAAGGGCCTCGTACAGGTAATAATCCAAGTCTTTGATATTTTTCATTTTGAGCTCCTTCTTAATAATTTTTGTTGTTTTTTTTGTATCTCTTCGAGTTGTAAAAATAAACTGGCAATTCGGTTGTTAACGCCACTCGGACGTCCAATTTTTACTGGCACGATGCCTTCGTCCGGCACGAAGTTAGGGCACTTTTTTATGTGATAAGTCGCGCCCAAATTGTAACCGTGCTTGGTAAGTTGTGCCTCTTGCCATTCCGCATCCCATCCTTCGACGGGTGTAAAGTCGTCAAACCAACAACACTTATCGGCCCGGGCATTTTGGCAATCCCAACAAAGTTGTGTTTTTGGATTCATAGCCACACCAACCTTTCAAAGATCTTGCAAAAAACCGCGTTCACGTAGCTTTCATCACAGTAATTATACTTGTGGCAAAGCTTGCGAAGGGTCGCTTGCGGCAACGTGAAATACCTATCCCAAATCATGCAGTGCCAGTCGTGTTGCAAAGCGTTTACCTTCCGTAAAATCTCACAGTTCGCCGCCTCGAGCTTAACAATTTCCTCGTCAATCTCGGCACACGCGCCAAGTATCGCCATGTATATTTCCTCGGTCTTGTTCAACGCACCGCCGTCAACGCAACCCGATGATCCGCGTGGAAATCCTGTGCTTTGCAGATTGATTTTCTTAGTTTTCAAGTTTTCAATCCTCTCGTTGACGTAGGCGGCCTGTTCCAATTCCGCTTTGATTTTTTCAGCTTGTTCACTTAACATTTTTGTCCCCCTTTTTATCTTTCTTACCAAGCGCAAACCATCTCGGCTCTTTGATGAGATTGTCGTAACATTCACGGAAATAAAGATTTGGGTGATTGGCATTTTTGGACTTAAACCAAAGTTTCGACACTTCCTCAAACCGCGCGTTGTTGAGTGATTTGATTTCTATTTCGGTTAAGCATTCGCAAATAAACCGAATAGCCGTCATGGTGATTTCCTTGTCACCGTGTGCTATGAAATCACTTTCCCAAAAGTCAGTTCCAAAATGTGAAAAGAATATGTTTAATTTTTTTTCATCGACCGCGCTGTTGTTTGATTGATATTTATATTTATTATCTTCATCATCTTCTTTCTTATCTTGTGATAGAGTATCGATAGGGTATTTCTTTGTGGATAACTTTTTTTTATAGGGTATAGATAGGGTATCGATACAGTATTTTTGAAATGAATTGTTGATAACATACCCTATACATACCTTCATATTCTGCATAACTTTTGGACTTGTGGTTTTATTGTGCTTATGCCAGTTCAAAACCAGCACTTCGCTTGTGCTAGAATCGTACTTAATTTTGTTATCCACAGTGAATTTATTCAACATCTTGTCAAACTGGTCCTCATTGAGGCAAGTTTCGATGCACGCCACTTTTTTTGAGATCTTATAGCATCCGATTTGATTCACTTTTGCGTTGGTTAACAGCCACAAGTAAAACATTTTCTCGTTTGCATTCAAATCGAGCACGTATTCGTCTTGCCAAAACACTGTTTGAATCTGCCTGTATAACGCCATTATTTCTCTACCCCCTTCGTTTTTAAGTCATAAACTTTGCAAAGTTCCTTATCGAGAACGATGCTTGTCAAGTGATATAGTTTGTCGAACTCTTTCTGTCCTTTTGTGTGCGCCTCGGTATGATGTCCGCGGCAGAGCGGCTGGGCAGTCATTCCTTCATGGACGATTTCCGTTCGGTCGTATCCCATACCAATTACCGGCGTGTGATGCACCTCGGACGCGCCGCCACAAATCACGCATCGCTTATACTTAAGGCACGCCCAAACTTGATGAGCAACCAAGTCCTTATCGTCATTGATAAAGTCCAGTATGCTTATCTGCTTGCCGCCTATAAATACCGGAATATCGTGCTGACACAGGAACTTGATAAGAAACTTTGTGAACTCGCGTGCAAGTGTCATATCGCAATCCGCCAACGAAAATATCCCCTTCTCTAATCCGTCATCGTTTTTACGGAAGGTTATTTTCATTAAGTCCTTTGTTTCGTCCTTGTCGTAACCCGACCAGTCTGCAATAGCACCAAAGAACGCATAAATTGTCCGCAACTGCTTATCACTTGCTTTTCTACCATCATTGAAACCAACAAGGCAAGTCTCATACTTTCGCTTGATTAGGCGGTCGATATTATCGTATGACACCTTAATCGTTATCCCTTGCTGCGTTATGTCCGTAATTGTTCCTTGTTTTATTTCCATATTTCTCCTTTCCACGTTTCATAGCAAAGCAGACAATTCGCGGTGTAAAAGTTCAATGTGGTTGTTGGATACTTACACGCGAGCCGGCGCAACTGCATCTTAGACACTTCCCCTGTCTGCTCGGATTCAAAGAAATCCTGCTCCGTTTTCTTGTAAAACGATCGCACGTGCGACATTGATGCTTTTACGGCATAGTCAAAGGACCCGTCATTCTCGTCCGCGCCATCGGTGCCAAAATGCTTGATGCTTTCCTTGTTGGTCAGATAATACAAATACTTGTCGTTCTTTTTGACAATGATTGCATCCGCCCTGGGCGAGCAACACACATACACGATCCCATTTTCGCCGTCATTCAGCGTTTCAAACTTCTTGGGTGGATTGTATGGCTTGAACTCCTTGCCGGTCGAAAACTCGGGTTCAACGTAAGCTTTCTCGCTTTGCCCTGCTTTAATAAAGAAGTCGTCTATTGTCAAGCGTTGCCCTTTTTCCTTCTTTACCTCGCCCTGCAGATTAACTTCAATTTCGCAGTCGGGATACATCATCACGTTGCCGCCAAAATCAATAACAGTGCATTGTCGCTTGCCCGGGAACGTCCTCATGCCGCGCCCGACCTTTTGCAACCATTGTGTTTGGCTCCCGTTCGTGTCGAAGTCCACCACGTTGCGTATGTTCGGGAAGTCGTATCCTTCTGTCAAAATGTCAACGTTGATAATTTCCTCGGCATCGCCTGTTTCAAACCGCTTGATTTCATTCTCACGACTGACTGCATCGATGTCACGTGCAAGGTATGCCGGATTTCTGTCCCTCTGCTCCAACTCTTTTTTGATAAGCAAGCAAAACTCATGGCTTGGCGCGAATATCACGCTCTTACCTTTTTCCTTGTGCTTGAGATAATCGTCAACCAAAGTTGTAATCATGTAGTCCAAGGTGCAGTGACGATTCATGTCAGTGAGGACCCGTTGCAACTTGCCGCCTTCCTCTCCAAACTTGGGCGTGCAGTCAATGAATTTGGGCCGCACAAGGTAATGCGAATCAATAAGGAATTTGCTTGTGATTTGTTGGAAGTTATCAAACAGTTCAAGTAACGGCATCTTGTCGGCGCGGTTAGGTGTCGCAGTTACTCCAAGAAGGTACATATCGGGCTCCTTTGCTTTGTTACTATCGATGATCCTTGTGTAAGTTTCCGCAACGGAGTGATGGCATTCGTCAATAACGATAAGGTCAAACGCCGGCAACTTGTCTATGATGTTTACCACCGTCTGCACCATTCCAAAGTGAACGAGACCGTGCGTGCTTTTGCGCGCGGATGAGATTTCACTTGTCGGAATGCTCGGGCAAATCTTTTCAAATTTGCTTTTGTTTTGCCCGTGTATCTCTGTCCGGTGCACCAAACACAAAGTATGCGGATAGCGACCAAACAAAGCTTTAAAACCCACTATGAACTGCTTGATTGCATCCGCCATCATCACCGTCTTGCCGGCTCCAGTTGCGGCGACAATCAACGCATTGAATCGCTCGAATAAATTATCAACTGCAGAGCTTACTGCTTTTTGTTGGTATGGATATGGGTTCATTCTGTACCACCTTTTAATTCAACCATTATCGGCGGCGGCACGGGTAGCATAGAGTTTGTCGGTTTCCAAATATGCAAGCAATAAGGATGCATATTAATGTAGTCACTCTCTGCCGGATGATACTGAACACAGCACTCGTTCTTATCCCAAAAAGCATCTTTCAACTCGCACATTTCATCCCAACTCGGTGTGCGATTCGGATAAGATACCGACAAATGCTCCCATCCATCACCGTGGCTAAAAATGAAAAACATCCGTGTTTTATAGAAACCGCAGAACCCATCCTCGCCAATTTTTGTAATCTTGATAAACGGGTTTATTTTAATTGTGTCAAAACTTTTCATTCCACACCCCCGACTGCAAGTTTCAAGTGCGCAGGGTTTGTTGCTTTACTATTAATTTCCATTCCGTACCTTACGAAAACAAAAACGTCATTCACGCTCGTTATTTCTCCATACTCGCCGGTATGTCCTTCCCAATTTGGGTCAGTGTAGCAAACCGCTCGTCCAATACATTTTTTTGCTTGTTCAATTGTCATTCCACGCCCCCTTTTAACAGGAACGCGCCTGCCGCCGAAAACTGCGCGGTGTAACCATCGCATTTAAATCGGCTTGCGTTATTCTCGCGCGCCAAATCAACAAGTCTTTGCAACTCGTCTTTGCGCGCTTGATCCGCCGCCTCAGCCGCTGCTTTTAATGCCGCGTATTTTGTCAAGTCGTGTTCAAGCACCATCTTGTTGTTGTAGAACGAGTTCGCCCGGAGCGACAGGATGATATTCTTTTGGCTGTCGTGTTCGATAAAGGCGCGCGGCTCCCGGCGGTTTTTGACATCATCAAAGAACCTCTCAAGGCACAACTTTATCAAGACAGCCAAGGGTTCGTTATTGGCAAAGTAGTAATGATTAACCGAGATTTTTCCTTCCAAGTATTTGTTCATTATGCCTGGATATTTTGAAAGCGATGTAATCTTGCCGCGTTCAAACAGCGTGTCGTTTTTCAAAATCATAACCTGCAGAATAAAGAAATCCTTTTTCGTCATTGTGATTTGGAACTGTGCTTGGATGATGTGTTTAACCGGCAATTTGTCTTTGAACTCGAATAATGTCTTTTGTTCGCAAATAAACGGCTTTCCGATCGGCACTGTGCCGGAGCCGTAATCAAACTCACGCACGTCCATTTCCTCGCTTATGCCTTCGATGTCGAGTGATGCGATGCATCGGTCGTTTGCATAGACCGTTCCCTTTTTTAGTTTGTTTTCGCGGCTGCGTTTAAGGATGTTGAATCCGTATCCTTCCATCGCGTGTCCGTATTCCGCAAGTGCAGGGTCTAACTCTCCCCTTTGATAAAGTCCGTCACGCAGTATCTTGTGATACAATGCCCAGGCGGTAACATACGGTTTCTCGTTCTGCACCTCTTCGGGATTAAGTCCGCAGTTCAAAAGCTCTTCACCGGTTGCGTAGTAACGGACAATGTCAAAGATTTCACTTGACCCGATGCGTGTTTCACGGGCGTTCTCCCATTCGCGCGTGCCTTGAATAAGTTTGTATTTTTTCATAGCACACCACCTCTCGTTTTTTCGCTTTCAGTAAGATTTTTAATTAAGAAATCAAGCAGTTTCTTGGCGGTGTCCGGGCAAATCAAATACGCTTTGTTTTCCACGGCAAGGTTTATAGTTTCGTGCCATCGCGTTTTTAACGCATCTCCTTTGAACATCAGCCAACTTTCCAGGTTCTCCGGTTTGTCAACTGAAAGTTCGCTCATCGCAATCGTCTTGTCTACATGATAGTCAAAAAGCGAAAGCACGTCAGCGATTTCCTCAAGGGTCGCGTTTCCTGCCGTTCCGATTTTGTTGTTCATAAATTGTTTTTTAAGAGTCGTGACAACATACTCGGCTTGTTGTTCAATGTTCATCATTTCTCACCACCTTTCGTGGATACGATTCTCACATCGGTTGAACTATTGGCGTGTCCAACGTGGAATCTTATGTCGTTTCCCCAAAACCGAAATACACCTGCCCGGTTGCAGTCCATACGAAACGGAATAATCTGCGCCTCGTAAATCAGTCCGCCTATCAGTCCACCTATACACATATCATCAAGATGCGAGACACCTTCCCACGTTCCATCATCCTTCAAACCGATTAGTTCGTAGTATGGGAACGAACCCTTCCCCGACCAAAACCCCTTTTTATTTTTTCCAAGATAGAAAATCAATGATTTGTATTCGCTCTCTTTATCCCATCGACGGCGCGGCAACTTTTCAAGTTCTTTTTTTGTTAGGTCAAAAAAGTCTTTTTTCATTTGGCACCGCTTTTGGCTGTCGGCATTTTGTGTCCAATCAGAAATATAAACACGAGTTCCGCCATGTTTCTTTTTGCGTTGCACCATTTCGCGTAATTCTCGGCAAGTTGATATGACGGAGTTCCGGCTTCATACTTCCATCCATTCTGTGCTCTGCAAGCATTAATAAACTTGTCAATAAAGTCGCGAGCATTTTCAACCTTGTTTTGTGTGACTATCGTTGGCAATTCGCCGTCTTTCATAATCAACATTTGGCACCGCCTTTCAAATCATCCAAAAGTGACTTGATGATTTCTTTTGACTTGTCGCCTTTCATAAGGACAGCAAGCTCGGCATAATGCTCGTTAACGATTTCCTGTGCAGTCTTGTCTTCCTCGTAAAACTTACGCATAATCTCGCTTGCCTCTTGCCCTGCTTTCGCCGGATTCGCCAAATAAATCGCTTTGACCTCTTCAGCATCTTTCTTTTGCTCTTCGGTTAGGTTGTAAAGGTCAACATTCGCGCTCTTGATTTCCACCGTTGGCAACTCGATATACTTCTGCGGTGGCATATCAACGATGTTCGGCTGTTCCTCAAACGAATAGAACGTGCTTTCCAATTCCGGCAACGCATCACGCACTTTCTTTATGGTGCGGCGCACGGCGGTCTTGTAAATCATCTCATACGTCCATTTGACCCAAAAACTCTCTTTGTCGATATCCTTTGTAATGACCTTCATTTTTTTGCCGTTACCCTGTCCGTTGTCAACCCATTGCGTTTTGTAGATGCCGCGGTCGCTTGCGTTGTGAATTTGGATTACTTCTGCGTTGCTAATCTCGGCAGTTATCATCGCCACACGTGCATTCGTCTTTACGGCGCGAATCTCAAGCCGGCAAATGAACTTGTCGAAATAACCGTTGATAAACCTTTCGGCAGTTATCTCCCGGTCTCTGACCTTCCGATCGTCTTTCAACAAATAGCAAATTTCTCCGCCCTGCATCATCTCTTCAAAGTAGATATTGCTTTCTTTTGGCACCGCAATAAATGTCGGTATAATTCGATATCCCTTGCGCGCGGCCGCCCTTATCAACCCTTCAACGCGGAGTGAAAGTACTATCGTTTTCCCCCGTTTAATCATATCAGTTTTGTCGTAGTCCTCGGTTGTTGTGCCACCCATAATAAGCGTCTGCAATCCATCAAGAAAGACATTCGCGGCATGGCGTCCTTCACTCTCAGTAAGGGTTCCAAGTGAATTCAATGCATCAACTGCCCGGACAGCGAAAGGGATGCACGTGTTTTTAATTCCGATCTCCTTCCTGAGAACTTCGCAAAGCATATCAGTGGATGTCTTCATTTTGTTATAAACAGTTAACTCAGTTCCCATTTCGCGCCTCCTCTTCTGCATCCTCGCGGAATGTTTTATGTAGCCAATCAGCCAAGTTATCTAAATCGATAACATCGTTTTCAAGTAGTGCCTCAATCAAATCAACTGCTTTGCAATACCCCGTCAAGTCCTCTTTGTTTGGGTTGTGTTCGTTAAACAACTTATCGGCTATATCCCGGTAAGACACCTCGAAATCATAGTAGCCGTCATAGGTCGTTTCCTTTTGCGTGTGTCCGTGTGGCGATGTTGGGTCAAACCCATCCTCAACCCCACGAATGCCCTCGACATAAAATTTGATTGTTTTTGTCATGCGGCACCCCCAGTACAAAGTCTTTGGATGACAAAACCCCAAGCGGCTTCAAATGTATTGAAAACACCGCGCCAAGTTGTACTAGTCCTGAGATTGTTAACCTCGAACTTACCATCGTTGATCGGGGTGATTTCGTATCTGTTATTGATTTTCATTTTGCACCAAGCCTTTTCGCAAGAATTTTGCCAAAGATACCGCACTCATCGAGCGGAACTTCACGCAGAACCTTGACCTCGGATGTTCTGGCCTTTCCATCAGAACTCTTTGGCAGCACAATGTTGCTTATCTTGGTTTCGCACTCTAGGATTGCTAAATCACCCCAGTTTTTACCGAAGTCCAGCGCCCATGCTAAATGGCTGATGTGTATGCCACAGCCGCAATCCTTCGAGGTGTTTTGGTCGCAGCTCTCTAATACGGTTGAGCCGATGCTGTATTCAAACGATTTTCTGTAATCACTCACATAGCGGTCGCATTGCTTGTGAACGGCTTTGTATAGGATGGCTTTGGTTTTCGTGTGTTTGATTCCGTAAAAATCCATAAACTCGTGGATGGTTTTTGGGTTGTAGACAATTCTTGCGTTTCCGCTGATTTGTATCTTTGCACCTTGTAAATAATCAACGACTTGTGTGTTTCCCCGAGCCACGACACTGGAGTTTTCCCGAGCCACGACACTGGAGTTTCCCCGAGCCACGACACTGGAGTTTTCCCGAGCCACGACACTGGAGTTTCCCCGAGCCACGACACTGGAGTTTTCCCAAGCCACGACACTGGAGTTTCCCCGAGCCACGACACTGGAGT
>JGI24705J35276_12238745_pt1 | contig 50031 bp, 43 predicted proteins | sample TergutNt197P4_FD_35276 | JGI IMG/M metagenome (IMG submission 35276) | reverse complement strand
CATTCGACACAGGATTAGGCAATACAAACACCACAACACAAATACACACCGCTAGTTATATAGTTAACGAAAAGTTATACTGCTATAGACCCGGAAACCATTTTTTAATGACGGTAAACCCACCCGGTACACTACCTCTGGCAAATTTGTTCCAGCATGAAGCATCACACCTATTCGGTTGCTATGACAATGACCCCGGTTTGACTGATATTTGCATCATGAGCTATACATGGATTGGTGCGACCAGAAATTATTGCAAGTCAGGATATGACTGCTATAACGTCATGATGACTAATAGATATCGTTTTGATTAGCTCATCTTAATCAATCTCTTTTTACTTTTTTCTTTTTTTGAGATAACAAATAGACTGCATGTAGCAACTCCTATTGCTATAGTTAGCCCGGCTATGATGTAATAATTCAATAGCGGTTCTGCGGTAGAAACAGAACCAAAATAACCAACAGGTATATACTGTTGGTTTGTAGAGAAAGTTTTGGAGGGCAGGATAAATTCAAGAAGGCCTAACTCGCGGCGTTGACCGCCTATTACATATATAACATCATCAACAACGGCAGTACCAAAATTGCCTTGGAACGTAGGTAATGCTTTAGCAGTCAGCCAAGTATCATTTATAGGGTCATAAACAGTGTTGCTATTAAATATACCACCGTTTTTTGTGCCTAACATATAGATTCTTTGTGGTGCATAAACACCTGTTGTTGCTATAGCCGTAGACACGCCGCTGGTATAACCCTTTGGAGGTATGCTTCCTTCACTATATGTGTCAGTTTTGGTATCATAAATCATGACGATTTCTATTGGTTTCCCGGGAGCCATATTGTTTGGATAGTAACCGAAACTAAATACTATCTTGCTATCTACCACGGCTGAAACACGACCCTGTCCACTGTAAGGTATACTGGTTTTTTGTGTCCATACATCAGTGACCGGGTCATACATAAACAAAGCATCTCCGTATCCGTGTGTAACGAAAATTTTCCCATCTACAACATGAGTTTGCGCAGAACCAAAAAACGGTATATCGGCTTTAGTGCTCCAACTATCTGTAACTGTATCATAAACCTCATTCACTTTAAAACTCGTGGCGACTGTGTTGCCGTCATTTCTATTATAACCCCCCATACAGTAAATTTTTCCTTCGTAAGCAGCGATAACAAAAGACATTCTTGGTGTAGGCATAGGCTTTAGAGTAATCCATGTGTCCGTTTTTGGGTCATAACGCTCATTTGTGCCTACACAATCGGCAGGAACGCTGTCATATGTTGTGTAACCTCCAAGGGCATAGATTTTGCCGTCCACAACAGCAACACCCAAACCGGCCCTTGCCTGATTCATAGAAGCTTTTGTATGCCAAGAATTTTCAACTGAACCCGACGTTAAAAGAGGATAAAATACAGCTACAAATAAACCGCATATTAAAAAGAAAAGCAAGATAAATAGAAAGCGTTTCTTCATAGTTACTACCTTTTTGTTAATATACTATTTTTGTTAGATTAAAAGATTTTTGCCAACATTTCTATACATTGCATTTGGCGCGTAACACCTCAAGCGAGGGCAAAAAACGCCCCCGTCAACTCTACGCACACACAGTCCAGCCAAAGACAATAGGGAAACGACGCGACGTTACTGTCAATCTTTTATGTATTGCGCCAACTCCTCCGGCGTCATGGTAAGCATATCATCGTTCCAAATCAAATAGGTTTCATTGTTATAATCAAAGCGAAGTTCTTTTACCACAAAACCTGAATTTTTCACTACTTCTGCTGTTTTTAAAACAATTTCAGCCAATTCTATTTTGGGTATTTCCTCAGGGGGTATATGAATAATGCAATAAATAGGAGCGTTACTAAAATCTTCGTCTTTTAAATCTTGTTTGTCAAGATAATAGTATTCCTCTAAATAAACAGTCAAACCACAATTTGAGTATACTTCACTTTCTATTCGAGTTTTTAACTCATGTTCAATAGACCTTGTATGTATAATTACATTCGTGAGCGTACGGATTCCTCCCACAAAATTGTCTTCAATTGCGACATCTTCCGACTTATAATCAAAAATTAATTCTCGCCTGTCTCCACTGCGCTCATCGTGATATACAACAACGTAAACATCATGCTCGGTGTCATAGCATACCTCTACACTGCTAACAATATAATTAGGGTATTTTTCGGCGATATACGTCCATGCTTTCTGCCTAGACTTTTCTATTAGCGCAGGACTTCCATACATCATCTTATTGAAGGTAAAGACGAGATAACAAATGACAACAACCACTATTACAATTATAAAATATCCTACGCCCCTAAGAAAGAAATTGACACCACCTACCACATCCATTATCTTTTTTGCAAGATTCTTCAAGCTAATCCCTCCCATAAAAAATAATCGTAGTGCAGAGAAAAAAACTTCCCCTGCACCACGATTTATCAAGTTAAACTTCGTCCCAATGCCACCCTTCCAAAACGCTCCAATCAAATTGATACCATTTCTTTTTCAATATGAAATAAACCGATTTATTCTTTGAATATGAATAAAGTTGCAGGGAGCCATTTGGATTGCTGGCAATATCATAGCCTTGATTACCCGCCTCCATAATTTGTTGAGCAACATTGTCGCATTGATTACCCCACATTGTAAAATCTGGCGGCTCATTAAACATGGGAACCGCTTTCCACATCATGTTAAAGCCCTGTCCCTGCGATATGTACTCCTGAATAAATCTATCGAAGCGCTCGCTAAAGTTTCTATCATTAGGGTCTCCTTTGCGCACACCGGCAACAATACCTATTTGTTTTTTTACACCTCCATGTCCGTCCATCAAATCACTAACCTCTGCCGAATCTAACACCTTAAACCATAAATCACCGGGTGAAGTGTTTCCAGGTCGTTGTTTAGTTCCGGGTGGATATGGGTAATAACTCCACAAAATCCCTTCATTGCTACTATTCAGCAAAAGAACAGCATTATGCCCATTACCTTCCCCACCCCACGAACGGTTTATAAGCACCGCTCTGTCAAAATTATTTAAATCAAACTCTCGCAACCTATTTGCCTGTTTTCCTATTTCTGATAGCCGTTCTCTTTGCCAGTCTAATTCGTCACCGAACAAAGTGTGATTTGCAATACCCTTTGTAATTCGAGTATTTGTTTCAGTCCACAGCCATGATAATCCGCCGTTTCCATCCTTGAGTTTCCCGTTTATGATTATCTGAGCTATATTGGGAAGGTTTTCATCGCCCAGTTGACCTCTTGTAGCGGATGATGAGCTTCTTGCGTCCGAGCCGGAGCGTGCTTCTTCTTCATCGTAGGGGATAACGCTTGGTGCGCGGTAGAAATAATTGATAAACTCGGTATAGTCAACGACGAGCCTATTGTTCATTTCAGTCACGTCAACGTCAAGGGCGTTGTAGGTGTTAGTTTTCCCGTTAAGGCTTACCGTCGCCGTGCCTGTAGAGGAATTATAGGTCAAATAGCCCGAAACGTCCACCATGTCGTTTTCGTACAGGGTTTCGCGGACACATTCCTCGACGATTTTACGCAAATATGCTTGGTCGCCAACAAGCCCCGCGTTTGCGACATATGCGGCGTTGGCTGTCGATGGCGGAATTACAGTGTCCAACGAATAATTATACGCTCGCGTCATGTAATATCCGTCGGTCACTATTGTTTTAAAGTAGTCAAGCGGATTAACCTTGATGCCGTTAGAGCCGTTTGACGTTATGGCGTAGCCGTCGGTTGATTCTAAAATTTCTATCTCGAGCAATTGCGTCATGTAGGTATTATTTATTGTAACATCGCCCGATGTACCCATTTCGGCAAGCACGTCGCCCATACGAACCCTATCTCCTGCGGCGACGTTAATCGTACCGTTCGCCAAATGGGCGTACCGAATCTGTATATGCTCACCCTTAAACTTTGTATTCACATACACAACATTCCCATAATGCGCGTCAGCGCCAACATACATAACGACACCGTTTGACGCCGAATACACATAATCGCCCGCTCGCCCCTGAACGTCAACGCCCTCATGCACAGCCGAAAACGCCGTATCCACCACACCAAAACGCATGGTGATTTCCCGCGATATGGACGGGAAAATCAGCGCGTCGCCCTCTGTAGCCTCTATCAAATAAGGATAACCCACATTTTCATCAATTCCCCACACGTCGTCAAAATCCCAATTGACATACGTGTTTCTCTGCCTCATCTGCGCCGTTGTGCGCCCTTCCGGCTTAACAGAAGGGGACAAATCTTTATTGAAATAACCGTTTACAACAGTCGCGCTAAACGTGCCGTGACCGTTAAAAGGGGAACTGTTGCTTGTTGTTGTGTAACAGTTTTCCATTATACCGTTGCCGCTGTACACGCTTCCCAAAAACCCCGACACATTTCCCGTTCCCGCCGCGCTTCCGACTGAAAAACAATTTTTCAACAAAGTGCCGTTGAGAAGATAGCCCGCAAAACCGCCGGCATCAGTTTTAGTTGATGTTACATTGCCGGAAGCGCCGCATTTCTCAATCACTGTATAGGAGTCTAAATATCCCGCAAAACCGCCGGAGTACACCCCTGTTGCCGATACGTTTCCTGTCGCGAAACACTTTTCAATGGTGCCTATATTCGTACTGCCGACAAAGCCGCCTGATTTAGTGCTTCCTGACACAGCACTTGCCGCTCTTGACCCCGTCACCCTGCCGTTAGTGTTAAATCCCATAAAGCCGCCGGTGCACCCACCACCTGTTACGGAGGAATCACCCATCACCGCACAATTATCTATTATGCCGTTGTTGTACCCGATAAGCCCGCCCGTGTAGTCTTTGCCTGTGATGTTTATGTCTTTTAGCTTCAAATTCTTGACTGTGCCTTTGTTATACCCAAACAGACCGACATAACTTTGCGCGGGAAGATTAACCGTAAGATTTGATATTTCAAACCCGTTACCGTCCAAAATCCCTACAAACGGCAATGTGCTTGTTCCGATTGGTGTCCAGTTTATTCCCGTCATATCTATGTTTGCGACTAATACGTAATTTCTAACTAAATTATTTCGAATCGCGTCAAGCTCTGATGCCGTGCTGATTGCCGTGTACACAACGCTTGTAACCTCGCTTGGCTTTGGCATACCCCGAAGTACGGGATAGCCTTCGTTCGCGTCCATCTGCCAAACATTCACAAAATCCCAACCGACATACGTGTTTACGTCTGCCATTTGCGCCGTTGTGCGTCCCTGCGTGTTAGCAGATACCGTCAAATCTTTATTGAAATAGCAATCTGTGACTGTTAAGAAACCGCCGCCGCTAAAAGGGGCGTTATTACTTGTTGTTGTGTAACAGTTTTCCATCTTACCGTTGACATTATATCCCCATCCTACAAACCCTGCCGAATTGTCCTTTGCCAATGAGCGACCGGTTGCAAAACAGTTTCTTAGCGTAGCACTGCTGTTAAGGTAGCCCGCAAACCCACCGGCGATAGTAGATGTTGACGATACGTTGCCGGTAGCGTAACATTTCTCGATTACAGTATTGGATTCTAAGTAGCCCGCAAAACCGCCCGGATAACTCCCCGTTATTGTTACTTCACCCGTTGCGTAGCATTTTTCAATTGTACCGGTATCTGCGTTGCCGACAAAGCCGCCTGATTTAGTGCCGCCCGTTACGATGCTTGTCGTGCCTGAATTTGATACACTGCCCTTAATGTTTTGTCCCACAAAGCCGCCGGTACACACACCGCCTGTTACGGAGGAATTGCCGGTCACAGAACAATTATCTATTATGCCAAGATTATTGTACCCAACAAGCCCGCCCGTGTTGTCCTTACCGGTTATGCTTATGTCTTTCAGCGTCAAATTTTTGATTGTGCCTTTGCTGTACCCAAACAGGCCAACATAATTTTGCGATGGAAGATTAACGGTAAGATTTGATATTTCGTGTCCGTCGCCGTTCAGCACTCCGCCGAACGGGACTGTATTTGTTCCTATCGGTGTCCACGCAAAATCATCTAAGTCAATATCGTCCATTACAATAAAGTATGTACTCGCGCCCAAATGCGCCCTTACGTGGTTTAATTGTTCCGCCGTCCATATCTCAAATGGGTCGGCGCTTGTGCCGTCGCCGTCCTCAAACGCCGCTTGATTAAGCCCTACACTGATACAGCCGCACGTAGCCGTAACCGAAGCCGCCCGCATAGGCTCCTCCTCGATTGGGGCTTCTTCGGCTTCCTGCGAAATACCCTCATCAACCAAACCTATGTCTGCGCCCTCATCGTCCAAAACATCTTCTTCGAGAGCATCACCACTATCCGAAATTTCTTCATTTTCATTAAAAGCATCTCCCTGACGGATTTCCGTTTCTTGTCCGGCTTGTTCGTCAAACTCTGCCCACGCCGTCATCGAAAAATAGGGGCAACAAAGAATTACCGTCAATAGTAACGCCATAACCCTCTTAAACCGTAAATCAAATTTTTTCATTACGCAAGCACTCCTTTAAAATATAGTAATTTGATTTTCTGCAATTCTCAAAACGCCCTGACCATTACTGCAAAAAACATCAGTGCCTTAACTTTTTACACAGTATATATTAAATGAAAAAACTTGTCAAGCCAAATTACGACTTTGTTCGCGCTTAAAATTTCAATTTAGCGGCTTCGTGTGAACGTTTGGTGTCTTCGTTCGTCTTCTTCTCTAAGCAGTTTTTCGCGTTCTTTGGCTTGCTCTCGGAGGGTTGTAAGGAGGTGGGCTTGATATGGAGGCAGTTTCTCGATAGCCTTTTCAAAACCGTAATCCGTGATAACTTCAAGCCGTCTTTCAATGCTTTCTTGAATTTGTTGTTCGCGGGGCGATTGGGACGGCTTACGCATTTGTTCCAATAATTGAGTGATTTGTTCGTGGTCGGGGCGGGTTTCATTTAAAAGTTTTTGAGTGCGGTATTCTAATTCTATAGATTCCTGTTTTTTCCTGATTGCCTGTACTATGGTTTGTTTGGCGGTTAGCTCGTCATTTTTTGCGCGGATTTCTTCCTGCAAACGCTTTATTTCTTCATTGGCTTGACTTGGGTCAATGCGGAAGCGGTTTTTGAAATAGTCCTGCGCCCGTCCTAATTCTTGTGAGGCTTGCGCGATTTTTTCGTCAAGTTCTTTCTTTTTCTTCAAATCCAAAAAGCCCACGCTACGCCGAGCCTCACGCAAACGCTCAACCCTGCCCTGCAAGACACCGATATTTTGTGCGTGTTCCTCAACAGATTCGGCACGGTATTCCAAACTCGGAAGCTCGGATTTTTCCTTGTTACCCTGCGATATCAAACGATTTTTTCCCACTTCAAGCTCAACGTATTTTTCTTTTAACTCGTTCATATTCTTGGCTGTTTTGGCGGTATCATCCCGCGCTTGCATTTTTTCTATATGTTGCATGGCTTTTTCGGCTTTAAGCTGTTTTTCCAACTCCGATATAAAGGGCGATTCTCCGTCGGGTTTGGGTTCAAGCGACTTTTCGGTATACCCCGATATTTTTTCGGGTTCACGCCATTTTTGCGGCTTTTCCTTGTGTGCCGTGTTTTTCGCCGATTCCTGCTTCTGCTGTTGTTTGGCTTCTTTCAGGGCGGAACGTTCAGCATTGGCGGCGTGATGGTGTGCAGTTTCAGGCGTTTGGTTACGCACTCCTGATGCCACGCCTTCGACGGGCGAAATACGGTTGGCGGCACGTTCCGCATTACGCCGTCTGACTTCGCGGTTATAGTCGCCCCGCTCGGTACGTATGCCCCGCTTTTCGAGCGCCCACGCTTGCGAGCCCAAATGTATAGTCGGCTCTTGCTCAACACCCTGCGCCCGATACGAACGGTGGTCTATGCGTTCCTCAAGCCCTTTTTGCTCAAGTAAACGATTGTTTATCTCTGCCCAGTTTTTGCGCCATTTCAGCAGGTTTTCGCGGCTGTCCCAATCACGCACCTTCTCCTTAAAGCCGTCGGGCGCAATTCTGCGGGTCGTAAGCATAATGTGGGCGTGTGGGTTGGCGGCGGGAGTGAGTGCAGATTCGCGCTGTTGGTTCCGCACTCCTGATGCCACGCCTTCGGCGGGCGAATTAAGGTTGCCGCTCCCCTTGATGTGTATGGCAAAGTCAGCAATCATGCCTTTAGCGACAAAATTTTCCTTTATGTACTCGCGAAGCATGGCTTTTTGTTCTTCCAAATCAAACTTTGCTTGCAGGGCAACCTCGACCTCACGCGCAAGCCGAGCATCATGCCGCTTTTCACTTGCTTCCACAGCGTTCCACAAAGTTTCACGGTCGCGGTATTCCTCGGGTGCGCCTTTAGGCAAAATTATCTCTTTGTGTGCAACACCTGTTTTTCTTGTGTAGTCATGGATGATTTCATCGTCGGGGTCACGCAGTTCTTCGCCCGAACGGTACGCCGCCGCCCTCACAGCGTGCAACTTCTCACCCGCACGATACGCCGCCGCGCCGACCGCCGAGCGCCCCGACCCGCGACTAATAATTTTAACGCTTAGGTGATAAATCCCCGTCACGGATTCCTCCGTTTGGGAGTTTTAGAAAATCCGCCAAAGCCGTATGTTTCGTAGGGTTTCTCGGTTCGACATTGCCGCGCAATGTGTAAGTGCGCCCTTACCACTCCAACGCCAGAAATCTTACACAAAAAGCGGGCAAGTCCCACAACAGAAGCGATTTTAATTAAAAGTCGGAGTGTAGAAACCACTTTGCTACACTCCTATGAAAATTTCAATTTCTATATTCAGATAAAGCCTATAATCCCTTGAATGCCGCCGATAGTGGTGGATTTTGAAATGCCGCATGTCGGCGTCATTTCCGACTTCGTCGGCAAGCAAAATCCCCCGTTTAATCCTCTTTTGGTACGTTAGTAAGTACAAGTACGACTAAATTTTTCAAACTAATAGGTGTGGATGCTCGTACTACACTTGGTCCAGCCGAGTGGCCTGACGCTGTTATTATTGTTCCGGGTGCTGGAGTGCTACGGCTTGATGGTATTATTGTAACTTGTGCAAATAACCCTCTTGTTTACAACAAGCTTGTGCGCGTTGAGGTATGTGGCACACTTATTCTGTATAATGGCGAGATTTCGGGTAACAGTGTGGGTGATGGCGTGGTCAACTGGGGTACGTTTGAAATGTATGGCGGCAAAATTTCTAATAACAATGGTAATGCTGGTTATGGTGCTGGTGTGTTCAACGGTGAGGGTAGCGCATTTAGTATGTTTGGTGGTGTAATCTCTAACAATATGGGTTTTGGTGTGTATAACCGTGGTGTGTATAACTGGGGCTGGAGCTATGGAGTTTTTAGTATGTCTGGTGGTGAAATCAGTAACAATGATGGCGGTGTGTTAAACCGTGGTATCTTTAGTATGTCAGGTGGTGAGATCTCTAACAATGTTGGTGAAAATGGTGGTGGCGTGTCTAACAGTGGTATCTTTAGTATGTCAGGTGGTGAGATCTCTAATAATCAAGCTACATATGGTGGTGGGGTGTACAACTGGCCTGATGGTAATTTTAGCTTGTCTGAAAATGGTGTAATTTCTAATAATAAGGCTGAAGTTGGTGGGGGCGTATATAACGCGGGCACATTTAACAGACGTGATGGCGTAGTTTCTGGCAACACAGCTGAACAGTACAACGATATATATTCACACAATGATATTCATGAATTGCCTGACGAAAATGGTGCGCCATTCAATATTCGATGTATAGTAATTACAGTAATAGTAGTTTTAATGATTAGTATTGTTGCTGTGTTTTTATTTTATTTCCGAAAGAGACTGATAAGTAGAGGAAAAATGACGTGATGCATTAGACTTTTTGCAAAGCTCGTAAAGGGTCTAGTTTTTCACAAGGTGTAAATGAGTGTGATGAAATATTTATCATAAATCTACAGATACTACGCTAATGTCCAACGGTATAGGACTTACTTACAACATCTTTTGAAGTTTTTTGAAATCTCTTCAGATCAGCAAGTAGCGAATAAGGTATGTTGAGGGCTTTGTAGATTACCCATTTTGCCCCGATGATGTTTCCAAAAAATATACCCTCGATCTTTCGTAAGTAATATTTTGAGTTCTCTTTCATGTGTTTAAGACTGTGCATAATACGAGCTATGTCTGAGACAAATTTGCTTATCAAAGAAAATGCCGGTTCAATACCATACAAACGATAGAAGAGCATTTCAGCCTCCACAGCCCACAATAAGTCTGTACGTGGATTCAAAAAATCACGACTTGAAGTCCTTCCATGTACAATATGATACACTTTCACCTGAGGACAATAAATCATAGTGTATCCTTGTTTCCAGATTTGCCAACCTAGCACCATTTCCCAAGCGCAACCTAAAATCCAATCAGAAGATAAACTGATTCCACGCAGCACATTACCCTTTATGGCCATTGAAGGCCCACGAAGCAAAGCTTTAGCCATACCGCGTTTACGTGAGTAAGCATTATTACCTCGCTCATACACAACGCCCGAGGTAGCTATAGAGTTTTTAAAACTTTCAAGCCCATGCAATGGACGTCCCCATAACGCAAACTCATAATGAGAAAGAACAGAGGGAATTTCATCCTCCTTAAGAACCTGAAACTTACCCTCATTAATAACCACAGGGAACTGGTCGCCAGTAACACCTACAACATTAGGGTTTTGGAAGGCTTTCACAGTTTCCATTAGCCAGTCTTCAGCAGGAATGGCATCATCATCAAGAAAAGCAACAATGTCACCAGTAGAATTTTTAGAGCCTAAAAAGTAAGCATCCACAATATGCCCGCTTTGCTGGGTTAAAACTGTTATTTTTAGACGATTTGAGACTTGTTTTAAGAGTTCCTCTGTACCATCACCAGAAGGTTTGACAACCATTATCACATCAAAATCTTTAAAGTTTTGAGCCTTTAAGGCTGAGAGCATAATGGGCAGAATCCTGGCTCTTTTATACGTAGGAATAACAACAGAAACCGTAGTCATGCCGATTAAACCTATGATTTAACGTTCATAATAGCCAGAGTGTTTGGCGTAAGTAGTTAAACTGTGACAGGTTAACATGCATTATTGGAGGTTTTAGGTAGTGATTTGCTAAGCGGCAAAGTTCTTTTGCAAAATTAAAGCCAACAGCATTTGTTGCTCTAGGGTCGTTAAGAATGTTTCATGAGGTTTTAACGCCTTCATTTCATAAATCAACCTTTAAAACCCAAAATTTTTTGCTACGTTAACTAACCTAAAACTCGGTTTACAAGCAGCAGATGATAGAAAACTCAGACGTACTAGTTGACTTTATCTTGGGTACATAAGGTCAAAATTGTATTCATCAACGTGATTGTCTTAGTAGCTTATGATGCTTAAACAGGCTGCTAAGCTGTGCTTAGGGTAGGTTTTAGGCGTGTATACAGGGGCTTAATTTTTTTAGCCTATGGCTTGTCTTATTTCGCTGCCGCCGTTTGAGTAGATAACATTGGTTTGATTAAGTAGAGTGTTTAGAGTGCCGTTCCAGCTTTCCTGTTCATAATGTATGCTTATGTAGCTTAGGTAAATGTATTCGTCAGAATAGAGTATCGTGTCGTTTCTGAGTTCTGTTACGTACCCTCTGTACACTAGGCCATATGCTGTTAATGATGTAAATAGGCCGTTGTCTGCGGTTATGTTATTTTGGTAGGGCACATTTGAATGAAGCCACACTGCCCCTTTCACGCTATAGTCCTCAATAAAGCCAAAATCGCCATACAATCGTAGAGGATTCATACGGTATCCGCTTAATGGAATTGACCAGCTGTCAGTTTGGGCTGCTTCATATACAAAATTGGTTTGGAATAAGAAGTAAGGCACTAAAATAGTTACCACTAGTAAGGCTACAAGTAAGGGGCGCTCTTTTTTGGTTAAAAAGGTTGCAAACATCCAAATGCCGACAATACAGAAAGGTGCAAGTAACATCAAGAGAATGTGATAGAATCGTGTCATGTTAAGTGTATTTGCTAAGCCAGGGACAAGCGTAAGTGCTGCCAGTACTGCCATGGCAACTAAGGCAAAGACTGCATAATCCCTATCAAAGTTAAACTTTGTTTTTCGTGTAATTAATCCTACAATTCCAATTAGGATAAAAATTTCTGTTAGGTAAGCAAAACCACGGCTTATGGTATTTAGAAGTGAGGGCGATTCAGTTAAACCTAATCCAGTTAGAACAACGGATCCCCTAGATAACGGGTTAAAGAAGTCACCTAATTGGCTATACACATAATTGGTAAAGGTTATAAAACTATCAAAAACAATTGAGCCGGAAGTAAAGATATACCAACCAAACATAGCTACAAAAAAGAATACAACCATACCGAGTTGTAAGTTAATACTGGGGCGTCTGAAAAACCACATAGAGGCCGCCCAAGCGGTAAATATCATAATCAAAAAGATCTCAGAAAGTGCGTAATGTGAAAAAATTAGGCCAAAACTAAAGATCATGAAGGTAAAATATTTGGCTTGCATTTTTATCTGCTTATTTAGAAGCACCATAAAAAGCAAAACAAAGAATAATTCAGCAACTAGTTGTCGGCTTAATGCCATCATTTCTGTATAAAATGTAGATTGTGCCATAAACAAGAAAGCTGCAAGCATCGCATATTTTGAGCCGATGTAGGGTTTCCAAAGCAGATATAAACCTACGGGTAGAAATGCAAAGATGAAGGGAAAAATAATTTTGTAGACCCATGTGGGGTCAAGTCCTAAAATATTTGAATAAACTGTTGGCAGTACAGTGACACTTAGCATAGCATTCATTCTGCCCAATGGCTGATCACCTATTGCAAAGGGCAACTCAGGATGCCAGTAAGAATTCATTTGAGAGTTTCTAAAAACAAACAATTCAACAGGCGAATCACCACCGTAAGGTACAATATAACCAGAGATGAGCGAAAAATGAAACAGCAACGCTAAGGCAATCATAAAAATAGCTACAGGATACACCTTACTAAGGGAGGGCCTATTTAGGAAGGCAAGGGCGGTAAAAAGCAAGCTTATAATTGTGATCATAAGCATTAGAATACTGCTATTGCCATTCAAATTCACAAAATACGTTCCAACTACACTTAAAATTGGCAGAAAAACCAAAAGCAATGCCCAAGGTGAAAAAGAGCTTGAATTTGAGCTTTGTAACGAAATTTTAGGTTGTTGGAACTGGGCAATTGCAGCGCCTATAAGAATTAAACTGTTCATAAATATGGAAAGCGGTAAAGTAGAAAGAGGCATATCAAGTCCAAAACTTGCGCCGAAATTGTTGATTATTAAGCCAGCAATCATCAAAAATGCAAGGCTAAAGCCTAAAGAATACAAAACAGACTCAATGCCACTAAGACGATCAAGCTTTAACAGTTTGATCATGATAAATCCGGGAATAAAGGTCAAATAAACAATGCCAACTATTACACGGAGAAGCAGCAAATTAGCAAAAAGTGCAAAGTACAAAACAAATTGTAGTACAAATATGATAGCAAGAAAATGCTGTGAAAACTTGCGTTGATAAAGCTCCAAAATGCTATCTCCTGTTTTATAATACTGAACGGTAAACTTGCGCCATTTTAGGTGCAACAGCACGAATGTCGTATTCTTTTACTGTTTGAACTCCATTAAAAGCCAATTTTTCCCTAAGCTGCTTATCACGCAATAAACTGATAATAGCTAAAGAAAGATCTTCCACATTTTGGGGCTTTACCAGAAGTCCGTTTTCGCCATGTGTTATGGTTTCAGTCATTATACCAAAATCTGGCGCTATAACCGCTAACCCGGCAGACCATGCTTCCAAAGTTGCTATGTAACCAAAATTAGTTGCAATAAAAATATCACTGTTCCACAGAAACTTGGGCACATCAGTTTGTTTGCCCATCAACAATACGGTATCATCAAGATTTAACTCGTGAACAAGTTGCTTTAATTTTTCAAAAATACTGCCGTATCCGATAATGTGTAGTTTAGCGTTTGGAAACTCTTTATGCACACTCTCAAAAGCACGAATAGGCAAATCAGGATTAGTTACAGGCTCAAGTCTGCCCACATAAATCACTACAGCCTCATTTGTTTTACTGGAACAGTTAGGATTTTTAAAATGAGGTGTGTCAACAAAGTTAGTTATAAGATGACTTTTGTCGCTTAAACCCATATCCTGCAATGCGTATAATACTTCTTTTGAGTAAGTAGTTATTGCAACGACGTTATTGAAGAGAATGTCTTTTACAGGGGAGGATTTTAGTGGCATTCCACCATGCAGAGGGTTACCGATAAAGCTGCCATGTAAGGTTAAAACGAGGGGTTTGTGAAAGTGTTGACTAAGGTAAATTCCAAGATTGATATATTCAAGGTCTGCCCAGATTCCGTGTATATGAAAGATGTCAGCGGTTTGTGCTGTTTTCCACTGTGAGGCTTCATTACAGAGGCTTGTAAGTTTTAGTTTGTTTAGATATTTTGGTTGTTGTTTGGATGTGTACATAAAGAAGCCATTAATCAGATCAACGGGGCGAGGCCCGAGGCGGTAAATTTTGATGTAGCCGGCGTCTTCTTCTTTTTTGATGTTTTTTGTTAATAGTAGTAATTTAGTTCTGCCGGTAATTAGCGAAAAGTTGATTTGTTGTTTTTTTGATAGATAGCTAGATAAGCCCATGATATAGCGTTCTAATCCACCGATTTCGATAGGCCAAAAACGTTCCCAAATGTGACAGATATGCAAGCGTAAAACCTCAAGTTTCGTATTTTGAGAAAAGTTCCATAAATTTTTGTGAAAAGTTTTTTATTGAGAACTGTTCAGCTATCTGTTTAGGTTCTATAGTTTTGTTTTCTGACCAGTCTGCTATTATTGAGTTGATTTTATGGGCGGCTTGTTCTGTTGTTTCATAACGGTTTTCTGGGGGAACAAATTCAACCACACCGCCAGAGTTGTGGCTAATTGGTATGCATCCGGATGCCATAGCTTCAACGATAGAAATTCCAAAATGTTCTCCAATCATTGTGTGTAGATAGATTTTTGCAGATGCTAACAGTTCGAGTTTTTGGGTAACTGGGAGGTCAGGGTAGAATTTTACGCGGTCGTTTACTTTTAGTTTTTTAGTTTGTATTTGCAGTCGGTCAAGAGTTGTTTTGTCGTATAGGCGTCCGATTATGGCGAATTTGATGTTGCTGTTTGTTTTTGCAGCGATTTTTGGGATGTTTTCAAGTTTTTTGTTTTGTTCAAATCTGGAAGTTGTTACAACGAGGTTTTGTTTTTCTTTAGGGGAAATGTTTTGGATGCTTGATGTAAAAGGTGGATATAGTACGGGAACTTTTTTTCCTGAGAATACCTCGATTTCGTGTGCTGTGTAGTGGCTGTTGGCTAAAACTAGTTTGTTATTATAGTTTGCAAGGTTTTTTTCAAGAATTACCTGTGGGAGGGCTCCAACTTCGGTGTGGTGTGGGCTAAGCAGGTATGGGAAATGGTTGTGGTATGTATAGTGGTTTAATGTTGGAAAATGTATGTAACATACATTTGTCCAGGGGAATATGCAGTTTGAGTAGGGGTCAATGAAAAGGGTAGTTTTTGATTTGGCTATATATGAACGAAAAATTGTTTGGTAAAATCCCAAAATGCCTTTTACATTTAGGTTTGTTGGTTGTGTTACTGATTTGATTTTGGGGTGTAGTGTTTCACCGAAGAAGTCTTTGATTGTTTTTTGGTTAACGGGTTTTGTAGTGAAAAAATGTACGTCATAATTGTTTTGTGCAAGGGTGTTAGCGAGGGCTATTGCGACGAATTCTCCTCCGCCATAGTTATGTAAGGTTGGGCAGAAGACGCTGACGCTTTTTGTCATGATGATATAGCCCTTTTACGCGGCTGTTTTTTGGGCTATGACCCCAATGTTTGCGCCAAAGAAACGCCAGGATTTTTTGTTTTCCAGCGAATTAGAAACTATGCTAATTATTTTGTCAAGATGGAAAAGGTTGGTGATTTTTGGGTGTAAATGTACATAGTCTGTTCCTTTAATGTCTATAATTTTTAGGTGTTCAGAGTTTACGAGTCGTTTAACTTTGGGGTAATGGAAGACATATTCGTTTTCTACGTTAAGGAATCGTTGGACATATTTTGGTTGTCCCATAATTTTGAAGAATACGATTTCAAAGAATAGACTGCTTAGAAGGTTAGGTACTGTTATACAGATGTAGCCGGATTTGTTTATTAGTCGTGCAAATTCGTGAAACGCTTTTTCATGTCCTTCAATGTGTTCTAGTACCTCAGAGGAAACAATTATGTCCTGACTACGGTCGGTAAAGGGTAGAAATTTTGCGTCACTAACAACAAACTCTACATTATTGTTAGCCCCGTATTGTTTGGTTAAGGTTTTAGCTTTCATAATGGCGCTTTTTGAAATGTCTAGGCCTATTGCTTCTCCGCCGTTTTTTGCTACATGCATGCAAAAGACGCCAAGGCCGCAGCCAACTTCTAGTACACGTTTGTTTTGGAAGCTGGTTACAGGTTTAATCATTTTTAGAAGTAGCTGATACCATGGGTCGGTTAGGTTTATTTTTTGGTCGAACCATGTCTGGAATTTTTCGTCTGTTGGACTAAGTGTTTTTTGAGCCATAGAAAGTCAAAACCATTTAGTGTAATGCGCCTTTAAGGTAGCCAAGGCACCAAGCGCTGAGTTTGAAAACAAATTGGAAAGGTAGAAGGAAATTTTTTTTCTCACAGGTTAGTCGATAAGCGATAAATGAGCGCTTTAGGCCAGCTGCAAAGCCAGCAACGGGGGTCATTTCATAGAGTGTTACTAATTTGGGGTTTGTTTGGCAGGCTTCATGTAATCCATAGCCCCAGTTGTAGTATTTGTTCCATAGTTTTCGCCAGCTGGTCCTAGGGTATTCATAAAATATGGCAGGACTGCGTCTAAGTTCCCATCCAGCAGCGCCAATTTTAGCTGCGGTGTCATGGTCTTCTCCGGCGAATCTAAGTCTGCAATCAAAGTAACCTATGTCACGCAGGACTTGAGTGCGATATATGCTACCGCCTGTACCGCATTCATAACGATAGTTTTCGCTGACAAACGACATGTTTTCAAGAGAAGCAACCAAGTTTACATTTGAAATTATGCCATAGACGCCTTTAGCTATACCGACTTTGGGGTTTTGCTCCATAAAACGATACTGCACTTGAATGAAATTGTCAGATAACACCATATCGCTATCTACCCATACGATATATTTTCCGTCAGCGTTACGTGCAACAGTGTTTCTTGCTTCTGCAATGCCCTGCCAAGAGTGTCGCAAAATCCGCACAGCCATATCCATAGTAAGTGTAAAACAACGAACTACCTCAAGTGTTCCATCTACACTTCCATCATCAACAATTATAACCTCAATTCGGTCATGAGGAAAATCTTGCACCATGACACTTTGCAATGCTCGCGTGATGGTTTGGGCTCCATTCTTTACGCAGATGCCAACAGTTACAGCATAACTCACTAAATCGCCTCATGTTTGTCTGCGACTTTTCAGAAACCCCAAAAACCAGGCAATCCGTTTAAAAACATAATGAAAAGGCAACAACACTACAATTTTTTGCCCAGTTAACCGATAAGCTTCAGGCACCCGGCGTAATTCAGCTAAAACAGCAACAGGGGGCAACATTTTTCCAATGTTAACCATATCCCGGTTCTTGTTAAGTAAAAAACGAAAACCATAACCATGCCAAAAATATTCATCCCAAAGAGACCGCCAAGAATCCCTACGGTGCTCAACAAAAACAGCATCCGTAACGTACAACTTCCAGCCATTACTATGGACACGATACTCAGCATCCATATCCTCACCAACCCCTCTAAAGGTTATATCAAAACCACCCGCTTGCCGTATCGCCTCAATACGATAAATGCAACCAGAAGTACCAAGGTATTTGAGGTGAGTTTCCCCTTCAAACTGATAATTAATGAGAAATTCAATGTTTTCCAGCGAAGCGACAAGCTTGGCATCTTTATCTATACCGTAACGGGCTTTTCCAATACCAACAGAAGGGTTTGCATCCATGAATAAGACTTGTTTGCGAACAAAATCAGAGGGCAACTCCATATCACCATCAACCCAGACCACGTATGATCCAACGGCGTTTTCTATTACCGTTTGTCGAGCCTGCCCTAAGCCGTGATTTTCTGAGAAGAAACGAGTTTGCAACGCCACAGCGGTTAGGCAGCTTTTAATTATTTCCACAGTTTGATCTTTGCTATAACCATCCACAACTATAAGCTCCATTTGGTTAGCAGGATAGTCTTGTGATAAGATGCTGCTCACAGCGGGTTTAATGGTTGCTTGAGAATTTTTCACACATAACCCAATAGTTACCTTAACGTTTTGAGTTTGAGACAACATTATTATGTACGCCTAAATTAAATCATAAGAAGTCAAATTTGACTCATTGAGCCATACACGGTCGTCGGGTTTTGTCCAAACGCTAAATTTTTTACCAAACAAAACCGCAAAGATAGAGACGAAAAGCAACAAATTGTTTTCTATAATCTGGTAAGTGTAAAATCTGATTTGTGGAATTAAGAGCAGGCAAAAGAGGAGGAGCAGTAAAGGATAAAGAGTTAACATGTAGCCGGTTAGACCTAAGAAAACAAGAAAGGCTATAGGCGAAAAAAGATAAAGCATAGTGTTAGGGATAACGGTTGCTCGGGCGTTTTCTGCTTTTCCAACAACAAGTAACCGCAGGTACCGTAAGAAAACATGAACAAGCTGATTTGTCCGACGTAATTTAATGCTTATTTTACCCCTAAAAGTCGCCGGAAAGCTGCTGTAAAACTTGGCATCGGTAACAAGCATGGCCCGATAATTATGTTCAATAACACTTAAGACGGTACCACAGTCATCTGAACCTGTCTTGTAGGGGTCAAAACGTTCCAGTGCTTCACGTTTAAAAACGCTAAACCCCCCCTCAAAAAACAGTGTCGAACCAACTTTAGATTCACCCAACCGCAACATGTTAGCAGATTTCAAATAGCTCTGCTCCATTCGGGTTATCCATGTTTGGTCTTTGTTAAAGAGAATTTTTGGTCCACCAATAGCGCCAACGGTTGGGTCTGCAATGTATGGGAGAGCTTTTGTTAGGATGTCTTTTGGCCAAAAGCAGTCTGCATCAGAAATGGCTATGATTTCTCCACTACAGTTAGCAAGAGCGATGTTTAGGGCATGAGATTTGCCTTTTCTTTGCGGCTCCAAAAGAACCTTAACATTCAAAGAAGGATTTTGCTTTATAAAATCGTCAACGATTTGGGGTGTACCGTCACTTGAATTGCTATCGACAACAATTATCTCCATGAGGTCTTGTGGGTATGATAAAAGACTGGTGTTTACCAGTTTGTACTTGATTATTTCAGCTTCATTGTAAGTTGGGATTATTATGGAAATTTTAGGTGTATATTTATCATTGATTTTAGTAGGCCAAGCTGCTTTGGATTTGTGACCCATGTAGAGATAAATAAATACGGGAGGAGCAAAGGCTAAGGCTCCAAAAAGTAGCCAGAAAAAAATGAAAAGCATGAATTCGCCTTGAATGGTTTAACATTTTTTTGGGGGTTAACTTTGCCATTAGGACTTATCCCCCTAAGGTTTTGGCATGCAATAACTAATAGGGTTCTAAAAGCCTTCAAATAACTGGGTTATTTTTCTAGAAATGGAGGCAAGACATCTCCAGAAACCGTTGTATAAGCTCTAAGCATACGTAGTTGTAGATTCCATGATAATGAATGCATACGGTGGCTGTAATGTGGAAATTCTCGTTTAGCCTGTGCAAGGGTTATACCGTCCTCAAAGACGCTAATCTTTGAGACGTTACCTAGTTGTTCTTTTGCTGCCAAATGTAGATACGGCACTTTCAGGGGGTTAAACCCCATAATTTTTGATGCAACATAATCAGTTGATAAAACGTTATCGCCTGCCATGATGACTCCGAGTTTTTTGGGGCAGGATCCACGGACGATTAAGCCGTCAACTACGGTGAGGTGGGATTTTGCGATTTTGTTTGCGGCGACTATAGTGTTAGTTATATTTTTGTGATAAGAGTATTTTCTTGGTTTTGCTATAGCGCCAAAAATGTTTTTCATGCCAACAGTTGAACCTACAAAGTTATGAGTTTTCAGTTTAGGTACGTTTATGATTAAGTCAGCGTTTAGAAAGTCTTCATTAAAAGGCAGAGTTAGATTCTGGTTGCCTACTGTGACTGTACGTTTAACGATGTTGCCTTCGCTTAGGTTTTTTAGTGGTACCTCATGTTTTTCGCAGAGGTCTTTGTAACCTAGAATTCCAAATGCAAATTTGGTTTTCATTGCAGACGCGTCAGCTTCAGCTACGGTAATTGAAACGTTGCTGATTTTCTGTTTTAAGTATTTTATTATGGCGCCTACGACTCTGCCGTCGGTGGTTTCGCCTGTAGATGCGTTCCAGTAATAGCACAAGTTTGGTTTGATGTAAACTGTTTTAACTTTGTTGAAATCGTATTCTAAATTGTCTATTGATCGTGCAACTGCTGAATCTATATCTTCATCAAGAAAGGGTTGCTTAGCAGAGGTAATTGTTACCTTTGTCATTTTATTGTGCTCCATTTAGTTTGTAGGCGGATTCGATTATACGTATTACATCTAACTGTTGAGACAAGGAAATTGGAAACTCTGAACCTTTCTTAAGGGAATCAAAAAAGAGTTGCATAATTGTGTAGAAGGATTCATAATAGTAAGTGTAGGATAAGTATGTAGGTTTTTGGAAAGTTACTCTGCGAGCAATGTTTTTTACGCCTTCTTTTACAGCATTTATTTTTGCATCTGTCGGAATGTAATGGTCTGTTGAGTCAAAACCTACAGTGCCATGTAGGTTAAGTCGGAAATTAAAGTCGGGAAAAATGGATTTTGAGAACCAGCCAACATTTACTATACAGTCTAAGTCACAGGTTTTTGAATGTAATACAATCATACCGACATCTTCGACAGGTAGATTTAACTTGTGACCTAATTTGGAAAAGGAAACCTCAAAATCGCCCAGCATCCATGTTAACAAATCTATGGTGTGGTAACCTAAATCCAGTAAGGCGCCTCCGCCGGCTAAATCTTTGTTTAACCACCATTCAGGAATGGGTACAGGAACTGCACCATGTGAAATTGGTCCATTAAGCACCAGTTCAGATGTAGCGATAACTGTGTCTCCGAGTTGTCCACTGTCAAGGTTTGCTTTAAGTTTTTGAACACAAGGAAAATAACGGTAGTTAACACCTACCATCAAACGAATGCCGCTACGGTCGGCCTTCTGTATTATGGCGTCTGCTTCCTCAAAGTTTCGGGAACAGGGTTTATCTAGAAAAATATCAAGACCTCTTTCGGCAGCATAGGAGACGCCGTCTTTTTTTAAGAAGTTAGGTAGAGAAACAATTACGGCGTCAAGTTCTTCTGAATCAATTAATTTTGTGTAGTCGTCATAAGTTTTTACGTGGAAACGTTCTGCGTAAGCACGGTTTTTTTTGTCTTTATCTGCGGCGGCAACCACTTCTACGTCGTTAACCCGCATAGCGTTTAGCATATGCAGTTGACCCATATGGCCTAAACCGACCATTCCAACTTTTACAGTCAAAAAATACACCTAAATTTTAAATGAAAACTAAAAAAAGAAGCCGGATTAAGTTAGTATGCGAAACCTTCAGCAACTATGCGTTTCATTATGCCCCAACCGTCACGTACTCGGAGTTTTTTTTCGCCTAACCTATCACGGTATTCAATAGGAATCTCGACAATTTTGTAGCCTCTACGACCCATAATTGCGTTTAGTTCTGCCTCAATATCAAAGCCGTTACTTTTTAGTTTCAAACCGTCCAAAGCCTCACTACGGACAACCCTCAAACCAGATAATGGATCAGCAAGTTTAACACCATTTATGACTTGTTGAGCAAAAGCTAGTAGTTTATTTCCGAAATAAAACGGGTTTTTAAAAGATCTGTTGACGCCTAAACTTTTGAAACGGTTTCCTATGACCATGCCTACTTGTGGGTTCTGTTCCAAAATTTCGATCATTTGAGGAACATATTCAGCGGGATAAGTGTAGTCTGCGTCAGTAAAAACGATAAAGTCATATTTTGAGCCATACATGCGTAAACCTTGGGACATGGCGTTTCCTTTGCCTTTACCTTCCTGTAAAAGCACGTCGGCGCCCATGTTTTTAGCTATCTCGAGGGTTTTGTCAACGCTGTTACCATCGATAACAATAAATTTTGAATCATGAAGTACACTTTGCATTTCCATAAGAGTTGGACCTATTCCTTCTTCTTCGTTGAGTGCCGCAATGACAACTGAAACGAATGAACGAAAATTGTCCATAAAAGGTGTCTCCTAAAAAACTTGGTGGGATTCTTAAAGACAATGCAAAGAAACAGTCATTTAAAGGTGTAAGGAGGATATTACCTGAAAAATAAAGATAATTTCTAGAACAATTCGGTGTTGATAAATTTGAAGTATACATATAAAATTCACCGTTAGCCTGTCAAAAATCGTTTTAAGCGTTAAATTCTCAAAGAGACTTTAAAAACTAATTGTTACTGTGAAAACATGTGTGATTTCATCAATTATTGCATGTAATAACTGCCAAGTATGAAAACGGTACAATCGATGAAAAATAAAACTTAGAGCAAGTGTTTGTTTACTTTTGTTGTTGATTGGTTTAACAAAAAGACGGTTATTCTGTTTAATTACTATCCAGTTATGTACTTCTTCGCCATACAAAAATTCGTTAAACCAAGTGGGGCATTGAATAAAACCATGTTTAGCCACACGTTTTAGCTCCGAATAAAACATGCCAGGGTAATTAATGTGTTCAAGCAAGTAGTAGCTTGTAGCAAAATCAAATGCGCCATCTTTGAAAGGTAGAAAATAGCAACTACATAAAACAAAAGGTTTACCAGTAGTTTCTAAACGTTTCATACTTCGGTCTTTCACAGGCAAAATGTTAAGGTCACATACCACGTCTGCTTTTGGAAAAGGCTTTGCACCACATGCAACGTCAAGACAAAGTGGTGTATGTCCAAATGTGGAGCTAGCTATTTGGAAGTAGATACGTTTGCCAAATTTGAAGCGGTCGAGTTCAGATTTTCGTACTGGAAATCGCTTAAGTGTATTATCATCAGACACTGCGGCTTGATGATTTTTGTTAATGGGATTCATGTTGTGTAGTCTACAGTTCATTTAAGGATGAAGTAAATGTGTCTGTGATGTATTGGAGATTTTCTTGTGTTAGATTAACATGCATTGGTAGACATAGAACTTTTTGGAGTGTTGTTTCGGCTATGGAGAGTTTGTCTGTTTGTGGGTAGTTTTTTAGGTAGTAAGGTTGTAGGTGGCATGGTGGTGAGTAGACGCTGCCTGTTTCTATTCCTTTTTCTTTCATTTTTAGGGCAAGTGTATCTCGGTTGATTTCGTTAGCTAATTTTATGGGGTATTTGTAGTAGCTATGTCTAATGTTAGGTGGAACACGGAAGAGTGTGACGCCGTTAATTTTGCTTAGGGTGTTGTTGTAGTATGTGGCGATTTTGTTTCGTTGTGCAATGAATCTTTCAAGATGTGGTAACTGGTTTTTGCCTACAATTGCGGCGATTTCGCTTAGACGCCAATTGTGGCCGAGCATAACGACTTTTTTTTGTGTGGTTTGTCCGCAGTTACGCATGCATCTAGCGTCTTCAGTTAATTCGGTGTCATTGGAAATTATCATGCCACCTTCGCAACTGGTTATAACTTTAGTAGGGTACAAAGAGAAGCATCCGACATCGCCTAATGTTCCAGCCATTTTACCGTCAATCATGGCGCCGTGTGCATGAGAAGCATCCTCTAATAAGAACAAGTTGTTTTCGTTGCAAAACTGTTTAAGTTCATTTATTTGGGGGCAGATAAGCCCAGCGACATGTACAATTATGATTCCTGCTGTTTTAGAGGTAAGTTTACGTTTAACGTCTTCTATGTTAATGCAAAGAGTATCTTCTTGTATGTCGGCAAGTACGGGTTTTCCGCCGGCAAAAATTACTGCGTTAGGTGTTGAGATGAACGTGTTTGTGGGCACTATGACTTCTTTGTCTTTTATATCAAAGTGTCTTAGTGCAATTTCAAGTGAGGCTGTTCCAGAATTAACGCCTACTGCATATTTTATTTTGTTGTATTCTGCAAAATCTTGTTCAAATTTAGCTAAGTGTGGACCGCCTGTTAGCATGCCGCCGCGTAAGGTATCTTCGATTTCTCGTAAGATTGTTTGCAGACTGTCTTCTGGAAAGAAGGGTTGTGAAGACAAGAGGTTATTTGTCAACATTTTTTGGTCCTCCTCTATTAGTAGTAGTAATTTTTTTCCATTCGTCTGCGCCTGAACAGAAGAGAAAGTCTACAACCGAAAGGTTAGAGGCAAATTTGCCGTGTAGTTGCATATAGCAGGGGTGTTGAAAGTTTTGAAAACAGAGTTTTATGCCTTCTTCTTCGAAGCGTTTGGGGTTAATGTAGTGTTTTCCGCCTATTCCTGCAAGTTGTGTGTCTCCGCCGACTGCTTTGCATTGGGCAATTATTAGCTCGTTTTTTTGTCCGGTTGCGTCTAAAGTGGAGCCTATAACAAGAGGGGTTTTAATGTCAAGAAAATGCATTATTCCGCGTATTAAATGCATGTTTAGATCGATTAGTTTAGCCCATTTTTGGGTGTAAGCATCTTCAAAGAATTCATTGTAGTCATTCCAAAAGGGTGCCTTACAGTAGTTGTGTTTAAGTGTTAACCAGTGTCGGGAGGCCCATGTAGGTTCGCCTTCGTTTGAGATTTCTATATCTTTGATTTTTAGAGGTAAATTGGCATGTTTGATAGGTACACTTAGCCATCGTATGCCATCAATGGTTTTTATTTTGTTTCGGCTAGTGAAGCCTTGGCGTTCAAATTGGACGTTATCTTCAATTATGAAAAGGTCACTTGTTTGCATTTTGTCAAAAAAACCTAACCATGGTAAATAGTTAGGTTGGTGCCCTGAAACAATCAATGTAGAGTCACAGACAATCAAGCTAATATCAGGTACTCTTTTCGGTTTTTTCGATGTAACGTACAACTTCAAATGCTTCAGCAGCAGGTAGACTAACTTGGCTACCTCTAAATGAGGCTAAATTAACCATTGATTCATATGTGATATAGCGTTTAGTTTTCTGAGAAAAATGGCATTTTAAGGCTAACCATTTATCGTTGACGCAGTTTGCAATGTCAACAAAATATGTGGGAGAAAACGCTTGTGTAACTCTTGGAGTTTCATAGGCCAGTAGTCGTGGTGCATTACGAAAAGCTGAAATTGAAAGCCATCCGACCTGTCTATGGTCTTGATGAATATCGTTGACTGTATGTGTTAGTACCGTGTCAGGCTTGTGTGCAACAAAAAAGGCTTCCAAAAAATCGATTGCTTGTCGTGAGCAGGGAATTTCACTGTCAGGAAAATCTCCGAAATAGGCTTCTTTTACACCCAGTAATGAAAGGGCCTCGATGCTTTCTTTAGGTCTAATTTCTGGGTTGCCGCTTTGTTCACCTTTTGAAAGGAAAACGGCTATTACTCGTTTACCAAGTTTTGAAGCTGCACTTATTGTCCCGCCACAGCCCAATTCGATGTCGTCTGGGTGGGCGCCAACGGCTAAAATGACTTCGGACTTTAAAACCAAATTTAAAAGTACCTCCAGGATCCAAAAGATTGTTTTGTTAGCTTAGATTTACCCATAAGCTGAGGTAACGTTGATTGTATTGAAAATTGCCGGTAGAGTCATCATAAAGGTATAACTCAAAAAAAATGTTGCCTAAATAAGCGTTTTTTTCAGGATCCCACTCTACAAGCAAATCATGCATATCAACAGATGTTCCATTAACAGCTATGCTGTTTAAAGTAGCCTCACTTAGATCAACAACATAATCAAACTCCAAGTTTATCTGTAACTCTACAGATTCGCCATCGTTAACTTTGAAGGTAAAGCTAGTTAGTGGCGATAAGCTGCTCTTAGCATAGTTAAAACTGTCTGGTCCAGGTTGTTGTGGAGTACGAAATTTTACATCCAATCTATAATTAGCTTGGGAACCTAAATTATTGCTAATTGTAAAATACAGGGGATAAACATCGCCTGATGTTAAATTGTACGGATAAGTTGCATTACGGTAAGAGCCAAGCACTGAAAATTCGGTTAACGGTTCAGTTTTTGGCGCCGAAACATACCGCTCAATTAATGGTGAGGCAATAATTAGAGCTAAAACTGCAATAATAACCAAAAACAGGACACGATATCTCTGAAAAGAACTCATAGAAGACCCCTTTTTTACAAACACAATAAAAATCAGTTTCAAAAATATGCTTGATAGTTTACATGTTTTATCTTAAAGTGTTAAGGTGTTGCTGTTAAATCGTCTTTGTAAGGGCATAAATCTTCTAGTACGCGTTTTTTGTTTGAGAAATCGTTAAGGCGTTTTTCAATGTTTTTGTTTGTTCGTGCATATTCTTTGTAAGCTATGAGGTAATCTTGACCTTTAGGGGTTATAAGGTAGCTTTGGTTTTCACATGTGAATTGTACAAGTGATGCGTCAGTAACCTCGTTTAGATAACGCTGAAGCACTTTGTAGCTAAGGTTTGCTTGATACATTATCTGAGTTTTTTTAGCTTCACGACTGGTAGCCTGTAAAATATCTGCAATAATATCTAGTCGATCTCGATAGTTACCCAAAAACGGTCCCTCATAAAAACAAAATGTGGAAAAATAGCAAGTAATCAGGGTGCATGCAACCAGCCTCTACCACCTTTTTTAGGTTGTTGACGAACTTTTTTCTCGTCTGCTAAGTACTCCCGACGTCGGGTAGAGGCATTCTTGTTTACAATATTGCATTTAACAAACTTGTTCCAACCACCTACAAAACGATCAGCAGGAACATAACGTTCAGCGTTTACTACGTTATGTTGCTCTAAGATTTCTTTAAAATTTAATGCTTTATAGGTTCGTGTTGCATGAATAATTGTGCCTTTATCCACAAATAGATGAGAATAATCAGTAACTGCTATTCCTTCAGCGCGCACTTTATCATCATGTCTTTCCCGCCAAAGCTTCGTCCATTCAAGTTTTAACTCGTTGATCAACTCTTTTTGATTTGCAGTCATGTCTAGAAAATCCCTTCCTGACAGAAGTGGATAAGAAAAAAGGACTTTTTTAATTAACTAAAACAAGCGTGAGACTAATTCTCACCTAAATATGAGACTTGGAAGATGTATTTAAACTGTAAGTACAATTAAACCATGTTTTATCTAGAATTGACAGGTTTTTTCTGAAAAAAATGTTATATAGTTCATGTAAAATAAGAGTAAATGCATAGAACTTAACAATTTTTTATGATTAACCCCTTGTACTAAAGTCAACAAAATCTATTAAATACCTAAAGAACAGGAGGTACTTCAATAGTTTAAAGCTTAAGGAGAAAAATAAACACTGTCTTTTCCGGAAAAGACCAAGAAAAATAAACACCCTAAAAAAGGGTGAAAATAGAAAAAGTCTATTTTATAGAGTTTTTTAACGCTGCAAAATACGCTAAAACCTGCTCAAACTCTGTCTCAGACATAGACATAATTGTTTGCACAGTATCCCTCTGCTTAAGTGACGGCGAGGGAACATTAAGTGTAGCCAATGCATAATCTAGATGTGTGAATAATTGCTCCCAAGTAATATTGATGCGTTTACCTCTTAAATTATATAAAGTTAATGTATAGGCACTAGCACGACTTAAACTACCCTTAAACGCTTTAAGCGCAGAAACAACGGCTAACGCATCATAAACATTTGCTGAAAGGCTACTTTTAAGTTGACGATAACTTTCCTCTAAGAAAACAATCTCTGCAAGGAGGTCTTGTCTAATTTTTACTTCAGTCCCTTCTGACATAACTTTACCCAGTTGATAGCTGCAAAACCACTAAATAAGACTTCCACTCAACCCACAAGCCACGCTACCATTAACAAACTAAAAGTAATACGTTAATTATAGAAGTAAGCACATCATTTACTAAACGATATGTGTTGCCCATGAAACTCAATAATTACTTCTTTGAAATTCACAGCAATTTACCTAGAGAAGGCCCAGGGGACAACAAATCAACAAGACGAGCATACCGCGTACTTACAGATTTACCGGAAACCCCTCGTTTCTTAGACATTGGTTGTGGCCCAGGGATGCAAACAATTGAGCTAGCTAAAATTTCAAATGCAAAAATCACTGCACTGGATAATCATCAACCATTTCTAGATGAACTTATAAAATGTGCTCAAGCTGAGGGCATCAGCGAGAAAATCGAGGCTGTAAAGGGTGATATGACAAGTCTTGATTTTGAGCTTAAAAGTTTTGACGCTATCTGGTGTGAAGGAGCCATTTTTGTTGTTGGTTTTGAGAAGGGGTTAAGTGAATGGAGCAAATTTTTGGTTGATGGAGGATATTTGGCTGTTTCAGAGATGTGTTGGATAGATCCTAACCCGCCCAAGGAAGCTAAAGACTACATGGCAAAGGTGTATCCAATGGCAAAAACGGTAAAGGAAAATTTACAGATAATTAAAGATAGAGGTTATCAGATAAGGGGTTATTTTGTTTTGCCAGAGTCTAGTTGGTGGGAAAATTATTATTTGCCAATTCTTTCCAAGCTGCCCGGGCTTAAAAAGAAGTATCAGAACAACAGCGAAGCTTTAGCAACAATTGCAGAAGAGGAAGAAGAAATTGAAATGTTTCGCAAATACGCTAAGCATTACGGGTATGTGTTTTATGTGTTGCAGAAAGAGTAAACACTTATTTTTCTAATTTTTTTCTGTAACCTTGCTATTGTGTAAGTTTAGGGTTTCCGAACCATTTTTCAAACCAGCTGTTAAACATTTCAATGCATTCATTGTTGTATGCGGTTTCACCTGATTCTTCGCGTATGAAGCTGGCAAGTTCTATGTTGTTGAGGATTTCTGTTTTTGCTTCATTTAGACTTATTTCTACATCATCTAGCATGTCATTGCCGCCTGCTGCATAGTCCTTTACTGAAGCCTGTAAAAATGTTCTTTTTGCTTGGATTAATTCTTCAAGTTTACCCTCTAACGGCATAATAAACAACTTTCAACCATTTCATAATCAGCATGGTTATTTAATTTTTGGTTACTTCACAGTCTGACTGTTGCTTGGATTCTTTGACGATTTTAGGTTTGGATGAACGAAACTGACGCCAGATAATCAAGCTTAAAACGATCAAAAGCGCTATAGCAACTATAAGTGCAGTAGCTCCAATTAGGAGCCAAGCTTGCCAAGCAGGTAGGAAAGTTTCAAGGTATCTTAGAGAGCCAATTAGAAAAAATAGAGCGGCTGAGCCAATAAGAGAAATTGCCACGGCTAACAGAATACTTGTTACTATTCCGAAAATTAAGAGTTTTTTAAGTTGCTGTTTTAGTGTGTTTTTGGTTTCTTGAAAATATTCTTCTAAAGCAGTTTTTGCTTCGTTAAGAATCTGTTTTAAAACAGCCTTTATGGGGGACAAATCAGATATTCATCTCCAAAAAGAATTCAGCTTTTTGGATGCCCGTTTAGCATCAAGCCTACAATTTGGTTGATAGAATGTTTACTGTTATTGTAGTTACAAAGGAGACTCTAAACTGTTTGTGACTACTAAAAGACAACCACACAAACCATATGTTAACTAAGTGTTGGAAAGATTTATCATAAAATTTTCTTTCAGTTAGTTATTTTATGAAATATTATGTGTGAAAACGATTATATCGTAGAAAAGTAGTTTGGTTTTAGCGGTCATTAGGCAGTTTACGGTGTATGTTTTAGTTTTGAAGAGAATTTAGTATTGGTAAACTTTTTTGCATGGGCAACTTGGATTAAATTGTCAATAGATTAATATTATTCACTGTTCCTTGTTCAGATAAAAATAAAGTTAAATTTAATCTGTCAAGCTTTGAATTGGCTATTGAACCAATTTTTGAAGACAAGCTTGCATTTACTTGGAGTAATATAAAAGTGGAAATTAAAATCCTTGGTGGAGCCAGAGAAGTAGGTGGCTCATGTATATCTGTTGAAACCGATTCATGTAAAGTTGCTTTAGATTACGGCATAAAACTTGATAGTGAACCGAAAAAGTTACCAACTGATTTTGATGCAGTAATTATTAGTCATGCGCATCTTGACCATACAGGTAGTCTGTTGAGTTTATCTAAGCATAATCCTACAATTGTTGGTTCTGAAATGACACGTGATGTAACTGTTGACCTTTTGCATGACATGGTTAACATTCAAAATGAAAAAGGCAACACTGAATATCAGGATCATCATGCTGAAAGAATTGGTCAATGCTGGTGGGCACGTGATACCATTGCCATGTCTGGAGTTAAGATTAATCTTCAACCGGCAGGTCATGTTGCAGGTGCTAAAGTAACTAGTATTGAGGCAGAGGGAAAAAAAATTGTTTACACAGGTGACATTTGCACTCATGACACTGAAATACTGCGAGGCTGCAAACTTCAGGCACTTCCCAAAAGACCTGACGTTTTAATCACTGAGTCAACATACGGCGGCAAAGTGCGGCCTCCAAGACAGCAGCTACTTGACGAATTCATGGAAGACTTACTAAGAACCATGAATAACAAAGGAAACGTTTTGATTCCAACGTTTGCGTTTCATAGAAGCCAAGAAATGGCCAAACGCATAGACACAGCCATAGAAAACAAGTATCTTCCACGCTATAACGTTTACACCATTTCTAACCTTGCACACAAAATCAACGACTACTACAACCATAGCAAATATTTATTCACCAAAGAAATTCGCCAACAAAAAGCACCCTTCAACTATAGACACGTTAAACACCTTTACCGCACAGCCCAAATTGAAGAACCAGCCATAGTAATTTGCACCTCAGGATTTGGTCACGCTGGCGCAAGTTTACGCCTCTTAAAAGACTGGGCAGGAGATAAACACAACGCGGTTATACTAACCAGTGGTTACCTACCACCTGACAGTCCACTAAAAACAGCCAAAGAAGAAGGCTTCTTCAAAATAGAAGAAGAAACCTTTACTGTAAAAGCGTTAGTTAAACAAATTGAACTTTCAGGACACGCAGACCAAAACGAACTAGTTGAAATAGTCAACAAACTAAAACCGCTACGAACAGTTCTTGTTCACGGCGACTTAGAGCAAGCAGAAGCGCTGGCAGAGAGAATCGGTGAAATGACTGATGTCTGCATACCACAACAAGACGAAGAAATAGACATCTAAACACGCTAAACTCGCAGACAACAACAATCCGCCTCTTTAAATCGTTCAACGGGTTTTTTCATACTGTTGCTCGATTCTATTTGTCAGTCTTAGAGAATTTCTTTTTGGTCTTTCAATTCTTAGGTCTTTGTCGGGTATTTTTACTGCTAATTGATGTTGTTTGTAGACTTGTGGGAATCTTGGGTTTGTTAGTATGATGTCTATGTTGTCTTTGGTTACAGCTTTTATGCTGTAGAACGACAAAATTCTGTATTATCAGAAATCTTTAAATAAAAAATTTTTTAAAACAAAAATGGTGAGAGTATGTATAAATTTCTTCCTTTAATGTTACTGGGCTTGTTTATACTCAGCTCGTTTGTAGTTGTATTTAGTGTTGCTTCGGCATCAGAGTTAGTTGAGGATTCTTGGAATACAAAAGCACCCATGACTCAGGTACGGACTGGTTTGGGGGTTGTTGCGGTGGAGGGTAAAATCTATGCTATTGGAGGTTACACCGATGAGGTTTATACAGGTATGAATAATGGTTATACCGGTATAAATGAGCGGTATGACCCTAAAACTGACACTTGGACTACTATGATGTCTATGCCTACCCCGAGAAGGAATTTTGCTATAGCTGCGTATCAGGGTAAAATTTACTGCATAGGTGGTGAGGCAGCCTATGATGAAACGGGGTCGCCGATGCTTTGTGGGGTAACGGAAGTTTATGATATAGCGACTAACAGTTGGAGCACTAAGGCGTCTATACCAATTAGCATGGTTGGTTCTCAAGGATATTTTGTGGGGAGTGTTAAAGGACATGTTGCAGATGGAAAAATTTTTGTTATAGCCTATTCCAGTCTGTACATGTATGATCCAGTTGCAGATATTTGGACCAACAAACCCAATCCACCTCTATTTTTTGCTGAATGTGTTTCTGCTGTTGCAGATGACAAGATAATATACGCAGGTAACATTATTACACAGTCAGGCGGAGGAGAATTTCCCACAGTTGCAGGATGGGAAGGTTCGATGAAAATTATGATATATGACCCAGCAACTAATGAGTGGACTGGAGAAAAAGCGGAAACTACCATTACATCTGGTAACGGTGATGCTGGAACGACAACGGGTGTTTATGCGCCTAAAAGAGTCTACATTTTAGGGTTACAGAACAATAACAAGGTGTATGATTTTACAACTGATACATGGACAAGAGGTACACCTATGCCTTCAAGCAGACAGAATTTTGGTATAGCTGTTGTTGATGATATCTTATACGTAATTGGTGGATCATCTATCAGTGGCACCCTTTCAGATTTAAATGAGCAATATGTACCCATAGGTTATAATTCTGTTTCGGTTAACCCTGAGATGTCTGATTCTTCTGTGCCCTCTGAACCTTACAGAGACTACACCCGCCTAATTATGATAGTATCAGCTGTAATAGTTACAGCAGTTGGACTTATTTCGTCAGGGTTATTTTTCTATTTAAGAAAAAAGAGTTAAAAAGTGGTAGAGGAAAAAATGGACAGGCACGTTGTGGATCAGATTTAATGTGTTGTCTTGTTTTTTCTTACGTATTATTTCATCAAAGGGACATCTTTATTTTTCCACTCTACCCAACCATTATGCATCCATTAAGAAAAACTCAAAACTCAACCAAAAAATAGTCTTTTAAGCATTATATTAAAAATCCATGGATTTTCTAAGGGTATAAAATATTGGAAAATGGTTATCGCCATTTTGTAGAACCCTTGTAAGTTTATTTATAAATGGTGCAGGGGGTGGGATATACCCGTTTGCGTCTGGAGCATCTCCTCAAAATCGCGGTATTGACTTTGATTTTGAGAGTTCATATTAAACACTGAAGAATTAAAGTCTTACCTATCACTAATAAGGCTTCTTTTAGCGGCTTTAGTGCCGATATGCGCTTTGATGGATGACAAATTGAGTGTTGCTCTGAAGACCACATATATTACACTTAGATGTTAAAATAAGTCTGCACAATCTCATCTGGATAGAAAACTAACCGACTTATGCACAAAAGCCCAAACTGCTTTCGTTCAGATTTAACGATTGTGCATCAGTTATCATATATATACATTTACCGGACATTAATATGTGAAATTAATGTTCATGTAAACACGGAAAAAATTGTGTACATGGGTCACACGCCTTTACCTATTTTTTCTATTATGTCTTCTAAATGCTTTAACGTATGTTTCTTTTCATATGCTATTTCTACGAATCGGGAGACTGCATCAGCATTTTTGTTAATGCCATTATCGCGGCATTCAATTTCTTTTTTAACATCAGCCCATATTTGTTCATAAACGGGTTCTGTCAAAGCTTTTTTAATTTCATCTTCAAGATCGCGGTCGTTATATGCCCAAGTGCCTTGTATTTTGTCTGTAGGTGGATATTTCACATCAACATTCAATAGTCTGAATATTTTTTCATTAACTTTAGAGTTTTCATCTTTGTCAAAAATAGTATAGTTTGGGATTTTGAGGGCATCAAATATCACCTTGATTCTAATCAAATTTATTTTTCCATAAACGGGGATAACTGCTATAGCATACTTATCCCACTCTTTGTTTTTAATTTCTTGAACTTTTAATATAGCGGCTGAATCTGATACACCTTCTGTAAAAACAACGAAATCTGCAAAGAACCCCTCGTTTATTGTCGTCGTTATTGCGTTAGCTGATCTGACTTTAAAGTTCTGGTTGATATCCTTGTATTGTATGCTTCGGTCGTTAAGTTGTTCAAATTTTTGAGCAGTTGATTTAAGATCGGTAAAATTAATTTCCGTGTGAGGTATTTCTATGCTGTCTTTTATTTTTCTACAGACTCTCATACTATCGAATCTATCTAATCCAACAAAATATGGTGAATGTGTTGTGTATATAATTTGCATATGTGCAGTTTTTGTGTTATTTTCAGGGTTTGCTAATTGCGCAAGAATTTTTGATAGATATTTTGCCCTTGATGGATGTAAATAGAGTTCAGGTTCTTCTATAGCAATTATTGTGTCAATTCGGTGTGTCTTTTCTTTCTCATTTTTCTCTTGTGGTTCTTCAGAATATTGATCTTTGATAATTGTTGTCGCTAACTGTTCAAGGACTGTTAAAATTAATGCTCTTTGGAGTCCATGACCCTTGTTTACTATGTTGCCACCATATTCATCTTCAAATACATTTGTTAAAACTGAGGGTAGAGCAATTTCGGGTTGTTGGACTTTACTCCATTGAAGCTCTACCGATGAGCCTGGCGCATAACGGTTAAGAGTTTGAGTAATACGTTGCGATAACTCCTCAAGACCACCAAGATTTTTGGGACTATATTTTTCAGTAATTTTTTCCTGCATATCTTTTTTGAATTGAATTAAATCATCGCGATTTTTGATTTTTTGCATTACAAGGATGTCTAAGAGCTTGTTAATGGAGCTATTCTTGCCATCTACTTCATCTGTCGCTTCTTTTACGGCAGGCAAGAAAACAAGTTTAGTATAGTTATCCAACTTGCCGCCACCTACATTATGTGCCCCAAAAAATGTACCCCTTGATTCTAATAATTTTGTAAGTTCAGGGTGCTGTTTTTCATAGTTAGCCATCTGGTCTAAAACTTGAGTTTCGCTCTTCACTCTTCCAAGACCTGGGAACTGCGACGTTATTTCGTTAAACTTGTTTATTTTATTTTTTGCGCCGTCAATTTGCCTGATTGTGGCAAATTCTGGAATTTGAGCAGAGGATGCGAAGTATTCTTGTGTAAATCGATCAGTTTCATTATTGAACGAAATATGTTTAGTAACTGTCATAGTACCATTCTGTATATAACACGCTAAATCATTAGCCTCGTCCGATGTAAAATCGGTGAATTGGAGCTCTATTTCAATCGGTTTATCCAAGTTGCCATTGAAGTAATCCTCTTTTGTTATTGTTGCATTCGGCATAAAAAATGTTCGAAGAGCATTTAGAATGGATGATTTTCCACTTCCATTTCGACCCATAAGAATTGTTAACTGATCAAAACGCACATTTAACTTTGCCAGACATCGAAAATTAACAACTCTTAGATTAGCAATCCTCATTATGGCCTATACCGTGTATTGTGTTTCCATCTGTTGAATTTAGAGTTTACCACCATACGGTGTTTATCCACATGATTAGTACATCCTTTTTTATGCTACACATGAAACAAAACTAATGCAGATTATGGCTCCGAAAGTGCCATATTTGCATCTTGTTCTTTTCTTTATTTTAAAACTTGCCATCCCATTTCTCTCAGCGTTCAATTATGCGAGCATAACCATTTGTAACAGCTAAACTCATTTATATTGTTGGGCTTCTTTTAGATGAAGCAAGAAAGGGCTTGTTAGATCATGATGCGTCCAGATATCAATATTGCGATTGCATATGGTAGTATAGCACAAAGTAGACTTGCAGAAAAATTGGCAAATAAACTTTGTGAGTATAGACGCAAAGGATACCCTGTTAGTGTTTCAATGGTTAAAGAAGATATCAAACAGATTAAAAAAAGCCCACGTCAAGGGAATAATTCAGCTTCACATGATGTTCGCATCCAAAAAAAGATGGAAACATATTTCAGTAACTTTGATGTTGCGATTTTTCTTTTTGATCAAAAAGGCACAGCCAATATCGAGTATGAATGTATAGATCCAAAAACACATGAAAAAATGATTAATTACAAAAAATGTCCAACATTATCCTTGAATTTACTCTACGAATATGGCTTAGCATCATCGATGTTTATTAATCACGAGCTGAAATTTCTATACTGCTTTGCACGAAGTAGAATACAAATAGAAGATTCATTAGATTATGTAAAAAACATTGGAATGCGATATTTTGACGAAGAATTTCCAGATTATGATGACGATAAAATTGCTCAGGCAATTATAGAACAATGTATTCATGATATGCCCGTATACAGTGATGAAAACAATTCTCTGGAATACAAGGGGGTTAGAACAATGTTTTATAAAATGGATAAACCTTTACCGCCCCTTGGAACTGATATAAAGCTTGAAAACCCGCTGGAAAGAGATGCTAATACTTATTGGCCTGATTTAACACAGCTGAAAACAGGTGGTATTCATGTACCGCTTGGAACAGACGGTTTTTCTCAAAGTGTAGATGCGGAATCATCGGCTTTAGGCGACTATTTTGAAAAGGAATACAAACGATTTGGAAAAAATATGTCTATTTCTGAATACGAGTTAAGTCGACGAATTTTGTACATAGTAGATCGAGCAGTTTTTATTATGTATTTGAGGAAAGAAACATATTGGGATGAGCGCGCAGAAGAACTATACAATATACGCTCAAATCAACTCAACACAGGCGAAGCAAAAAAACACGAAATTAACCCAACACCAGATGCCGCTGATAGAGATGATTACTATTTGCAAACAATCACGGCTCTTCGAGGAGTATTCCAGTATCAAAAAAGTGTTCGCTCTAAGAGATTATTTAATGATCTGGAGGATATAATTAAAAAATTAAAGCCAATTGTTGATTTAGGTGATTTGTTGGGTAATAAAATGGTGTACTGTTTGAGCGCAGATTATTTGGCTTTATGTTACCATAAAAAGGCTACTAAGATGCTGAGTGAGCTTATTGGTATTGATCGGTTATTTCTTTTAGATAATCTTGATGATTTAGAATCTTTACATAAACACTTAACTTCAGACTCTAATTGTAGAGATTTGCTTGAATCCATAAAACTTTTTATAAAAGGGGTCGAACTCTTTAAAACAGTGGTCAGATGCCAAGAACGTATGCAGAGCTCAGCTTATAATCCAAAAGCGAAATATATTTGGAAGAGTTATGCACTTTATAATCAGGCTCGATGTGAGTTTATAGTTTATCTCATTGGTACCCTGTATAAAATGTCTTGTTGTACAAAAAATCAAGTAGACGGTGAAGTTAGTGACCTAATTTCACAAGGTAGCAATTGGGGTGATAATTTGCAAAATGCTGTCTATAGTAGATGCGATGATGTAAACTTACTTAAAAAGCAGGAGTCGTTTCCCAAGGTCATTCTTTTTAATTTAAATGCAGAATATTTTCACGCTCTCTTTGAGTATAATCTGTCCTGCATTGTTGCTAAACATTTTGATGCAAATTTTCATGCGGAACAAATGAGCAATAAAGGTTTTGATGATTGGAAAAATTCGAATCTAACGATTTCTGACGTACTTGATGTGGGAAGCAAGTCTGATAAGATAAAAAGACTAAACGAATTTTTCGATAAAGAACAGTTTAACAAGGAGATTCAAGAAGCTATCAAATTAATAAGTTCTATCTCAGATATTTCTAAACAAGACCAGGCTAAATTGAAAGAAATACTTGAGAAGGCTAATGAGGCTTATTCGCAAGGAAGCTACAGTAAAAAGAAAGCTAATAAAGAAGAATGGAATAAACTCAATATTGCAGAAAAAGCAGAAAAGGTCGTAACGATTATGGCACGTTTAACAACAATTGCAACTTACTTTGGAATAACGCCAAAATAATATAACCCAACTTTTATGTTGAACACATGATGTGTGCTCAGATAGTGTCAAGGGAGTTTTATATCCGGAAAAATAACTCAGGAAACAAACTAGCCAATAGAAACGCGAGAGCAGAATGGGTTAGATAATCAGTTGTCGCCTAAAAGCAACAGACGTTAAGCATTCAGAAAATGTCAAATTAACTGACAAACAACAAACAGGAGATATAAACAAAGTAAGTCTGCTTATAAAAGCATTAACGGTCAAAAAAATATATAAAATTAATGTATCTAGAGGGGGCGAGTAAGCGGACTTACACGTTTTTCCCGTTTTAACGATGCGTATTTTATGCCTTTTTAACCAAATAGGTAATGTGTGAATGCTTATTTTTTATTTGGTTGAAGTTTCCCGCATGATTTTGGCGAATGGTTTGTTTTTGGCGGTTTTTTCTCTTCGAATTTTGTAAATACGTGTTGTGTGGGGGCATAAATATGCGTTTATTTGCTGTTTAGTTGAGTTTTTGTGTGTTTTTTGGTTAAAAGCATTGTTTGGCAATAAGCAGAGTTCACACTGAGTGTAAAATTTTGGGTTTTCCGTGTGTTTCCCGCTAGGGAGAAACGTCTTAAAGCCGACAAGCTGTCCAAACGGACAAAGAGTTCTAAACAGAACAAACCAACTACACACACCAAATATTTAAACATACAAAAAACCCCAACAACCACCCCACAACCCACTCGCGCAACCGCCCTCACCGCTTTTTTCGCCCCCACACAAACAAACCCCCCAAAAACAAACTCTAACTCTCAAACAAATACACCATTTCACAGGAAAACTACCCCAACAACGGCAGATAATGAGCCCTAGTTTTTGTCAAAACGAGACACTGACTGTCTCGTTTAGCCCAAAACCAGGGCTAACTGTAAGCTGTGTGCAATGGGCATGTGACATGGTTTGGTCAAAATGTGCCCTTTTGATGCGCGTATTACCCTAAACCCTGTCACAATCACCTAAAACGGCAACTTTGCCCTTAGACGTTCATGTTTACGACTAGATACACTACGTTTATGTGTTCAATATTTGTAAGGAGCCAGGGTTGGTTCAAAACGACACAGTGACTGTCTCGTTTAGCCCAAACCATGGCTACCGCTTTAAAAAGATAGCCAACTCTATCCTTTGGTAAAAAGCAATGACCGTAGAATATGTTAAAGTATATAGAGTGGTGTTAGAAGAAATTCTAAAAGAAATAAGCGAGATAAAAAAACTCGCTAAAGAACAACTTGTTTTTTGCGCTAATACGGAGAAGCAGGTGAAGGGGCGGAGGGTAGAAGAGTTGAAATAACTCCTTCCAATTTTTCTAGACGTTTTTGTAGTTCCAAGTTTTTCTCTTGTAGACCCGCTTCTTTTTGGTTTTGGTTTTCTTCAAATCTTAGGGCGGTCTGTTTGTCTAGGATCATGCCGCAGGTGGTGCATCTTGTGTCTCCAAAAGGATTTTTACTACTGCATCTTGGGCACTCTACCAGTTTGGCTAGGCCTTCTGCTTTTGAGGGCATCTTTAGTCCATGTAGTTCTAGCATTGCATCTTCTAAGTCTCGTGCGGAAAAATGCACGTAGCGTCTTGTCATTTTGCTTCCGTATGTCCAGCCTGCAAACTGTTCAAGTCTGCTCTCTGTGAACACCTTAGCCATAGCCGTTAAAGAAGTGTGGCGGTATAGGTAGGGCCAGACGTTGCGTTTTACTCCTGCTTTTTGGGCTAGGTTTTTGATTATTTTGCAGAAGTGGGTGTAGCTTAATCGTTCGCCTATGTGGTTGACTGATAAGGAACACCAAAGAGGTGCTTGTGGGTCATCTCTGTACGGATGTTCTTCTAGCCATTGCAGTAGGGGTTTGCTTGAGGTGACTAGGGGCATGCGTTTTATGCCTGTTTTTCCGTTTGCGGCGATTAGACAGTATTGATCTTTGAAGAGTACGCTGCCAACGCGCATGGTTAGTAACTCGCTGGGTCGCAGGGCGGCTTCAAATAGCACATAAATAATGGCACGATCTCGTTTGTTTGTGACGGCTTTTAGGATTGAGGTTATTTCTTCTTGGGTGAGCAAGTTTTCGGGTGTGACTTTGGGGTTTTTTTCTTTTACGGTTAGGCTTATCCAGCTTACTTCGGGGGGTATGGGGGTGTTTTTGGCGCAACTGCCTTGTTTGGCGTATTGGACTATTTTTCGTAAGAGTAGTTTGTTGTCGGCTTTTGTGGATTCTTTGTTTGGTCGGTTGTTTATGTTGGCGACTATGTGTTCTATGTCGGTTTTTGTCATGGTTTTGATGTCTGCGCCGTTTATTATGCGTAGTAGTACGGGTAGGTGGGCGGCGCATTTTGATACTCGACCAAGAGATAATCCTAATGCGTTTAGGTGGTCTAAGAATTGTAGTCCTATTTGTCCGTTTGGTAGTTGTTGTATGTTGTGTTTGTTTCGTTTTATGCGTTGTGCGTAGTCGTGTATTGGTTTGTTTGTTGACATGTCCTTTGTGTGTTCGGGGGTTTTTAAAGGCGGAGATTTTGTTTTGGTTTTTTGGGCCGAAATTTGAGGTAGAGAACCAGACACGTCTGCGTGGTGCAGGGGGTGGGATTTGAACCCACGAACCTCTGCAGGATAGGCTCCTGAAGCCTACGCCTTTGACCATGCTCGGCGACCCCTGCATACACCGCAGAGAGGTTAGTACCCTTCAAGATAACTTTTACGGATAACATATTAGGTTTAACTGTTAAAAATTATATGAATAGGATTAAAATTTATGTGATCCATAGCCTACTTATCTTAATCCCCTACACATGACAGCTACTATAGATGTATTTGATTGAGGTTTATTTTTGAGGTTTTGCTATTTTTGGTTCCAGTAGTAGATTTTGGAATATTTCCATGTAGCGGAGTGGCTTGGGTCTTCAAAAACTATGTCTAATTTTAAGCCATATTGGTCTATTTTGTTTTCGAGTTGGTTCCAGATTTGTTGTGAGGTACTGTCTGCAGGCCATATGCCCCATATATTGTCTTGTGGGTTTCGCATACCCCAACCATAGTTTTGTGGTAAGACCAGTACTGCGTCAGCTTTAATGCCGCTATGGATTATCTCAGGATTTTGAACTACATCATTCCAAAAATGCTCCAACGCTTCAAAATGCTCCTTTTGTAGAGTGTTAGGATTTACAGGGTCTTCAGAATAATTAAAAATTATCACATACTCCGCACCAGCCTCATAAGACGTTTTCATCTGCTCAAACATCTCCACTCCACCAGCAAGATAGGGTGGATGAGTATATTTCCAAGTAAGTATGGTACCCCAACTTTTACCCTGAAGATTAGCAGCCCCACGCACCAAACCAATATGTTGAACATCAGAATGATTCCACGCCAACTCTGCAAGCACCACATCATAACCACCTTTATAATCCCACCAGTAAAGACCATAATCAGCCGTAAAAACCAAAATATCCGCTTCATTTAACCGCGTTTTATTTATACCCTTCAACAAATCTTTCTGCGTGTCTACAAATGCGTTAGCAACAGTACCATAATTCTGTATAGGTTTTTGCTTTAGCAATTCCTCATAAGACAGTATTGATCCAGCATATTTTGTGATATTTCCTGGTGCATAAAAATTATTTTCTACAGCGAGACATTCGTCTATTGTGATAGTTCCATTTGAATAATAATTAATGTATTCCCTGTAATATCCTCTTGAGTCAGTGTCAGAAGTTTCAATAAATATGTCGCCATTATTCGCATACGTAGTAGTTGTAAATGAAAATATCGAAGAGATCGTAAAACCACTATTTCCTTGAATAGTAACAGTCTCTTCTTGAAAAATATACTCAGTTTTAACAGTTATTGATTCTCCAGACGTTGTAATTGATGTTACCCTAACCATTGTCTCGTTTATTCGACTAGTTTCCTTTTTCAAAGTGATTGCTCCACTGTCAAGCATTTTTCCTCCTGGTTCATCATTATAATATATTCCAATGAATCGTTCACCCCATCGTTCTTTTGCTTCAATAAGCCAACTACTCAATTGCTGTTTGTTAAATCTAAGAGACTCACTTACAGTGCTACTAACGGCATAACTCAAGTTTGACGCAACAACATAATCCCCTATCTCCTCCATAGCATCAGTATAACCCTGCATAGATCCAGACTGCAAAACAAACAGATTCGTATAACCCTTTACTCTATCAACAAGCGCCTTAGCCTCTTGAACTGAACTACCACCATACGTAACACCAACATAAAACGGCTTTTGCGCCCCTTGGCTAAGCACAACATAACTTGTAACTACCACCGACCCAACCAATAACAGCAACACCGCAATTGCTGCAAACAACTTTTTTCTCATAGACCTTTCCCTTATCATACATACCTATTGGAAATGAGCATTAGTTTCTATTTCTCCACCTGTAGGTATGTACTATGGTTATTAACATTCCGATTGCTACAGGAGAAGAAAAAAGAAAAATGTTGGAGCAAACATCATACACCTAAACACCATTTTTAGGATAAACACATTACCACCAACTTGGAAGAGTTACTATGTTTAGCTAGTAAACCACTTTAGTACCTATAGTAGCTCTATGTTGGAACCTATAGAAGACTGTCGTTTTACAGTCTATTTGGTTATCTATTTGAACGTTAGTTGAGAAACAGAGTAGTATACTATTTCTCCTCTGCGATTCATAACTGCTAAAACTAATTCTTTCTTTTGGTTTTGGCATTGTTGTAAAACGTCAGCTAAAATGTCAATGTCTGAAGGTTTGCCTTCTTGGGTTCCAAGTACTAAGTACGATGCGGAGTCTTTGCCGTATGTTCCTCGTTCGTAGACACGGAATTCTGTTCCGATGCCAAATCCGTCTCGGACAACATATCCACGACTTCGGAGATCGCGGTATACTAGGTAGTTGACCCAGGCGTTTTCGTCTGTGGCTTGATATGAGTGTAGTATTGTTTGGAAGCCGACTGGTGTGTTTTTGTTGTCTTTGACAGTGAGCATACCTTTGTCTTGTAGGTATAATGCTTCGAAGAATGCTAGGGTTAGGGTTTTGTTTTCTATTGTGCCGTATCCTCGTGATGAGAGTTGGTCTATGTTGCTTTGTTCAGTTATGGTTATGCCTTTTGTTGTGAGCGTGCCGTTGGTTTGGAATTCTATAGAGGGAGTGTCGGTTTTGGTGTTGTCCAAGTTAATCAGCTATGACTTTTTAGATGTGTATACTTTTTAACATTATGCTTTATGGTTTGATATCTAATCGGGAATGTAGTGTTTTTTGGCAAAAAGGGCGGACTGTAATTGGGTTGAGGGCTTGTTTTTGTTTTGTAAAAGGAGTAATGGTTAGAGTGGGAAGGTTGGGTTGAATTTTGTGAAGTGTTCTTTGGTGTAGATGTTGGTTTCGGTTATGATGCCGGTTACGTATTTTAGGGGTGTGGCGTCAAATGTGGGGTTCATTACGTTGATGTTGTCTGGTGCGGTTTGTTGGCAGCCTACGTGTGTTACTTCGTCGGGTTTGCGTTCTTCAATAGTGACGTTGGCTGCTTTGCATGTTAGGTCGAAGGTGCTTTTTGGTGCGGCAACATAGAAGGGTATGCCGTGTTCATGGGCTAGTATGGCTACGCTGTAGGTGCCTATTTTGTTGAAAACTGCGTCTTGAACGATTCGGTCAGCGCCTACGATAACTTTGTTTACAAGACCCTTGCTCATGACGTAGCCGGCCATGTTATCAGTAATCAAAGTTACAGGTATGCCGTCACGTTTTAATTCAAAAGTTGTTAGTCTTGCACCCTGCAGTAGGGGTCGGGTTTCGTCAGCTATAACTTTGATTTTTTTACCTTGACTCCAAGCAGCTCTAATGACGCCTAGGGCTGTTCCATATTCAACGGTGGCTAGTTCACCTGCATTGCAGTGAGTTAAAATTGTGTCACCGTCTTCAATTAGCGCAGCACCGTTTTTGCCTATGGCGTAATTTTGTGCGGCGTCTTCATCTGCAATTTTCTGAGCTTCTGCAATTACAGCAGCGCGTAACCCGTCAACATCACCCGTGTATGTTCGGGCCATGTTTAAAACCCGATCAGTTGCCCAAAATAAGTTAACTGCTGTAGGTCTTTGCTCTTTTATTGTTGTGCCTGTGGTTTCTAAGGCAGTGAGCATTTCTATGGTTGTTTGTGCTTTTGAGTTGTAAGCACTTAGAGCTATTGCGAAGGCAGCGGCGGCACCTAGTAGGGGGGCACCGCGGATTTGGAGGGTTTTTATGGCTTTAGCCATTTGATCAACAGTAGTTAATTTTAAAGTGATTTCTTCAAGTGGAAGTTTAGTTTGATCTGGTGTGAGTACAGTTCCGTTTTCCCATTTTATCATGCGCATTTCGGGATACCTCTTGCAATGATTGGAGGGATATGTTAATAGTATTATGTATAAATTGTGTATGGTGTTTTGTTTTGGCGTTTAATAAAAGTGTGAATAAGTGAAATGGAGGGTTTATGCGTTGTCGAAGGGGGATTTTAGGTGGGTGACTACTTCTACGGGTGAGTCTTGGGTGTTTTTTAGGCGTTTTTTCCATTCTTCGCCGACGGCAATTAGTGAAAAGATGCCTGAGACTTCGGCCTTGGCTTTTTTGGTTAAGTTCACTAGAGCTTCTTGGGTTTCTCCACTTTTAATTAGGTCATCAACGATTAGTACGCTGTCGCGTTTTTTGATGGCGTCCTTGGGTATGTATAGGGTTACAGTGATGCCAGAGTCACGCCCTAGGAGAAATGTTTCTTCTAGGAATCCTTTTACGCCAACTTTTTTGTCACGTTTAGCAATTATTAGATTTACGCCTAGGGCGTTTGCGACCATTGTGCCTAGTGGGACTCCGTCGACTGAGGGGGTTAGGACTTTTGTTACGCGTTTTCCTGCAAAATTAGCTAACGCATGGTTAGCGGCTTGTTGTAAGATGTTATAGTCGCCGATAATTTCAGTATTGTCAAAGTAGCCTATGTCGTCGAATTTTATTCGACTTCGAAGTTCAACGTCTAGACCGACGAGTTTTGTGAGTACGCGCCAGAGTTGTTTAGCTCTTGCGGTGTTTGGAAGTACGTGTCCTTTTGCATATCGACTTAAAACTGTGACGGGTAGGCCGGTTTTTGAGCCTAATTCACGATAGGTTATGTTGCGTCTGTATTTTGCGGTACGTAAAAGTTCGATTGTCATTAACCTTAGTTTTAGATCCTCTGCGTGAGTGCTCAACTTTCCTTGCTCTCCTACTTTTACATTTATGAATCAAATATGGGAATATTTACAAGTTATATCAAGCTTGCAATTTATAACTATCGTTAAAATTCAGACATAAAAGTTAATGGAAAATTATAAAATTTTGAAGCGAGGCGTTAATGTTTTTTAATGTAAACAACAAATCATCTATAACGTTTAGAGGGGAATTTACAAACGCATCGACTAAAACGGATCTTTATTGTTTCACTGTTTGGCTCAATTATCTTTGTAGTAAACATGTTTTTACCGCCTCCAATTAATTACATGTTTATTGCACCTCAAGCGGTGCTTTTGGCTCTTAGCGGATTATTTATAAAAAATGTAGGCGCAACTTACGCGGGAGCAGTGGGTGGGTTGTTAACAGCACTTGGTAGCCCGGGATTGGGGTTATTTACATTTGTCGCCTCAGTGCTATTTGGAGCTTTAGTAGATGCTGCATTGTTTGTCTTCAAAATCAAAGGCTCTTATCAAGGCGTTAATCGTAACCGGCTTATTGCAGCTATAGCAGTTAGCACAATGCTAATTGGCATAATAACATACAGCGCAAGCGTAGTAATCCCAGAATACGCCTTCATGCAAGCCGGAAATTCAAATATGACCTTAATTATTCAGAGAAGCTTAGTCCTTGATGTTATGGTAATGTTTATGGGACCCGCAACTGGAGCTACTGCAGGCTATGCCGCAGCTTACCTATGGAATAAATACCTAAAAAGCATAGCATTAACACTTTAACCGTTGTTTTATATTTTTAGTGTACAATCTTTTCTGAGGGAGAAACATCATCCGTAGTAGTTTCAAATTGACGTTATCTTGAAGTGTGCTGTCCACTATACATGTGGGCTTGTTTGATTTTTGCTTTTTGATGATTTTTATTTTTTATTGTGTTTAGGTAATAATGCATATAAGTAGCGGTTAGTGACGTTAAATTTATAGGTGTATATCGGTAGAGGTGTCTGATGAGTATGAATATTAAATCAAAGTTCGACTTCCGATGTTTTCATAATCGAAAGACTTTGATTTTTGTGTCTACACTGTTTATGGTAGCGTTAGTTTCTTCTTTCCTTGCCTCCGCGATTATTAACACATCCCCCTTTGCATTAGGCGCACCAGATAAAACAGTTAACAACGAAACAGAACTCAAAAACGCGATTAATAATGCACCATCCAAAACATCAACCATAATAGCCCTCAACAACGACATATCACTATCCTCATCACTTACCATTCCTGCCAACAAAGACATAACACTAACAAGCAACAAAAATGGCTTTTACAAATTAATTGGTAAAAGTGATGAGTATACTATTAATGTTACAGGTTATGGAATGTTAAAACTTGATGGTATTATTGTAACGCATAGAAGCGGTGACAGCGGTAACGGAGTAATTATTCATAGTGATGGCCAGCTTATCCTAAATAGTGGCGAGATTTCGGGTAACATAGCCAAAGGTGTTGCTATTGGACTTCAATTTTATAGTGCGGGTGGTGGTGTGATCAACTATGGTACGTTTGAAATGCATGGTGGCAAAATTTCCAACAACACAGCAATGAATGGTGGTGGGGTATCTAACAGCGACACTTTCACTATGTCGGGTGGTGAAATTTCAGGTAACAAAGCCTATAATGGCGGTGGTGGTGTGTACAACCATAATGGCGTTTTTAATAGATTTGGCGGCACAGTTTCTGGCAATATCCAACAAAGTAGTAGTGATGATGTGTGTTACTACTACTCTGATGTAGACAGTGGTGGTTCTGGGTCTGGCGGTAATAATAGTGGTGGATCTTCTAACGGCAATGGCGGATCGTCTGGTGGTAATAATGGTGGTTCTGGGTCTAATGGGAGCGGGTCGTCTGGTGGTAGTGGTGAATCATCTAATGGTAATGGGTATAGTTTGAGAGATGTTGTGGTTATTTGTGTGAGCATTATGGTTGTAGTGGTTGGGGTTGTTACTGGTGCTTTGTTCTTTTACTTCAAAAAGAAAGTATCACAGATAGAGGCAAAAATGAGTAAACCCTGTTGAAGAGTAAAAAAAAAGACATAAACACACAAAATATGTAATTTGCCCTATTTCGCTTTAGTTCATGTTGTTGTCTGATTGTTTGATGAACAAAAAGAAGGATTGTCGAGAGAGATATGAGATGGCGATCCGATTAACACCTTAACGACTGTTATTTGCTTCTTTTTTAGATATTGCAAGTCACTAAGCATTAATTAAGGGAAAAGTTGACGAATTTTTGTGTCTGCTACTTTTGCAATCATAGCGTTTGAAACTAGGACACATTTAACGCCGGTTAGTTCTGCAAGTTCTGCAGGTTTAGCGTCCTGAGTAATTAGTAATAGATCATGGGTTTTTGCGTATTCTACTATTTCACGGTCTTTAACACTTTTTAAACCGGCTTCTTGAGCAGTTATTACACTGTAGCCTAAGGCTTCGAAGTATTCTTTTAAACCAGCAAACATTTCATCAAGCAAAATTTTCAAAAAAATCACCCTTCATAAAAATGGAGTTGTTAAGGTTTCTTTGTTGTTAATTCTTCAAGGATTTCTTTGGCGCGATTTACGTTAACTGTTTTCTCTTTAGCCATACGCTCAGCAATTGTATCTACAAGTTCAGTTGGTGCACCTGCAGCTATTGCAACAGTTCTTGCATGCAATGACATGTGACCGCGTTGAATGCCTTCACGGGAAAGTGCTCGTAGGGCGGCTAGGTTTTGTGCTAAACCGACTGCGGCTAGGACTTCTCCAAATTCGTTAGCTGATTTTACGCCTAATATTTTCATACAGATTTTTGCAATTGGGTGAGTTCTTACTGCGCCACCTATTAAGCCTACGGCCATAGGTAGCTCAATTGAGCCTTCCAAGTCACCGTTAGCATTTTTGGTCCATTTGGAGAAGGAGGTGTATTGTCCGGTTATGGCGGCGTATGCGTGGGCTCCGGCTTCAATTGCACGATGATCATTGCCGGTGGCTAGTACTGTAGCTATTATGCCGTTAAGGGCGCCTTTATTGTGTGTTGCAGCACGGTAGGGGTCTGCTGCTGCAAAGGCAGATGCATAAGCAATGCCCTCAACAGCTGCCTCTCCGCCAACTGTATCTTTAGGAACAGTGCATGTTGCCCGTACAAGCCGTTTAGTGGCAAGATTTGTAAGAATCCTTAGATAAACTTGGCCATTGGTGATTTGTTCAATCAGGGGTGCACAGGCTTCAGCCATTGTATTAACTGCATTGGCACCCATGGCGTCTCGGCAGTCCACATATAATTCAACAATAAGCATTTGCCCCATGGTAGTTTCTATAACTCTTGCACCGAGGTCTTTTGCGCCGCCACCAAACTTGTTAAGAACAGGATCTTGATCGTTAGCCTTCTTTAAAATGTCAACTTTGGCGGCTAAAACTTTGTCTTTAGCTTCTTGCGCATTTTCTAGTTTGACAACTTGAATTTGCCCAATCATTACAGGCGCGGTGCTGCTGGTGTGGAATCCTCCGCCTTCACGAACCATTTTCGCTGCATAACTAGCAGCAGCAATAACACTTGGCTCCTCAGTTGCCATTGGAATGAGATATTCAATACCGTTGATTAGAAAGTTTGCGCCTATACCTAAGGGCTCAGGAAAAGTGCCTATTACGTTTTCAACCATGTGATCAGCTACATCAAGGGGTAACGCACAAGTTTGCCCAATAAGCTGAGCCTCGTCATCAGTTAAACCTGCAAAATCTTTCACAATAGCAAGACGTTCCTTAGGGGTAAGCTTGTAGAAACCAGAAATAACAGACGATTTAGCCATATCAAACACGCATCCAAACTAAAGTTATGTGGATAATTCAACTTTACACTTTTAACCTTTATCATAAAAACATAGACAAGCCATCAAGAACAGACGTTAGTAGCTAAACAGGTTTTAAACCCCTTTTTTAGCAATACCATTTTAGTCTCTTAACTTTTGGCATATTACAGTAAAACCTCTGCTGCATTAATTGATACATAGAATACTTGGTAAACATTCTTCAGAGAACTAATGAAAGTTACATATCTTTTCTTACCTGCCCTTCAGTAGGGATGTGTTCTGCAAGTCGTTAATTAAGCAGCATAAGATGAGGAATCTGTTCAAAATACTGTCATATACGGAGAACGTGTGTTGTATGTTAAGTGTACATATAGTTCTGTTTTGGAAATAAGAGCTTGCATATGTTGTATGAGGTTAAGTGTAAAGGGGAAGCGAAGGCGGTTTATGGCTACAAAGAGTATAAGTATCAATGCTTCAGGAGGTTTTTAATGAAAAAAGCAGGTTTATTTAGCCTGTTTTCGGATAAAACTAAATTCCAGTTAACGAGATCATACCATTGCACTATGCCGGGCAATCTGCTGAGGACCCCTTTTGGAGTATCTATAGAGTTTTTTGATTTTCTGCCTATTTTCACTCGCAGTATTAAAACGTTAAGAGTTTATCTGATACTTACCGTTAGAGTACTTATTATTTATCTTGAAATAAAAAACGCTTAGTATATAAATTCACAGTTGAAGACATCTTAACTTAAGGGTAAACTTTCAGACTAAACCTTCGACAAAATACTATAATCAGATTTGTCAAAAACATGAAAATCATCACAGCTCTACTAGTGATGTATGATTTTGAAAATGGGAATTAGAGATAAATACAAGATCTTCACCATTCATTACTTGCATAAATTTATGCAAAAAACAATAAAAATAAACAGAGAGAAAAATATTGCAGGCAAAAATAGCATTAAATAAAATAAAAACAGCTTCAAACATAAAAAATAAATCACATACAATTACAATCATGTTAACGCTTTTACTAATGCTTTCAATGATAACTTTTATTTCACCTACAGCATTTGCAGACTACACACAAATGCCTGACCGCAACACTTACACCGAAGTAGGCATCAGCCCAAAAACCATAGGACTAGGCCAAGAAGCAC
>JGI24705J35276_12238747_pt1 | contig 51202 bp, 53 predicted proteins | sample TergutNt197P4_FD_35276 | JGI IMG/M metagenome (IMG submission 35276) | reverse complement strand
ACTGCTGTTGTCTTGTCTGTTATTCCCTGATACACCTGCACTGCTGTTGTCTTGTCTGTTATTCCCTGATACACCTGCACTGCTGTTGTTCTGTCCGTTATTCCCCGATACACCTGTACTGCCGCTGTTCTGTCCGTTATTCCCTGATACACCTGCACTGCCGTTGTTCTGTCCGTTATTCCCTGATACACCTGCACTGCCGTTGTCTTGTCCGTTATTCACTGGTACACTAATACTGCCGCTTGGCGGGTTAACGTGCGGTTTGGGGTCGGGTTTATTGGGATGTTGTGGGTAATGCGGCTTATAAGGAGTTGATGGATGTTTGTCTGACCAATCTTTATCCGGTTTCGGCTGATAGTTATGCGGGCGCGACGGACTTTGGTGGTCTCGATAATAACCTTTTTGTTGTCCGTTTTCAACTCGATACGATCCCTCACCGACCCTATAGCGGACAGTAGGCGAAAGCGTGTTATATGCTTGCGGATTTGAAGAATAAGCTAATTTAAAAAAATCATATGATACTATGTCTGGATGTATCAGACCTTGATTAATATGAGTGATGACTTGGTGTACTACATTGGGTGTCAACTGTTTGGGTGGATTTTGAGCGATAGCAGTACATTGATCAACAGTAAGAGCATGGACTTGGACAGAAGGAGCGCGTACTCCCGCAGGAATTCGTGCAGTTAAGGTCTTACCATTTGTTGTAATTATAGGACTGAAATTATTATTGATTATAGTCGGTTGAGTCTTATTGCATTGAGCCTTGTCACAATTTTCCACTGCCGGCTTGATATTAAACAGTCCGCCTAAGTAATTTTTGGCTTCGCTGTTGGTTACTCCTGCATATATTATCATTCCAATAACAGGCGCAAGAATTGCAGCGGCAGCCGATTTAATTCCAGTTCTCCATGTTTTTGTTACCTCTTCTGTTCTTTTTGTGCCAGCGTATATTTCGCCGAGTGCAATTTTAGTAACTTCTCTGGTTTTTTCAATATCTTTTTTAAATTCTTCGGGTCTGATCGCAAGTTCTGCCATCAAACGCTCATGCTCCATAGCATTTTTAACCGACTCAGGGGTTATGTCGATAACTTTTCCATTGCTGTCCACCGTACGTCCAAGTTTGTTAAGCGCCAATAAATTTTCAGGGATATTTATATAAGAGCCGGGATAGATTTCCGCAACCTTTCCATCTTTACCCATTGTAAGACCCATTTTCGCCAATTCAACCCTCGTCAAATCATATGCTTCCGTCTTGATTTTTTCGTACTTTTCCCGTTGAGTAGTATCATTTACATTATCTGCATCTTCAGCCATTTTTTTCTCCTTTCTTTTGCATCGCTTTATAGGCGGCTGCCGCTTTGTTACATTCCTCTACGATGACTTCCGCCAATATTTGGTTGAATTCCTCGTCAAAGTCCCGGGTTGCTTGAGCCGCGGAATTTCCGGCTGCTATTTTCCCGCTGTCTTTGTGTTTACTGAACATGGGTGTACTCCTTTGCTTTTTTAAATATCTTCAATACTTAATGGTATTATGTCCTAAAATGACATAGTAGTCAACTTTTTTTTGATAAAAAAGCTGAGTCCGCTTCTCTAATCTGCTGCTTTCAACGCTTTTTATGTTGTTGTAAGCAATTTTTGCCAGAAAAAGACAATATTTTTGATTCGGGAAGCAATAGTTATGGATAGAATGAACTTTTTGGATGAAATCCTGCCGCAAGAATTGCAGCGTGCATTTAAAATGCTTCCCCTTGACCGTGTTTACGAGGTGCGGCTTAGGGCGGGCTGTCCAGTGGTGGTTTGTATTTCCGGGCGCAATTTTTTCTTAAGCCAAGCCGGAATTTCCAACGACGGAAGCCAAGCAATCAACGTGACGCGCACCGACCTTGATACTATTGTGCATAAGGCAAGCAACTATTCGATTTACGCCTTTAACGAGCAAATCAAGCAAGGCTTTATAACCATTCACGGCGGAGTCCGCATCGGCATTTGCGGAGAGATTGTCAGCGAACGCGGAATAGTGAGCACTATAAAGAATGTAAGTTCGCTTAATATCCGCGTGCCGCATCAGGTGTGGGGGTGCAGTTTCAGCGTGCTTCCGTACGTTTTTGCGGAAGGACGGCCCTTGAAGACTCTGATTATTTCGCCTCCCGGAGCCGGAAAAACGACTTTTCTGCGCGACCTTGCGTGGCAGATAAACGATAAATATCACCTGCTTAATACCTTGATATTGGACGAGCGCGGAGAGATTGCCGCCGCTCACCTTGGCGAGAATCAACTTGATGTGGGTTTAAGCACTGACGTTTTAACGGGCTGCAGTAAAGCCTTCGGTTTTGAAAACGGAATCCGAAGCATGCGTCCGGATGTGATTATCACCGACGAAGTGGCAAGCAAGGATGATGTCGAGATGGTCCGCCTTGCGGCGCGTAGCGGTGTTTCCGTGTTTGCCAGCGTTCACGCAAGCGGCATAGACGAAATAAGAAACAAGCCGTCTTTTTCCGACTTGGTAACAGAACAAGTCTTTGACAGGTACGTTGTTTTGGGTATCCGCGAAAGCGCCGGCACAGTATTGGGAGTTTTCGACAAGAATCTGAAACTGCTTGCGATGTAGAATAGTCATTAACTTCAATTATCAGTCATTATCATAGTCAAAGGGGCTTGGAAAAAAAAATCAACGCTTTTTTGTGCGGAGGGGTGTTTCTTGGTTTTGGCGCGCTTGGGTATTTTATATACCTTGGCTATAAACTGCGGTACCGGTTTTTTGAAAGTTTGGTCCGCTTTTGCGATAATCTGGGCACGGAAATCGGCTTTTCAAAAAAGACAATAGCGCAAATTATCGATACCTATATCGAAGGCTACAGTGCCGATTTTGCCGAAGTGTTGACGCAATACAGGGCTTTAATCGAGGCTAGGGCGGATATTACACGCGAAAGTATAATTTTACCCGCGATGCTTAAGAAGCCGGAACAGGAGGCTGTTACAGATTTTTTTTTAAGCCTCGGACGACATTCTTCGGCGGAGGAACTTGGTAAAATAAAAAATGCAAAAGCCGCTTTTGAAGTCTTTCGCAGTGAGGCATCCGAGCGGCTTAAACGAGATGCGTCTATTTATTTTAAGGTTTGCATACTTGTTGGTATAGCTTGTGTAATTTTATTGGCATGAAGAAAGGGAGGTTTATTTGAGCGTTGACATCATTTTTAAAATAGCCGCGATAGGGATTTTGGCATCGGTGGTCAGTTCCGTGCTTAAGCACAGCGGTAAGGACGATTTTGCCACGTTTGTAAGTCTTGCCGCCGTTATAATTTGTCTTTTAATGGTTCTTAACCTTATAAGCGACCTTTTCACGACGGTTAAGACTTTGTTTTCTTTATATTAGCGAACATGCAATCATCTCCTACGCAACATTATCGAAGAATAATACTGCAAAAATTGCACTGTACAAAACGCGGGCGATATGATAACCTTAACTTATGATAAAACCGTTATTAGAATACCAGGACAAGGAGCGCGAAAAACTTTTACTGCTGGCTGCTGTTGAGGGCGGGCGGGCGCGGGTGCAGTTTGACGAATCAAACCGCACAATTGAACACGCCAAGCGTACGCTTTTGAATTTGGAAAACGACGCTAAAGTTTTGCTTGGGAACTATGAAACCGTATCCAAAAATCTGAATGAGTATTTTAAAGAAGTGGAAGCTTACAAAAAAAATGCAAAGACCGCAGCGGATTCGCCGGATGAAACCAACACGGAACTTGGTTTGGTTTCGACCCTGCTTTCCAAAATAGCTGTAAGCGAAACACAGCTTAATGATATTGCTGCAAGAATTACCCAAAAGACGCAGGCTTTTGAAGACGCAAAAATCCAAGTTGTGAAGGCTCAAAAAAATGCTGCAGCCGCATCCGCGCTGTATGAAGCGGAAAAGAAAGATTTAAAACCGAAACTGGAAAAACTGGATGACGAATTGAAAAAAATCGGAAGCACGGTTGACCCCTCCATGCTGGAAAAGTACAAGTCAATCCGGAAAAATAAATCCAAAGGGGACATAGTTGTACCGCTTGACGGCAACCGCTGCGGCGGATGTCATTTTGAACTCCCGTTATCGCTTATCCATACACTCTCAAATCACGGATACATAATATGCGAAGAGTGCGGCAAGATTATATATAAAGTCTAGTTTGGCGACAAGAGGTCTTTAGGGATGACTGACAAAGAGAAACGCATTGCAGAACTGGTTGATTTGATAAACAAATACAGTTATGAATACTACGTTTTGGATGCGCCCAGCGTATCGGATGACGAGTGGGATTCGCTTTACGGTGAGCTGAAAACTTTGGAAGCGGAAACCGGAATAATCATGCCGAACAGTCCAACAAAGACGGTCGGGGCGGGGGATGCCGCAAATAAAATCGGCTTTAAAAAGCATACGCATATGTTTCCGTTGTACTCGCTTAATAAATCTCAGTCTGTTGCTGAACTTGGGGACTGGTTCACCGATATCCGCACAAAATTTCCGGATGCGACTTTTACCGCAAGTTATAAATTTGACGGGCTTGCGCTTGTGCTTACTTACGAAAAGGGCAGGCTTGTAACCGCCGCGACGCGCGGCAATGGACGGGTCGGAGAGAATGTTACCGAGCAAATCAGAACCATAAAATCCGTTCCGTACAAAATTGACTTTATGGATAAAGTTCAAATCGGCGGCGAAGGCGTTATGCGGTTGTCGGTGCTTGAGAACTTTCCGGAGTTTAAGAATGCGCGCAATGCCGCTGCCGGAGCAATCCGCAACCTTGACCCGAATGTCACACGCAGCCGCAATTTGGACTTTTTTTCCTATTCGCTTGTTACGGATTCTTGGCAAGCCGGTCAGGCTGAAACTTACCGCGAGCTTGGAAAACTTGGTTTTCAAATGATACTTCCAAAAAACTGTTGCAATTTAAAAACTCTTGCCCAAGTTGAAAAAGTGATTAAGGACATTACAGCGGAACGGGCAGCTCTCGACTTTGATATCGATGGCATCGTGTTCAGCGTCGACGAGCTCAAAATACGCGAGGAATTGGGTTTTACCATTAAGTTTCCGCGCTGGGCAATGGCATATAAGTTTGAAGCAGAACTTTCCGAAACGAAACTTTTGGACGTGGTTTGGAATGTGGGAAGAAGCGGCAAAGTCACCCCGACTGCGATTTTAGAACCCGTGGAACTTTGCGGCGCGACAATTACGCGTGCAACACTTAATAACTACAGCGATATTTTGCGCAAAGGTATTAAAAAAGGCGCGACAGTCCGCATAAGGCGAAGCAATGATGTTATTCCGGAAATCCTTGGGGTAACAGAAGAAACAAGCGGCGGCAGATACGGAACAATAAACGATATAGATTTTTGCCCAAGCTGTAACAGCCATTTGACCGCAATAGGCGCGAACAAATTCTGCAAAAACGAAAAATGCCCGGAACGAATCATTCAAAAGTTTACGCACTTCGTTTCGCGCGACTGCATGAATATCGAGGGCTTAAGCGACAAAACAATCATCAGCTTGGCGGAAAAAGAATTTTTAAGCAAGTTCGGCGACTTGTACAGGTTGGACGAAGGAAAATTGTTACTTCTTGACGGCTTTAAAGATAAAAAAATCGGCAACCTGCTTGCGTCAATCAAAAAAAGTTGTCAAGTGAATTTCGCAAACTTTATTAACGCTATGGGGATTCCCAATATCGGAAAGAAGGCAAGCGAAACTCTTGTATCCGCTTTCAAAGATGTCCAATCATTGCGTACCGCCAATGCAGAGCAGTTTCTTGCTTTGGACGAGTTCGGCGACATTATGGCGGCAAGCGTTGTCAACTTTTTTTCCAATGCCGACAATATGTTTGAACTTGATGACCTTTTGAAATTTATCAATATCGGATACAGCCAAAAGAAAGCGGGCACGCTGTCCGGCAAGAACATTTGTATTACCGGAACGGTGCAGGGCTATACGCGCACACAACTTGCCGCCGTCTTAAAAAGTAACGGCGCGCTCGTTACCGACAGCGTTTCAAAAAATACAGACCTTTTAATTGCTGGTGAAAATGCCGGGTCAAAGTTGGATAAAGCGAAAAAGCTGGGAATAAAAATAATGGAAAGCCCGGAAAAACATTTGTCAAAGTTCATTGATACTGGTAACATATGATAACTGGGTTGACTGGATTTAAAAGGGGTTTACAATGCTTTATCCGAAAATTGAAGACTGTGTCGCGGCGGTTGGCTGCAAGTACACACTTGCAACGATTGTTTTCAAGCGTGCCAAGGAACTTACAATGAAACGTCCTGCGGAATTTGCAAGCTCGAATACGAAAGAAATAACTTATGCGCTTAATGAAGTCTTGGCAAGGACCATAAAACCCAATATCGGCAACTAAATGTGAAATACGCATCTGTTGTGATTGACTCCACCCTCGGCGGTTATGCATCAAAGACTGCTCCTGACGGAAGTAAAGTTTCTGCCGGCTTTGATTATATTGTACCGGACGGAATGGACTGCAAGGTCGGTATGCGTGTATTGGTACCGTTTGGCAAAAGCACCACAGAGGGCTTTGTGCTTGAATTAAAAGACAACACTTCCGTTGCGGCAGAGCGCCTTAAGGCAATAAACAAACTTTGCGATAGTTTTAGTGTAATCAAGCCTGAATTTTTGGATATATTGGACAGCATTTGTTACAAGTTTAAACTTCGCCCAATCGATGTATTGCGTTTGTTTGTGCCGTCGGTGGTGAGGGGGCGCAAAACTGACAGGCGCAGAAAACGCGGAAGTCCGCGCGGTCTTGGAAATATAGAGAACAAGAAAGTAACGCTTACGGAAAGGCAGCAATTTGTCGTAGAAGAAATACTAAAAGACGCGGAAGCCGGCAGTACTTTTGTCCTGCACGGCGTGACAGGCAGCGGAAAGACGGAAATATACATGCGCATCATAGAAAACGCAATCAATGCGGATAAAAGCGCGGTAATGCTTGTTCCTGAAATTGGATTGACTCCGCAGGTTTTGGCTGTGTTCCGTGCGCGTTTCGGCGATACGGTTGCAATACTTCACAGCGGTCTTAGTCAAGGAGAACGGTATGACGAGTGGCTGCGCTTGCATTCCGGCGCAGCCAAAATCGCAATCGGCGCAAGGAGCGCAATCTTTGCCCCTGTAGAAAATGTCGGAGTTATTATTATTGACGAAGAACATGACTCGAGTTATTTCAGCGAAAGTAATCCGCGGTTTCATACGCATGAGATTGCGCTTTTACGCGCCAAGTTTAACCGATGTCCGCTGATTTTAGGAAGCGCGACCCCAAGCGTAGAAACCTTTTATAAAACCTTGAACAATGAATACAAATTGCTGACATTAGATAGGAGAGTTAATAACTTAAAAATGCCTGCCATAGAAGTCGCCGATATGGTTGCCGAGCTGCGTGCCGGCAATAGCGGACTTTTTTCGCGAAGTCTTATTGATAGATTAAAAGAAACAATAGAGTTGAAAAACCAAGCCATGATTTTTCTTAACCGCCGTGGTTTTTCGTCGTTTGTTACCTGCAAAAACTGTGGATGGACGGCGAAATGCGAAAACTGCGATGTTTCTTTGGTTTACCATAAAGAGGACAATTTGCTGAAATGCCATTATTGTTCGTTTCGGGCGACTCCGGTTATACATTGCCCGGTCTGCGGAAGCAACTACCTTAAAAACGGCGCAACCGGAACACAGAAAGTTGTGGACGAATTGGAAAAACTTTTTCCCGGTATTCCGATTTTTCGTATGGATGCCGATAATACCAAGACAAAGGATTCGCTTGTTAATATATTGAACTCGTTTGCTGAAACGCGTCCCGCAATCTTGGTGGGAACGCAAATCATTGCCAAAGGGCATCACTTCCCGCACGTTTCGCTTGTCGGCATAATAGAAGCGGACAACAGTCTGCACTTCGCGGATTACCGCGCGGCAGAACGTACTTTCGGATTGATAACTCAAGTGGCAGGCAGGGCGGGTCGCGATGCATCTTTCGGTCACGTTATATTACAAACATTCATACCGTCGCATTACGTGTACAGGCTTGCGGCAAATTATGAATACAACAAGTTCTTTGAAAAAGAGCTTAACACCCGTGCTGTTACAAAATATCCGCCGTTTACCACTATTCTTCGTGTTCTTGTCACCGGCGCGGTTGACGAAACAATCAAAGCCTATATCGGGGAAGTCATGAAAGAACTTCGGACGCGCGACAAAGATTTTGTTTATCTTGGCGCGATGAAGTCTCCGCTTGGGCGCATTCAAAATAAATTCCGGTACCAGATACTTATGCGCTTTGAAACAAGCCATACCGCCAAAATGATTGATTTCGTAGACAGCACTGTAAAATCAAAAGCTGCACCCCGGGATACCTACGTCTTTTTGGAAATCAATCCTCAGAATCTTTCATAGTGAAGTTATTGATTACGTCTTGTTTCTCTGCGTGAATGCGAACTTGAGTTCACCTTTGGGGTTTGTTTTGGGTTTGTGTTTTGGGTTCAGATATTGACAAAACCAAAGGTCGAAAAAACCAAAGTTGCCATAACAAAATATTTTAGTTAATTGTGCGATGTTGTGCTAAGAGTTACTTAACGCGGCGGTAATTGCTTATATTGATGGTGTCCTGGGTGGAGTATTGAGGAGTGCTTTGCGTTGCACTTTTTTTACCGAACAAATTTCCAAGCCCCCCGTTAAGTAATAGCGGCAGGAAAGTGGTAAGCAGCGAGCCGCCCGTTTTTGTACCGGTTACGCTGTCGCCGAATTGGCTTGAAGCTGTGCCGCCGCGGGAACCAAGCAGCCCAAGAATTGTGTTCATATCAAGTCCGCCGAGAATGCCGGATAAACCGTCACTTTTGTCCGGACTGCCGCTTCCAAAAAGCGAAAGCAGCATATTTTGCAGTCCGCTGAACGGGCTTGAACTTGGCTGTTCTTTTACAGTACGTTCTTCACGTTCTTCTGACCATTTTTCACTTTCGCGTCGGCTTTCAGTATTCTGCGAATCAAACTTGAAATCTGATGAATCATGTGGCCTTTGCTGTTCGTTTGCCGGTTTTGCGGAGTGTTTTTCACTATTGCTGCTTTTATTTTCATGCAAATCAGATTCAAAGGTTGGGTGAACGTATGACATTGATGAATCAAAACTTGAGATATTTTTTTTCGTTTTTGACTTGGATCGTGCGGACACTAGTTCGTTTCGGTCTAGTCCGCCTTTCTTGCACACTCCTTTGTCAGTCTTTTTGCCAATACATTTAGTATTGTCTGCAAAGACTTTCTTGGATTGGTCAAAAAATGCCGGATTATCCTCGAAATTCATCTCGTGTCCGCATGGTCTAAGCTCATCGGGTTCGGTCCACAAATCGAATGAGGAGGTCAATTAATTTTCTCCATAATTTCTGTCAAGCGTCTGCGCTGTTCATCGTTAAGCAACGGCTTTATGCGTTCGATTACCGCGGCTATTTCGCTGCCTTGACCTTTGGCTTTTTTTGCAATCAAAAGCCGCGAAAGTTCGCGCATAAGCTGGTCGTTTGACATTTTGCTGAAGTGATTGATGGCGCGGCGCACATCTTTTTCGTTCATTTGGTCGCTGCCCGCTCCTTTCTGATTTTGCTGTTCTGCACTGTTATGCTGCGTGCCTGAACCTCCTTTTGATTGGCTGCTGTAACTTCTTAAATCCATACAGTTGCTCCTTTTAAAAAACTTATGTATCTTTGTAATATATGCTGAAAGACGATGCGAAGTTCAAGCAGGGGCTGGGTCAGGTCGTTCTTGCCCATCTGCGCAAGTTATTGGGTGACGACCCGCTTTGTGAACTTGAGTATAAAAACGACATTGATTTGCTGGTTTCAATCATCTTAAGCGCGCAATGCACAGATAAGCGGGTCAATGCGGTTACAAAAACCCTTTTCCGCAAATATAGGACTGTTTCGGACTATTCCAATGCGGAAATAAAAGAACTTGAAGCCGAGATACATTCATGCGGTTTTTACCATGCAAAAGCCGCTAACATTGTTAAGACCGCTAAGGCGGTACTGGAAAAATTTAACGGAGTTGTGCCTGATTCGCTGGAGGACCTTGTTACTTTGCCGGGTGTCGGGCGTAAAACGGCCAATGTTTTCTTGGCGGAGTTTTATCAAACGCCGTGTATAGCCGTGGATACCCATGTTACGCGGGTCAGTCACCGCTTGGGCTTAAGTGCCGGAAAGACTCCGGATGAAATTGAGTCTGAACTTGAAAAAATATTTGACAGGCGGGATTGGATAAAAATGCATAAGTATCTGGTGCTTTTCGGAAGATATCACTGCAAGGCGAAAAAGCCGGACTGCATGGTCGGCGGCGGTGAAAATTGCGGTTTAAGTAAAGTTTGCAATTACTTTAAAAATTGTGCTAAGGTATAAATATGTTTCTAGATAAAGTGGATATCACAATAAAAGCCGGTAACGGAGGGAACGGACACCTTTCTTTTTATCGCGATAAACTTACAATACATGGCGGACCGGACGGCGGTGACGGTGGGAAAGGCGGCGATGTTATCTTTGTAGGTAGCGCCAGTGCGGATAACCTTATAAACTTCCGGTTTACAAAAAAATTTAAAGCTGCGGACGGCGAAAACGGCGGCAAGCGTAACCGTTTCGGGGCGGCAGGTGCGGATTTAAGGATCCCTGTGCCGCTTGGAACAAAGATTTACAATGAAGGGCATGAACTTGTCGCGGACCTGATAAATGAAAGCCAAGAATATCATGCGCTTCGCGGCGGTGCGGGCGGGCGCGGTAATGCGCGTTTTGCAACCAGTAAAAAACAGACACCGAATTTTTCTCAGGACGGCGTTAAGACGCTTGAGTATAAGGTGACGTTGGAGCTTTCTTCTATTGCGGATGTCGGGCTTGTGGGTTTCCCAAATGTAGGAAAAAGCACGCTTCTATCGGTGATAAGCCGGGCTAACCCTAAGATAGCCAATTACCATTTCACCACTTTGCATCCGAATTTGGGTGTTGTTTCTGTCTTTGGAAAATCATTTATTGTTGCCGATATCCCGGGCTTGATTGAAGGCGCAAGTCATGGCGCGGGGCTTGGAATCGAGTTTTTGAGGCATACAAGCCGGACACGGCTTTTGGTGCATATTGTGGATATAAGCGGTGCTGAAGGGCGCAATCCGATTGAAGATTTTAAACTGATTAATAAAGAGCTTGCCATGTTTGATGCAGCGCTTGCCTCTAAGCCGCAAATAGTCGCGCTTAATAAAACTGATGTAGATAACAGCCTTGTTCCGGTTTTTACCAAGGCTGTAAAAAAATACGAAATTTTTGAAATCTCCGCCGCTACCGGGAAAGGAGTTGATGACCTTATTAAAGCGATTGCTGTGAAACTGGAAAGCCTGCCCAAGGTGGAGGCTGAAATTCCGCAAGTCCGGCTGGAGACAAAAATTGATAGAAATGCATTTGAGGTAAAAATTTCAGATGGCGTTTTTAACGTTAGCGGACCATTGGTTGATAATCTGGTAAGAGGAGTTGTATTGTCGGATACCGAAAGCAATGCATATTTCCAGCGGCGCCTTGTTGAATCCGGCATTATTGATGAACTTAAAAAACAGGGTATGGCAGAGGGCGATACAATACATATAGCAGATTTCGAGTTTGAATATGTTGAGTGATGCTATAATAAACAGATATACAAAGTAAAACTTTGGTGCTAAACTTGGAAACGCTATGAAAAAACTTAATTATCATGAGCTACGCGAAATGTGGCTTAACTTTTACAGGGAACGCGGTCATGCGGTGGTGCCAAGCGCCAGTGTGGTTCCGGAAAATGACGGAAGCGTTTTGTTTACCAATGCCGGCATGCATCCGCTTGTACCGTTTTTGATGGGTGAAAAACACCCTGCGGGGAAGCGCCTTGTCAACATCCAAAAGTGTGTGCGCACCGGTGATATCGACTGCGTTGGCGATATCGGACACCTTACTTTTTTTGAAATGATGGGCAACTGGAGCCTTGGAGATTACTTTAAAAAAGAAAAAGTTGCATGGTCTTTCGAGTTCCTGACCGACCCGAAATATTTGGCGGTTTCTAAAGACCGGATAAGCGTTACATGCTTTGCGGGCGATGAAGTTGCACCAAAGGACACTGAATGTGCGAAATATTGGGAAGCGGTCGGCATACCAAAGGAAAGGATTTTTTTCCTGCCCAAAAAAGACAATTGGTGGCAGCTTCCAAGCGGTACAGGTCCGTGCGGTCCGGACAGCGAGATGTTTATGGACACCGGAAAACCCAAATGCGGTGCAAATTGCAACCCGTCCTGCGATTGCGGGAAATATTTGGAAGTCGGCAACGACGTATACATGCAGTACGTGATTAAAAGTCCGGGCGCGCCTGCGGTATTAGCAAAACAAAAAAATGTGGACACGGGAATGGGGCTGGAGCGCATGCTTTTGATGTGCAACAACTATAAAAATGTCTTTGAGACCGAAATCTTTGCACCTGCAATGGAAATTATACAAGCAAGCAGTGCGTATAAAGAAAAGAGTGAAGAATATGTCCGTGCCCAACGCATTGTCGCCGAGCACACCCGCGCCGCACTTTTCATAATAGGTGACGGAGTTATCCCGTCAAATACCGGAGCAGGATATGTACTAAGGCGGCTTATCCGCCGCGCTGCGAGAATGGCAAATAAACTGCAATGCAAGTACGATGTTTTCGCGCGTGTTATGGATTCATATATAACGCTTATGGGCAGGTATTATCTTAATATTGTCGAGGACCGTGATAAAATTGTTAAAACTTTCATGGACGAGATCGAAAAATTTGGGAAAACTTTGGAACAAGGCATAAAAGAATTTGAAAAGGTGAAAGCTTTTGCGCGCGACGGTAAACTTAGCGGGAAAACGGCGTTCCGGCTGTATGATACATACGGTTTCCCGATTGAACTGACGCAAGAACTTTGCCGTGAACAAGGCTTGGATATTGATATGTCGGAGTACGAAGCGGCAAAGTCTAAACATGCCGAGGTAAGCGGCACTGGGGCGGCAGGCGTATTCAAGGGCGGACTTGCGGACACAAGCGGCGCGACGGCGAACTTGCACACGGCAACCCATTTGCTCTTGGCGGTGCTGAGGCAACTTTATGGTGCGCAGGTTAACCAGAAAGGCAGCAATATCACACCGGAGCGGCTTAGGTTTGACTTTAATATTGACCACAAATTGGAAAGCGGGGAACTTGCCGAAATTGAAAAGCGCATTAACGACATTATTTCCAAGAAACTTCCTGTAATTATGGAAGAGATGCCGATTGGAAACGCACGCGAACTTGGTGCAACCGGTATTTTCGGTGACAAGTACGGTGACCGCGTAAAGGTTTATACTGTTGCTCTTCCCAAAAACGGGGGCACAGTTTCATGCGAAATTTGCGGTGGACCGCACGCAACGAATACGGGCGAACTTGGAACTTTTAAAATTATCAAAGAAGAAGCCGTAAGCGCCGGCATAAGGCGCATCAAGGCAGTGTTGCAGTCAAAGTAAATCGCGAGAAAATGAACATTTCCTTTATGACAAAGGAAGCATTAAAGTACTTGTAAATTTCATTTTTGCCAAACTTTTTCGCTCTTTTTGTCGAACTTTTACACGAATATCAGGCGGGTTCGTATAATAATAGTTGCTATGACTAAAAAAGTTTCTATTATTTCCAATCTTTCCATTGCGGCTGTGCTTTTGGTGCTAAGTCTTGCTATTTTCACAACTAACCTTGCGGGGATCTACACTACTGTTGCAGCTCCGCTTTACAACGGCAACAAAAATGAAAAAAACGTGTCAATTATGTTCAGCATTGCCGGAGCAACATCGGGCGCGAATCTAAGTACGTATATAGACAGCGTTACCAATATTCTTTCTGAAAAAGGTGTCGGTGCGACGTTCTTCGTAAGCGGTATCTGGGCGATGCAAAATCCGGAGCAGCTTAAAATGCTGGGAACCAATTACGAACTTGGCAACAGCGGTTATTCGGCAAAAGATTTTAAAAACTTAAGCGCGGCAAATCAAAAAAGCGAAATTTCCGGAGCGCATGAAGCCGTATATAAACTTACGGGCATCGAAATGAAACTTTTTTCGCCGCCGTCGGGAAGCTTTTCAAAGACCACGCTTAAAACCGCATCCGGACTTGGCTATACAACCGTGCTTTGGAATAAGGATACTTTTGACTGGCGCGACAGCGATGCAGAGCTTATCACACAGCGCGCAACGCAAAATCTTAAAAATGGCGATATAGTTCTTATGACCCCAACCGCTTCCACGGTGGAAGCCCTGCCCAGCATAATCGATTTTTATTTGTCTCAAGGCTTTAATGTAGTTGCAGTCGGCAAAAATATCATGTAGTATTGCTACATGGAAAAAGATATAAAAACAAAAAACAGCATATCGCGATGCAAGGTCAAAACTTATCCGTGCGGACTGCGCATGGTCGTAACTCCGATGCCGTCATTTAAAAGCGTATCGGTTGCGGTTTTGGTAGGTGCGGGCAGCCGTGACGAAGAACCAAACGAGTTCGGGCTTTCGCACTATGTCGAGCATATGCTTTTCAAAGGCACCAAAACACGTACAAGCCGTGAAATAGCGAATACCCTAAGCGGACTTGGCGTGGACTATAACGCTTGGACAAGCTCTCAGGCGACCTGCTATCATACAAAAGGGCTTAACTCTAACATAGACGTCTGCTGCGATATATTATCGGACATGTATTTTAATTTAAGTTTTAAAGAAGAGGACTTTGTCCATGAAGGCGAAGTTATTATTCAGGAAATTGCGATGCATGACGATAATCCGAGGACAAGCCTTATTGAGCTTGCCAATGCAACGTTTTTTTCGGGTACTCCGTACGGACATAATATCGCCGGAACCGTGGAAAGTGTGAAGGCTTTTAAGTCTCAGGATATTTACAATTATATGTACAAGCACTACACCGCGCCAAAAACTATTATTTGTTTTGCGGGAGACATCACACTTACAGAAGCCGAATCCATGACCCAAAAGTACTTTCTTTCGCATTTTAATGAAAAAGCTGAACCCCGAATAAGGCAGTTGGCGAATGCAGAAGTTACACCCACGCAGAATTTTGTTACGAAACAAAAAGAAATTGAACAAAATAATGTCGCTATTCTTTTCCCTGTTATGAACAATAACCATCCGGATAAATATAAAATGATTTTTGTCAACGAGATTTTGTCCAGCGATATGTCTTCGCGGCTTTTCGACAGCGTACGCGATAAACTTGGACTTGTTTATACGATCTCCGGCGGTATAAATCTGACGCACCTTGGCGGTTTTTATTTTATCTTCTTTTCCTGTACTCCAAAAAATACCGAGCTTGTGCTTAAAACTATCGCTGAAGAAATAGCCAAGATAAAAAAAGACGGCGTTACAGAACAGGAAGCCCAAAAAGTTAAAAACATAAAACTTACAGATAAATACTTTGAAAGCGAAAGTGTCGAAGCAAGAAACATACGAAGTGGGGTGCTTTTGGCAGAATTTAACGAAATTCAGTCTACAGAGGAATACATGCAACTTATCAACGCAGTAACCGCTGCACAGGTTAAAGAAGCTGCGGTAAAATATCTTGATTACAAAAACGCGATAGTGGCAGTAGTAGGCAACAAAATAAAGCTTAAACCTTTTGAAGTTTTGCAGGCGAAGGCAGAGTAGTTTACGAAAGTGGTTTCAGGTCGAACGGTTCCGAACACGCAGACTTCATAGTATTGTTTGTAACGACCGTTTCGATTCTTGCTGCAGCTCGCGCGGCGGATTTTGCAATGGTACTTCTGAAGAAGATGGGGGACTTCGTTTCCGTTTCGAGGCATTTTAATTAAAAGACGGCATTGCGCCGTCTGTACATATAAAAAACAAAATTTATTTCCGCGCATATCCTGAAGTAGGTATCCGGTTTGATTTCAAACAGATACAAAATCTAAAGAGGAGGAAATGAATATGTTTTGTTGTGGCAGAGAATTTCACAAAAACTGTGAAAAAGAATGTGATGAATTCGATTGCGAACAATGCGAATGCGAGTGTGAACGCGAAGAGAAATGTGAATGTGAGCACAAACATGAAAAGTGCGAGTGCGAACGCGAAAAGTGTGAGTGCTGCGAACGCGAAAAGTGTGAGTGCGAACGCGGAGAAAAAGGTGAACGAGGCGAACGCGGTCCCAGAGGCTGTCCGGGTCCCCGCGGTCCGATGGGCTGTCGCGGAGAACGCGGACCAATGGGTTGTCGCGGCGAGCGCGGTCCAATGGGCTGCTCGGGTCCTCGCGGTCCGATGGGCTGTCGTGGCGAAAGAGGAGAACGCGGTGAACGCGGCGAAAGAGGTGAGCCGGGACGTGACGGCAGACACGCAAAATTCGATATCTGCGAATTTGCAAGACAGCTTACGTGTCTTTGCAAAGAAAGACGCAGCGGACGCTGTGAATGCGACTAATCTAGGACTTATCCCTAACAAAAAAGCAAAGATGCCTTTGCTTTTTTGTTACATACAATAGGCGTTAAGCCTTTTTTTTATTTTTTACCACCTATCGCAGCCGCAACGAAAACTTGCGTGGCAGCGCTCCCTTCTCTCGCAGCATTCGCAGCAACAGTGTGAACGCCTCTCAAAACAGCAGGTACTGCGTCCGATAAGACCGCCGATAATTAATCCGCCCAATAATTCGCACATAGTTGTTTCCTCCTTTTAGTTGCATACCTTTTGCAAGGCTGCTATTTACATTATATTCTTTGCATGGGTTTTAGTATAAATGGCTCCGTCTGTAAGACATGTGCCGCAGCCCAGACCGCCCCATTCAGGAAGCCGCCCAACGACCAGACCGAGATAATAAAGGCATAACAAAAAATTACTTCGATTCGCGAAGTAATTTTTTAAACTTAAATAAAATATAAATCCAATAAATAACGAAAAAATCTAATAACAACCGCGGTTGTGTAAACTATAAGGTTTTCCGCGCAGACAATCTTCACGCCGTTCTCCGATGAAATTTTGACTGCAGTAAAAACTGTTGCCTGTATTTACATGACTTGCCTCAATAAAAGCATGATTTTTGTTCGCGAAAGCGTTGAAAAACCCGTGACTATAAGCCGGTTCGTGTCTCATGACTATCTGACCAAGATCAACTCTGAACTCCGGTTCAATATTCGCGTGAAACGGCTTATTATTGTCCATAAAATTTTTCTCCTTGCCGAGGATTTTTACCTCTGTAGAGGAAATGCCTCTTTATCCATTCTATGGGGATTTTTTCGAAAAGTTAAAACCAAAAGCGGACATAATTTTCTGCTCTCTCCTTTAGACCTTTCGCGCCGGAAAATTTATTCGCCCTTGGTTTTTGAAATCAGGTCTTTTAGTTTTGCCGTTGCGGCGTTGTGGTCTATTGCGCCGGCGTAAAGGGCTTCTATTTGGTTATGGACTTCTCTTGCCTTTTTTAAAGCATCATAAGCAGTTGCATAGAGGTTTTTTTTTGCGGTGTAAAGTTCGGACAGCTGCTGCCGTGTCGCTTTTATTTTATCCCATCGGATAAAGTCGCCGAGATTTACTATTTCATCCACGATTCCCGGGTAAACCGGGTCCACCATATGGGGGAAAGTTCCGTCAATTATTCCCAATTTTCTTGACGGAAATATAACTCCGTCATAGGACTTTGGGTCGCCGCTGCATATCAGCATTGTTTTGTCTTCATCGTCAAATGCTGCGGCAAAGTTTTTTATGAATGTGCTTTTGCCTACACCGCTGCCGCCTTTTAAAATGTAAAGTTTTTTCAAATCGTACATATCAACCAGGTCGCCGTAAAATCCGACAAAGCCGTCCGGCGTATTGGCTCCCGCAAACAGTTTTTTTTCTATGCTCATATACAGTTATATGATGTATAATATATTTTTGGACAAAAACTCGAAAGACAAACGTGTCGGGGAACTTGTAAAGCTCTTTGAGACAAACGGCGTTAAAGTCTATGACTATAATGAAACAGAAGAAGATCAAAACGCAGCAGACGGTAAAGCTGTTTACTTTTTGGCACCGCGCCATGAAAAACTGCCTGCTTTCCCCAAAGGCAGCCTTGTTTTCGGCTACCAAAAGATGAGCATCGGTAATTACATTTGCCTGTCGGACGATGAGGAATTTATCCGAGAAAACAATTACCTTACTGCTTTGGCTTTAAAAGAACTTATAATAAAGCGCTTTGATACTGCAAATCAAAAGATACTTATTATGGGGTATGGTAAATTAACAACACAGCTTGAAAAAGTTTTTACCGAAGCGGACATTTACATTTTGAATTTTAACCACCATAAGATTGCAGAACTGGAAAAGAAATATCACGGGAAGTCTTATTTTGAAAGTGCGCCGATTTCAGAGTTTCCAATAATCATCAATACCATTCCAAAACAAGTGATACAAACGGGCGACTTGAAATATGTCGGCACCGGCAACACTGTTTACGATTTGGCAAGTCCGCCCTACGGATTTGATTTCGGCAGTCTTGACATGAACAGATTTGATTACAATATTGAACCGGGTTTGCCGGGGCGCTTTTATCCGGATAAGGCTGCAAAAGCTGTCTTTGACTGCATGATAAAGATAATAAACTTATCAGCTAAGCCTGAGGTCGTAACTGATACGGTAAAAGCAGCACAAAAGGAGCAAAAAGATTCGCTTGTGCTGTGCCTGACAGGCTCTCCGTGCAGTTACGGCAAGGTGAAGCCGATGCTTGGACAGTTGTGCGAAAAATACAATGTTATACCGGTGATGAGTGCAAACGCAGGTCTTGCAAACAGATTTATTGACATAGAGGAGTTTAAGACATATCTGCGCGAAGTTTCTGGAAACAATATTATAAATACAATAGCAGGAAGTGAAACATTGTCCAGCCGTAAAGATATCGTTGCGGTTGCTGTTGTTCCTGCGACAGGGAATACCATTGCAAAGCTGGCAAATGCAGTTACCGATACACCTGTGTGTATGGCTGTGAAAGCGATTTTGCGAAATTCCAAACCTTGCATTGTCGGAATTTCCACCAATGATGCATTAAGCGGTAATGCCGCAAATATCGGGCTGCTTCTTAACCGGAAAAATTATTACTTTGTGCCGTATAAACAGGATGATTTCATTAACAAGCCGTTTTCCATGGTTTGTGATTTTTCTAAAACACTTGAAACTGTCGAGGCGGCACTTCAGGGTAAACAGCTGCAGCCGATAATAAACTAAAATAAACCAAAAAATGACGGCAAAAAGTAGTTGACAAAAAATAACCCGATAATAATAATGTACGCGGAGGTAATAAAAAATGGAAAAAGTAATTCTTGATTTCTATACAGACACATGTCCAAATTGCAGGATGCTGGAGCCGATATTTAATCAACTGGAGGCGGAATACAAAGACAAAGGCATTAAATTCAAAAAAATTAATGCCAATGTTGAAAATGCTTTGGCAAACAAGTACTCGATAACCGCTGTGCCGACACTTATTTTCTTGGAAGACAATAAGGTGAAAGATAAAGTCTTGGGGCTTCGTCCTAAAACACAATTAGCAAAAAAAATAAGCGAAGTCTTTGGGGTTTGAAGTTTATCCGGCAATATGCCGCGAGAGACTTTTCCGGTGAATTTTCATCATTATCGGTTTGTAGTACAGTGTATTAGCAATGCTGTTTGTCTGCTTCTTTGTTGGATGTGTTGACTTTGCTGTGCTTTTAGTCTATAATATTTGACGAAGGAAAGTATTATATGAATAATGAAAAAAGAATATATCTTGACTCTGCCGCCACTACTTATGTAAGCGGAGATGTCATACAGGCTATGATGCCTTATTTTACAACCGAGTACGGAAATCCGGCTTCGCTGCATTCGTACGGCAGGGAAGCGGAAAAGGCACTTGCAAAGGCGCGGGCTCAGGTTGCCGCGGCAATCAATGCAGACCCAAGCGAAATTTACTTTACATCCGGCGCGACCGAGTCCAACAATTGGCTTGTAAGAGGAGTCCTGAGTACAAATCAAGTTAAGCGTGCGCTTGTTTCAAAAATCGAGCATCCAAGCATTATAAACCTGTGCAAACGGCTTGCTGAGGAAGGTTATAAAATCGAATACATCGATGTTGACAGCAGCGGAGTTGTTTCCGCAAGCGATTTGATTTCTAAACTTTCAAAGCCAGCCGCACTTGTTTCCGTTATGACAGCCAATAATGAAGTCGGAACAATCCAATTTATAAAAACTCTGGCGAACATAGCAAACGAGCGCGGCGCGTTATTTCATACCGATGCAACCCAAGCCATCGGCAGTGTTGCTATTGATGTGAAAGAAATGAAAATTGATGCGCTGTCGCTTTCCGGACATAAAATTTACGGTCCGAAGGGCATCGGCGCGCTTTATATACGCAAGGGTGTTGATGTCGGTGTGTTTTTATACGGCGGAGAGCAGGAACGGGGAAAGCGGAGCGGAACCGTTAATATACCCGGCGTGGTTGGGCTTGGCGCGGCAATTGAAATTACAATGCGCGATGCAGCCGCCAACAACATACGCATGAAACAGCTCCGCGACTTTATGATTAAAGAAATCGAAAGCAAGATTGACGGGGCAACACTTAATGGGCACAGAGTGCAGCGGCTTCCGAATAATATCAATTTCAGTTTTCGCGGCGTGGAGGGCGAAAGTCTGCTTATGACGCTTGATATGGCGGGAATAAGTGTAAGTACCGGCTCGGCTTGCAGCAGCGGAAGTTTGGAACGAAGTCATGTTTTGCTTGCTATGGGTGTGCCGGACGAGCTTGCACAGTCTTCGGTCAGGATAACGCTTACACGAAGCACAACTAAAGAAGATATCGAGTATTGTGTCAGCCAGCTTATAAAGACCGTAAAAAGACTGCGCAGTATGAGCGCATTTCGTTAATTCAAAATTAGAAAGGAGGCAAAAGATATGTATAACGAAAAAGTATTAAAAATATTTAATGAAAGCAAAAATGCCGGCATGATAAAAAATGCGGACGGTGTGGGAAAAGTCGGCAACGTGCGGTGCGGTGACATAATGAAGATTTACCTAAGCATAGATAAAAATGAAGTGATTACCGACGCAAAGTTCAAAACTTTCGGCTGTGTTTCGGCGATTGCTTCGACCGATGTGGCTTGTGACCTTATTAAAGGTAAGAAGGTCGAAGAAGCGCTTAAAGTGAAAAACAAGGATGTTTTGGCAGTGCTTGGCGGCTTGCCGGCGCAAAAGATTCATTGCTCGGTATTGGCGGAAGAGACGATTGCTGCAGCGGTAGCGGATTACCGCAAAAAACAGGCTAAAGCTAAAACAACCGGCAAGAAAAAAGTTTAAGCAGGCAAGGTATAGGCTATGGGTCGCAGTTTTGGAACTGGCATGGTGGCAGGTCACGCTAAATATACAATAAAATTTAAAAAGCAGCATCAAGCTGCTTTTTAAAACCATAAACAGGTGACGGTTTGTTCGCTTGCAAAACAACAATTCATTTTACTTTTGTGTTTTTGTGTGCTATTTTGAACGTGTTCTAACGGAACAGTTACACTTAATCTTTGATAAGTGAGGGAAATCTTGGCAGCGGAAAAAACAACGGAAAAATACGACAGCAGTAAAATAAAGGTCTTGGAAGGTCTTAATGCGGTGAGGATGCGCCCCGGGATGTATATCGGAACAACCGGCACAAAGGGTATGCATCATTTGCTTTGGGAAATTGTAGACAATTCTATTGATGAACTTGCAAACGGTTTCGGAACTCAGCTTGTCGTAACACTTCATAAAGACGGCAGCGCAAGTGTTGAGGACAACGGACGCGGAATTCCGGTCGACATACATCCGCAACTTAAAATAAGCGGAGTAGAGGTTGTTTTTACACAGCTTCATGCGGGCGGAAAATTTGACAGCGACAATTACAGTTACAGCGGCGGTTTGCATGGTGTCGGCGCAAGCGTCACTAATGCATTAAGCGAATGGTGTGAAGTCACGATTTTCAAGGACGGTAAAAGTCATTATGTAAAGTTCAGTCTGCACACAGACGCAAACGGAAAGGTGCTGTGCGGCAAGGCGGAGGCTCCGCTTGCGGTTACGGGAAAAAGCACCAAGCAGGGTACTCTTGTGCGGTTTCTGCCGGACAGAAAGATGTTCAAAGGCTGTGAATTTTCAAACGAGGTGATAAACAAGCGACTTAAAGAACTTGCTTTCCTTAACAAGGGGGTTCAGATTACTTGCATAGATGAACGGCTTGGTGAAACCGAGGACGGATATAAATGCGAATATAACTTTGAGGGCGGACTGTCCGACTTTGTTTCGTATCTTAACGAAAACAAAACCCCGATTTATGCAGTTCCCTGTCTTGTGGAAGGTCAAGCAAACAATATTTTGGCAGGCTTTGCGATACAGCACACCGATGGCTATACGGAAAGTGTTTTCAGCTATGTTAATAACATTCCGACAAGCGAAGGCGGAACTCACGAAACCGGTTTTAAGACAGGAATTACCCGCGCGCTTAACAGGATTGCTCAGGAAAAAGGATACATAAAGGACAAAGAACCCATGCTGATGGGTGAGGACTACCGCGAGGGCATGACCGCGGTCTTGGCTATAAAAATGCGGGATGTACAGTTCGAGGGGCAGACGAAAGCCAAACTTGGCAATCCCGAAGCCAAGGCGGATGTTGAAAAGTTTGTTTACGACGGGCTGCTTGAATACTTCGGCAATATAAATAAAGATGCAAAACGGCGCGCGGTGTTTGAGTCGCTTATCAATAAAGCGAAGGGAGCTGCCCGTGTGCGGGAGGCGGCAAGGCGCGCCAAAGAAATCACGCGCCAAAAAAACAGTATTGACGGCGGAATTTTAATAGGAAAACTGTCAAGCTGTACCGGACGGCGGCCGGAACTTAACGAACTTTTTATAGTTGAAGGCGACAGCGCGGGCGGAACTGCAAAACAGGCAAGGGACAGAAGTATCCAAGCAATTTTACCCTTGCGCGGAAAACCGCTTAATTCGGAAAAGAAGCGTATCGACCAAGTGCTTGACAATGAAGAATTCCGAACTATAATTTCCGCACTTGGTACAAGCATCGGCGAGGATTTTATACTTGATAACCTTAAATATCACAAAGTTATTATACTTGCCGACGCGGATCAGGATGGGGCGCATATACGTGCGATTTTGCTGACCTTCTTTTTCCGCTATATGAAAGAACTTATCACCGAGGGGCACGTTTATATCGGCATGCCGCCTCTTTATAAAATCAGCAAAAAAGATTGGAGTGCTTACGCTTACGATGATGACGCGCTTAGCGAAATTTCATCCAAGCAGAAAGGAAGCGTCAATATTCAGCGTTACAAAGGGCTTGGTGAGATGAACTCCGACCAACTTTGGGATACAACAATGAACCCGAAAACACGAAAGTTGTGCAGGGTTACTTTGGACGATGCGGCGGATGCGGAACATTTGATTACAACTTTGATGGGTGATAATATCGAAGCGCGGAAAGCATATATAAGCAAACATGCGAATTTTAACAAGCCCGAAAACTTGGCAAGTTCTGCCGTGAAAAAGTCGCGGGCGCGTATTGAAGCGGCGGCAGGAGGTGCATGAAAATGTCTAACAATGATTTTGACGATTTGACCGATGACGGAAATGGGGTAGATATAGACGGAAATCCGATTAATTCGCCAAAGAAAATTGACCGGGAAGTTAATATTACAAATTCCGATGCGGAGACAGACGATTCTGATTTAAAAATCAGCGAAAATCAAGAGCAGAATGAGCAAGATGAAAAGCAAGATGATATTCAAGATAAAAATCAAGACAATATCCAAGACACTCAACCTGACGAACAAGTCACCGAAGAAGTTATAGAAGAAGTAAACACAAAAGTTTTAAAGGAACGAAAAAGTCTTGCTCCTAAACCGCATGACTTTAAGAGCGAAACTTTGAACAACCCGGAGCTGCTACGCAAGCCGAGCATCGCGGATACGGCAGATAAAGACGATTCATCTGTGGAACGCACTTCCATTCTAAAAATAAAATCTGCAAAAAATAACGGAAACAGTAATGACGGCGGCTCTGGCGGCGGAAATGGCAGCAACGGTGACAGTGACGGTTTGATATACAAAGAAATCGGGCTTGTGATGCACGAAAGTATGATTCCTTACAGCGAATTTGTAATTATGGACAGGGCACTGCCGCGCGTTGAGGACGGGCTTAAACCGGTTCAGCGGCGCATTCTGTATGCGATGCACGATATGGGGCTTTTTCCGGACAGACCGTTTCGTAAAAGCGCCGGTATTGTCGGCGAATGTCTTGGAAAGTATCACCCTCACGGTGACACAAGCGTCTATGATGCCATGGTGCGGCTTGCCCAGCCTTTTAACGTGAATATGCCGCTTGTGCTTGGACAGGGGAATTTCGGTTCGGATGACGGTGACCCGCCTGCTGCAATGAGATATACCGAAGCCAAACTTAATCCGCTGGCTTTGGAACTTCTGCGCGATATTGACAAGGAAACCGTGCCGTTCAGCCTTACCTTTGATGACCGGAACACGGAGCCTGATATATTGCCCGGACGCTATCCGAATTTGCTTGTTAACGGTGCTACCGGGATTGCGGTTGGGCTTGCCACCAATATTCCACCTCATAATTTGGCGGAGGTTATCGATGCGCACATTGCCTATATTGATAACCCTAAAATCACATTGCATCAGGTTATGAAGATAATAAAGGGACCGGATTTCCCGACCGGCGGTTTTGTGGTTTGCGGCGAAGAGCTTGTGCAGGCTTATAAAACCGGCAAAGGGCGCGTGGTGATGCGAGGAAAAGTTCATATCGAAGGTGAAGGTCACGACAAGCGTAATATTGTTATTACAGAGCTTCCTTATCAGGTAAACAAAGTTCAATTGCAGAGGACTATCGCCGACTTGCGTGAGTCAAAAAAAGGCGCGCTTGTCAACATAAGCGAAATACGCGATGAAAGCGACCGCAAGGGTATGCGTATAGTAATCCGTGTTAAACGCGAGTCCGACCCAAAGGAAATTTGCAGCCTGCTTTTTAAACATACCAATCTGCAATGCAATTACAACATCAATATGGTTGCGATTGCCAACGGAAAACCATTGCTTATGGGGCTTATGGAACTTATCGCATATTACGTCAATTTCCAGCGCGAGGTTATTTATAAGCGCTGTGTTTTTGACCTTGAGAATGCAAAGGAAAAGGCACATATACTGGAAGGACTGCTTATCGCAATCCGCGCAATAGATGAAGTTGTCCGCATCATAAAAACAAGCAAAACCACTTCCGAAGCAAAGGACAGGCTGCGGAAAAGGTTTGAGCTAAGCGACCGTCAGGCACAGGCAATACTTGATTTGCGTCTTGCACGGCTTACAAGTTTAGAAGTTTATAAACTTGAGGAGGAATTGGCGGAACTTCTTGAGCTTATAAAAAAACTTACTGCAATTATTGCAAGCAAAGCATTGCAATTCGGGGTTGTAAAGTCGGAGCTTTTGGAAATTAAAAAGAAGTACAAAATTGAGCGCAGGAGCAGAATTATAAATGACTTGGAAGAAGCAGCCGTTACCGCCGACGATGATGAAAAGCCTGTTGAGGATGCGGTTATTACACTTACCGCGGACGGTACTGTAAAGCGAATGAGCGCTAAACACTATTCAATGTCGAAAGGCGAGTTCAGTGCAGGAATGGGGCTTTCAGATGTAAATGTTGTTGTGATTGCAGCCCAGACTGATAAACTTTTGTACGTTTTTACCAATCTTGGAAATTGCTATAAAATTGTCGCCGGAGATATCCCCGAATGCAGGCTTCGCGATAAGGGAATGCGTTTCAAAGAGATGTTCAAAGATGCTGCCGATTCGGAAAAGCCGGTTGCGGTTTATGCCTTGGATGCGGATATATCGGAACTTGACGATGCGCAAAAAGCAGAACTTGGCGAACTTGTCTGGCTTTCAAAAAACGGAATGATAAAGCGCAGCACTTTTAAAGAGGCTTGCGGAATCCAAAAGAGCATCTTCCCTTGTTATAAACTGCGCGAGGACAAGCCCGACAGTGTTGTGGGCGTAGAAACCTTTAAAAGCGGAAAATCGATTATGCTGCTTGGCTCCGGCGGATATATATTGCACGCTCAGACCAATGATGTTCCGCTTCAGGGTCGTATTGCCACCGGCGTGAAAGGAATCAACATAGGGGATGACGAGTTCGCCGCCTGCAACTGCATTGCAAAACCAAATGGCTTTGTTGTGGCGGTAACTAACAAAGGCGGCATCAAAAAAACGCCGGTCAAGGATATCGAAAGGATGGTGCGCTACCGTAAAGGTGTTAAATTCGGTAACTTGGAAAAAGGGGAAAATATTGTTTTCGCGGCTTCTGTAAAAGGCGAAGAAGACTTGGTTGCGGTTTGCGCGGACGGCAAGATAATATCTGTCCCGGTCGAAAAGATTCCAATCGCAGATAGGACAAAGCCTTTTAAATCTTTTCCAGGCGCGGCAAAGGCAAAGATTATAAATGCGTTTATTCACAGGCGAAAGAAGAATAATTAAGTGCGGCCGGAAAGGCGGAGGGTTACGCTCTTGTCAGATTTTCTTCATTTAACCTGTGCAAAAACGCCAAACAGGCTTTGTGGAGTCGTTTCGAAAAATATTTGACAAACTATGTTTAAGCAGCCTAGCATAATAAAATGAACGGCAAAAGAATTCTGGGAATTGATTACGGAAAAGTGCGCATCGGATTGGCTTTGGCAGACCCAAGTTTAACCATAGCCAGTCCCATTGGATATATTTTCAATAAAGGCAATAAAAAGAACCTTGCACCGTTTGACGCCCTAATACGCAAACACGAAGTCGGCACTGCGGTGGTCGGTCTTCCTTTAAATGCGGACGGCAGCATGAGCACAATGGCGGCGGAAGTTCAAAAATTCGGTGACTGGCTGCGCGAACAATTTCATCTTGAAATCATATATTATGATGAACGCTATACCTCGCACGAGGCGGAAGAACTGCTGCGGGAAAAGTTGGGAATTAAAAATCCAAAAAAAATTGCGGAAACAGTAGACAGCCTTGCCGCGAGTATGATATTAGATGGTTGGTTTAAGTTTAACTCAGATAAAAAAACAGAAAATAGGAGAAAATAATTATGGCACATAAAATTGATTCAAAATGCATCAGCTGCGGTAGCTGCGCCGCTGAATGTCCGGTTTCTGCAATCAGTTCCGGAAAGACACAGTACGAAATTGATCCCAAAGTATGTGTGGACTGTGGAGCCTGCGTATCGGTTTGTCCTGTTGACGCAATTTCACCGCCGGCAAAAGTGAAGAAGTAAGTAAAAAGGTTTTAATGTGAAGAAAGAAAGTAACTTAAATTCAAGTAAAAAAGCAGCGGACAGACAGCAGGAAGTTTATCCTGATGTTTCGTTGCTTGCTCGGCTTCTGGATGCCGGGAATGACGAAAATATTTTTTTGTTTGACGAAAACGGCGATGAGATTGAACTTGAACAAATCGCCGCAATTACTCATGAAGGAAAAATTTACGCTATTTTGCGCCCCTTGACCGCCGCGGAAGATGAGGCTGTTGTTTTCCTTATTGACACGGAAGACGAAGAAAGTATTATCGTTGTAGAGGATGAAACTTTGGCAGAAAAGATACTGGATATTTACCACTCACAAAGTTAAATACTATTTATAATAATGACTAATTATTTATATTGAATAGAAATCTCTCATTAATTAGTCAACAGTCAATTGTAACTAGTCACTAATTTTTAGTCAATAGTACTTGCTTTCTTTCTCGCGCTGTGATAATATCTAACTCACGAAATTCACTTTCCCGTATATTTCCCGTTGTTGCCGTCTTGATCGACGGTTGTCCGGGAGAACTTGTAAAACGGAAAAGGCAGACAAACAAGGAGGATAAATGTCAGTAATTTCAATGAAACAGCTGCTTGAAGCGGGGGTTCACTTCGGGCATCAAACGCAAAAATGGAACCCGAAAATGAAAAAGTACATTTTCACGTCAAGGAACAATGTACATATCCTGAATCTGGAACAGACTACGCTTTTGATTGATAAGGCATATCAATTTGTGCGTGATATGGTTGCTTCCGGCAAGAAAGTTCTTTTTGTGGGAACTAAAAAACAAGCAGAGGAAGCCGCAAAAGCCGAGGCTTTGCGCTGCGGTATGTACTATGTAAACAGCAGGTGGCTTGGCGGGACACTTACTAACTTTGATACCATACGAAGCCGCGTCGAGCGTATGAACAAACTTCACACCATGGAAAAATTGGGTGAGTTTGCTTATTTGCCGAAAAAAGAAGTTATTAAACTGCTTGACGAGCGCGACAAACTGGAAAAAAATCTGCGCGGAATCGCAGATATGACCGGTTTGCCCGGCGTTATCATTGTTGTGGACAGCAAAAAAGAACATATCGCAATAGGCGAGGCACGGAAACTTAAGATTCCCGTGGTCGGCATTATTGATACCAATTGCGATCCGGACGACGTGGATGTTATTATTCCCGCAAATGATGATGCAATACGAAGTGTTAATTTAATTCTGACTGCTTTAGCAGACGCAGTTATTGAAGCGAAAGAGGGCGTAGAATTGCGCGATACAAGCGGAGATAGCGACGGCGTTAAAATGAGCGATGCCATGAGTGCAAAAGCGCTTTTAGAGCAAAGCGAAGAAAAAGACAAAGAAGCATCTGATGAAACCGGCGCTAAAGATAAGAGTACTAAAGATAAAGATAAAAAAGCTGCGGAAGGTAAATCAGCTCATACTCACACAGATAAATCCGCAATCGAACATGAAACAAAAACGGCTGAAAAAAAAGGGGGAAGTGAAAGCCATGTCTGATATCATGAAACTTAAGGAAAAAACCGGAGCAGGGGTGCTTGACTGCAAAAAAGCACTGGAAGAAGCCAAAGGTAATTTTGAAAAAGCGGTCGAGCTGCTCCGTGAAAAGGGAAAGGCTACTGCTGCGAAAAAAGCAGACAGGATTGCCGCCGAGGGAGTTGTTGCAAGTTACATTCACATGGGCGGAAAAATCGGCGTGTTGTTGGAAGTAAACTGCGAGACCGACTTTGCGGCAAAAAGCGACAAATTCACAGAGCTTGTTAAAAATATTGCCCTGCACATAGCGGCTGCAAATCCTATTTACCTGGACGAAAGTGCCGTGCCTGCGGAAGAACTTGCCAAAGAAAAGAAACTGCTTTTCAAACAAGCAGAAACGCAGAACAGCGGCAAGCCTGCGGCTGTAATTGAAAAAATGGTAGAGGGTCGAGTTAGGAAATACCTGAAAGATATTTGCCTTGTAAACCAAGACTTTGTTAAAGATCCAAGCAAAACCATCAAAGACGTTGTTGTGGATGCAATTGCCGCAATCGGTGAAAAAATCACCATACGCCGCTTTGTGCGCTATGAAATGGGCGAGGGACTGGAAAAGAAACAAGAAAACTTCGCGGAAGAAGTCGCCAAGCAGGCAAAAAAATAATGTTCAAATCACAGTGTTTTTTGCATTGCTGTTACATAACTATTTTTTTAAAATAGTTGACAAACAAGGTTGGGTTGTATTATAATGCCTTTATTGTTGAGTAAATTTATAACTTGACCAAGAAACTCTAAGGGAAATGACAATGCAAAAAACTTTCATGGCGAACGAACAAAATGTAAAACACGAATGGTATTTGGTGGATGCATCCGGTATGGCAATCGGTCGGATTGCGGCTCAGGTTGCGATGATACTTCGCGGTAAGCATAAGCCTACATTTACTCCGCACGCGGATGCAGGCGATTTTGTGGTAATTATCAATACCGATAAAGCAATCCTTACCGGGAAAAAGATGACGGATAAATACTATTGGCACAACTCCGGATATATCGGCGGAAATAAGTTGGTACAGGCAAAAGAAATGATGCAAAAAAACAGCGACAAAGCGGTTGCACATGCAATTAAGGGTATGCTGCCAAAAAATGCTATCGGACGTGCTATGTTTAAAAAACTTAAGGTTTATAAGACCGAGACTCATCCGCACCAGGCTCAGGCTCCCAAAAAGTATCCGCTGATTGGAGGGAAAAACTAATGACAGAATCCGCACACACAACAACGCACAGTGCAGCGTCTGCAACAGACGGCGCGGCAGTAACCCGCGTAAAAAAAAGTACCGGTTCGAAAATTAAAATGAACGGTACGAACGCAACGGGACGGCGTAAAAAAAGCATCGCGCGGGTACGTTTGATTGCAAACGGCAGCGGTAATATCATAATCAATGATGAACCGTTTGATAAATATTTTGTAAGCGGCTTCCTTAAATTGATTGTAAGTCAGCCTCTTAAAACTGCAAACATCAATAACATTGATGTAGTGGTATCGGTGCATGGCGGCGGTCTTACCGGTCAGGCAGGTGCAATTCGTCATGGTATTGCTCGGGCACTTATTAAAGAAAACGCACAGCTTAAGGCAGAACTTAAAAAAGCTGGATACCTGAAACGTGATCCAAGAATGAAAGAACGCAAAAAATATGGTTTAAAAAAGGCGCGCCGTGCTCCGCAGTTCAGCAAACGATAAATTGGTTATGGATTTCGCGGTTTATCTTACCCCGACACAGACTGTTGTATATCAAAATAGTCAGGGTATTGTTTTGAACAGAAAAACGACTCCACACGAGTTTGTAAATCTTTGTAAAAATCTGGGACTTGGTAAAAGTTCGGTTATCTTTTGTATTCCAAGCAGCTTAACCACGGAAAAGATTGATGAATATAAGGCTCTTGCATACGAAGCAGGCATTGCGCGGGCAGAATTTGTACCAAGTGCGGTTGCAAGCGCAGTTGAAATCGGATATACAAACAGCAGTGAAGAAGCGGGCGGCGGAATTTGTATTTCTGTTTTTATTGGTGAATTCGGAACAGAAGTTGTGGTCATTAATGATTATGGAATTATCGCCGGCGGAACAACAGCAGAGGGATACGCTGCTGCTGCCGAAGCCGTGCGCGTGTACTTGGAAAAAAAATATGAGTTGAATATAGATTCTGTAACCGCGGAAAACGCAATGAAAGAATGTCAGACACTCCTTTCCAATGATGAAGTAAGTTACAAAGTCCGTGCCGCCGACGGCGAAACAGGAGAAGCGCGCGAAGTTTGGTTTACCGGTATTGAATGTTATAAAGTGCTAAGCCCCATTTACGGCAAGGTCGCAAAAGCAATTCTTTTGGCTATTGACGAATGCGCCCAAGGCATCAGCGACGCTGTAAAAGAAGGCACGGTTTATGTGGGCGGTGAAGCGAACTTACCCACTGGTGTTCGTGAATTTTTTACGGTAAGCACCGGCATGAACATTGTGCTTGGTTCGAAAGGTCTTAATACTGCGGTTTCGGGAGCAGGGAAAATCCTTTCAAACGAACCGCTTCTTTCAAAAATTATCAAGGCAAACTAGGGCATGTCCCTAAAGTTATTCGGGATGACTTGGCAAACATCTCTTTGGTTAAAATTTGTCATTTTCTCGGTCACATATCTCGGATATGCTCCCTTAAAAAAGCCTAAATTTTACCTTGGGAAATCTGCCCGCAATTCACCCAAATGACTTTAGGAACACGCCCTAGAGTACAGCAAAAAGTTGACAGCATTTGGAGCAGTATTTTTTTGTCCGAAATTTCTGCAAAGCATCCCGAATTTAACTCGAACTGCTTTTTATTCTTTATATTGCCGTCTTTGCCAAAATTATTTTTTTAGATACCTTAATTCTCTTGTAGTATGCCGTGACAATCATTATGTCACTTAATTCGGCTTAAATATGGTGTTCGTTTTTTCGATTTGCGAACGTGAATGTTAAGAGGTATCAATCTTCTCTTTTTTCTTTCAGTGTAAGAAAATCCCAGCGTTGCAAGATATTCCTTAAGACTCATTTTCCGCTTTTTAGCGGAAACATGCAAGTTATGATAAAGCGAACTGTTTATCTTCCATAGTTTATCTAATGATGAGCCATATTGTTCGACAAATGCTTTTAATTTGTCGGTATGAATTTTAATCAAATCAATTTCGTTCTTTTCAGTGTAAGAAAATCCCAGCATTGCAAGATATTCCTTAAGACTCATATTTCGATTTTTTGCACTTTTAGTCAAAGTGTCATATAATGAAGGTCTTAATGTAGACAGTTTGTCTAATGAGCCATATTGTTCGATAAATGCTTTTAATTTGTCGGTATGAATTTTAATCAAATCGGTTTCGTTTGCTTGAGAAAGATAATTAAAGCCCAAACTTTGTGCGAATTCAGAAGGCGGCATTTTGGCCTTTTTTGCGGCTAATAAAAGTCTCTTATAAAGTGATACGTCGTAAATATGAAGCTTTTGAAATGTACGGTGTTTATCCCAATGTGCCGTCAAATCACGAATCAATTCTTTAATTCTATTCATCCTTACATTGTAAGTAAATCCTAACATTGCAATATATTCTTTAAGACTCATATTTCGATTTTTAGCGGAAGCACACAAGTTATTATAAAGCGAAACGTTTATATAATATAGTTTATCTAATGAACCATATTGTTCGAAAAATGCAGTTAATTTGGCGGTATGAATTTTAATCAAATCAGTTTCATTCTTTCGAGAAAGATAATTATAGCCCAAACTTTGTGCGAATTCTGAAGGCTGCATTCCTGCTTCTTTCGCGGCATTGTATAGTTTCATGTAAAGTGCATTAGACGTTTTAAGCTTTTGAAATGTGCGGTGTTTATCCCAATGCGCCGTCAAATCACGAATTAATTCATGTTTTTTCGTTTCATTCATTTGATATTATAACATTTTTGCAGTTTTTGTCAAGATTGTTTCTCTTGACAAGGGAACTTAGCTATAGTATAGTATGTGCAATTAGACCGCTCGGACTGCGTTGACAAGTGCTGCAATTGCAGCCGCGCATGTACGGCGAGTACCGATGGGATTAAAAAATCCTCCCTACGGCACAGGTCAAAATATAAGTGCAAAAGGAGGAAACAATGTACGCAATTATTTTTACGGGCGGCAAGCAATACCGCGTCGAAGTCGGCGAGGAAGTCAGTGTCGAAAAATTGGACGCGAAAGTCGGCGACAGTGTTAAGGTGCAATGCCTTGCTGTTTTTGACGGCAAAGGCGCGGTAACCGGCAAAGATGCTCAGGCAAAAACAGTTACCGCAAAAGTTATCGAACACGGTCTTGGACAGAAACTTGACATTTTCAAGTACAAGCCAAAGAAAAACGAGCGTAAACGAATGGGTCACCGCCAGCCGTATACCAAAATCAAAATAACAAGCATCTGAAAAACATGACCAAAATAACATTCACAAAAAATGATACGGGGGCAATAATCGGATTTACAGCCCTGGGTCATACGAATTACGGAGTAGAAGGCGAAGACATCGTGTGTGCCGCCGCAAGTTCAATCATACAGACCGCCGCACTTGGAATACTGTTGGTCGCCGAGACGGAAGCGAAAATTGAACGGGACGACAAGAATGCATATTTCGCGCTTACCTTACCGGCAAAGCTTACATCGACGCAAAACAGGGACTGTAACATCATCCTTAAAACAATGGCGGCGGGCTTGGATGACCTTTCCACAAATTACTCGGACTTTGTAGAGTTAGTGAATCTGAAATAAAAATTAAAAGGAGTTAAGAAAAATGGAAAAAGTAATATTCAGCATTAATATCCAGCTTTTTGCAACCAAAAAAGGTGGCGGAAGTTCACGTAACGGGCGCGACAGTAATGCCCAAAGGCTTGGTGTTAAATGCGCGGACGGGCAGACTGTATCCGCAGGCTCGATTATTATTCGCCAACGCGGCACAAAAGTCCTTGCCGGTAACAATGTCGGTATAGGCAAAGATCACACGCTGTATGCGCTGTCGGAAGGAGTTGTAAACTTCACAACAGGTGCCGGAAACCGAAAAAAAGTTTCCGTTGAGTAACTAATTTGTTCTATCCCGCCTATACGCAAAATAATTATAGGGTATGAAAATGCTCTCTTTCGGCGGGAATTCCGTCATTAAGCATGTCACGCGCGGGATTCTTTATGCTGTTATAATAAGTTTGATTTTGGTTTTGGTGTTTGCGCTTGCGCTGATGACCATGCCAATTTCGGACAGCATTGCAAAGCCGATTGTACAAACTATTAAAGTAATAAGCATATTTTTTGGCGTAATGATTGCAATCAGGCACATTGAACAGCGCGGCTGGCTCTTCGGAGGATTGGTCGGCTTGCTTTATACGGTTTTGGCATTCTTTATCTTCAGCATAATTTATACGGATTTCACAATTACAAACGGCTTGCTTACCGATATGGTGTTTGCCGCAATAATAGGAGTACTCAGTGCGCTATTCTTGAAAACCATGCGCACCCCAGTGGCGTAGTGCATTTTGTATAAGCGCAATTATAGCAACTAAACCACACAACACGCCTTTATTCTCAATTTATCCCGCTTCTTTCCATCGGAAAAATAGATAGTCAGCCTGTTTTTTATAGTCTATAATATTGCGATGGAACAAAAGCTGCTTCTTATTGACGGAAATTCTTTGATAAACCGGGCATATTATGCTTTTGGAACTTCTTACAGCGGCAATACGGGGCTTAGTTGGAACGGATATCCTACCAACGCGACATACGGTTTTTTGAATATGCTTTTCAAAGCGGTCGCCGACATCGAGCCGACCCAAATCGCCATTGCATTCGATGTGCGCGCGAAAACTTTTCGCCACAAGATGTATGACGGTTATAAATGCACCCGGAAAAGTATGCCGGATGATTTGGCGTGTCAGCTTGCGGATTTGAAAGAACTTCTTCGTATCATGGATATCGCATACTTAGAGTCCGAAGGTTTCGAAGCGGACGACATTATAGGCAGTCTTTGCAAAAATTCGCCTGACAAAACAGGCGCGTATAAAAGCATAATTCTTTCAGCCGACCGTGATGGGCTGCAGTTGGTTGACGAGCATACAGAACTTCATCTTACTAAAACAGGCGTTACGAATCTTGAGGTTTGGGATACTGCGCGGATTCGGCGCGAATACGATCTCACTCCGAAACAGTTGATTGACTTAAAAAGCCTTATGGGCGACAAAAGCGACTGTATCCCCGGCGCAAACGGAGTGGGTGAAAAAACCGCGCTTGCTCTCATGCAGCAGTACGGAAGCGTCGAAAATATTTATGAAAACTTGGATAAACTTGGCCCCAGTGTTCGCGCCAAACTTGGAAACGCCAAGGAAACGGTTTACTTAAGCCGTGACCTTGCGCGAATAAAAACTGATATAAGTCTTCCCAAAGCGGCATTCACTTTCCCATTCCCAATGGATAAACAAGTCTATGATGCATTTGAAGCGCGCGGCTTCAAAAGTTTTTGTAAGCGTCCGTCATTGTGGCGGGAGGACTATTATTCGGACTTGGCGCGGACTCAGGCCGGCAGGACAACGGAAACGGTGCAAGAGAACAACAAGCCTATAACGGAAGTCAATACCCCAGATTCCAACCAACCAATCCCAGAGCCAATCAAAGTAACGGAACTTGGGAAAACACTTAATATAGAAGCAGATTATCTTGCAATCAGTTATGATGACAGTACTTACTGCATAAACGAATACGTTTTTCCGTTAAGAGTCGATTTATTAAGCGGCGGTTTTGATGAAAGTGAAATAATCTCAGCCGTCAAAAACTTGCTTGAAAGTAAAACCCCGAAGATTGTTTTTGACAGCAAAACATTAAAAGAAAAATTGCGGAAGTATAACATAACCCTTGGGGAAATGGCGGTCGATGTAAGAATCTGCGAGCATTTGCTTACCGGTAAAACCTCTTTTACAAATCGGAAAGTTACTCTGTCTGACCTACGGCTTTTAAAAGATATCGAAGCCGCCGGGATGCTGCCGCTGTACCGTGACATAGAACTTCCATTGGTTGATGTTTTGATTGATATGCAGCAAAACGGTGCAAAGATGGATTTAAAGGCTTTATCTGATGCCGCAGATAAACTTAAAAATCAAATCGAAAATTTATCCAATCGCATTTACGAGTTCGCAGGTTCAACTTTTAACATAAATTCTCCCCAGCAACTTGGCGGTATTCTGTTCAATAAACTTGGAATTGAAACCACGCGCAAAACCAAAACGGGCTTTTCCACCGATGAGTTTGAACTTACGAAAAAAGCAGGCTTGCACCCGATTGTGCCGTACATATTGCGGTACCGGAAAGCCTTTAAACTGTATTCGACTTATATTCAAGGCTTCCGCGCACAGGCGGATAGTGGCGGCTTTGTGCATTCCACTTTTAACAATACCGGAACCGTTACCGGACGTTTGTCATCGTCCGAGCCTAATATCCAAAACATACCTGCGCGAAGCGAGGACGCGGAATTTATCCGAAAGCTTTTTATAAGCCGCTATCCGAACGGAAAAATTATCGCGGCGGATTACAGTCAGATAGAACTTCGGCTTTTGGCGCATTTTTCCGGCGATCAGGTAATGAAACACGCTTTCCTGTCCGGGCGCGACATACATACGGAAACCGCGGCTAAAATATTCGGCGTTTCGGATGCCGGAGTAACCGCGGATATGCGGCGCACGGCAAAAGCGGTAAACTTTGGAATAGTATACGGCATAAGCGCGTTTGGACTGTCGGAAAACATAGGATGCTCGGTTTCCGCCGCTGCAGATTTTATCGAGAAATATTTTGCCCAGTTTCCCAGCGTTAAAAGTTACCTTGATAAGTGCCGCGACAGCGCAATAAACAGTGGCTTTGCAAGTACAATATTTGGACGCCGCCGCCCGATACCCGAACTTTACAGCGGCAACCGGAACATAGCGCAATTCGGCGTTCGGGCTGCCATGAATATGCCGATGCAGGGTAGCGCAAGCGACATAATCAAAAAAGCCATGGTGGAAATACGGCGGGTGCTTGAAGGTAACGAAGCCGAAGCCGGAACGCATCCGCGCCTTGACAAAGTAAAGTTAATTGCTCAGGTTCACGATGAACTTATATTTGACTGTGCGCCGGACCAAACCGAGCAGGCTTCTAAAATAGTAAAGGAAATCATGGAGAACACGGTATCGCTTTCCGTGCCGATTTCGGTTGACGTAAAACTGAAAGATACCTTTTAATGAAACGAAAAAAGAGAAATGGAAGCATACAAATTTGTATGCTTCCAAAACTTGAAAGAAGAAATCACGAAAACAAACTGGAGAAAAATGAACAACACAGACGGCAAAAAAATAGCAATAATAACCCTTGGCTGCGACAAGAACCGCTGTGACAGCGAGCAGCTTGCGGGCACTTTAAAAACTCAGGGGTTCATTTTGGTTGCATCCGATAAAGATGCCGATATCATAATTGTAAATACCTGCGCGTTTATCGGGAAGGCACGAAGTGAAACTTTGCAAGTTATTAATTCTGAATTAAAGTACAAAACCCGTGCGGCATCACGCGGCAAAATAATTAAGGTCATTGTTACAGGCTGCATCACGGCAAAACATAAAGCCTTAATCCCCGCTGAAGTTGACGAAATTTGGGCGCTGCCTGATTTTGCGGACTCGTATAAACTTCTGTCCACTCCGCAAAGTTACGCTTATATAAAAATTGCGGAAGGCTGTGATAATTGGTGTTCGTACTGCACAATCCCCGCAATTCGCGGCGGCTATAAAAGCCGACCGAAAAAGGATATACTGGCGGAAGTCTCACGCTTTGCGGCTTTGGGAGTTCCCGAGTTTATTCTGGTAGCCCAGGATCTTACTAAATACGAATCAGGCGGTGCAAACCTTGCCGGACTGATACGCGAAATCTCCGGCATTCCGGGGGTAGAGCGAATCCGATTGCACTATATGTATCCGGACGGAGTAACCGACGAACTTATTCACGAGATTGCCGTAAATCCCAAGGTTTGTAAATACATTGATATGCCGCTTCAGCATGTTTCGACGCGAATACTATCATTAATGAACAGGCATGGCGGCGCAAACGAATACATGGCATTGATTAATAAACTTCGCAGTATTGTCCCGACCATAACAATACGCTCGACTTTTATGGTTGGTTTCCCTACGGAAACGGCGGAAGATTTTCGGGAACTTTGCGATTTTTTAACTTCTGTAAAGCTTGATTATGTAGGTTTTTTCGCGTACTCACGCGAGCCATTCACGCGCGCATATTCAATGGTTCAAATAGCCGAGAAAACCAAAAGCATTCGCCTGCGCACCGCAGAAAGGGTTCAAAATGCGGTGCTGATGCAAAAGAACCGCGAACTTGTCGGCGCAACATTAAAAGTTGTTTGTGATTCTTACGATGATGTGCTAGGCTGTAGCGTGACACGCTCGGAATACCAAAGCCCTGAAGTTGACCCGTATATAGCGATATACAAATGCCTAAGCGTGGGCAAGTTCTACAGAATAAAAGTAACAGGTTTTAAAGACGAAAACTTAACAGGAGAAACAGTTAAATGACCACAGCCACAAAAATTACACTTGTCCGCATTTCATTGCTGCCGTTTATTATGTTCTTTTATCTAAGCGGCGGTATATTTGCCGAGCCGTTTTTTATTTTGAACGGCAAGCTTATTGCGCTTATTTTGTTTGTTATCGCTGCGGCAACGGATTGGCTGGACGGTTGGGTAGCACGAAAGTTTAACCAAATTTCCGATATGGGTAAGCTGCTTGATCCGATTGCCGATAAGATGGTAACCACTCTCGGTTTTATTCTTATTGCAACCGATTTTGATATTGTAGGGGATTTTCTGCCCGTCTGGTTTGCGGTTCTGGCGGTCTTTGTGGCGATAGGGCGCGACATAATAATCAATGCTCTGCGCCTTATTGCAGTAGAAAAGAAAGTAACAATTGCCGCGGATGCATCAGGTAAAATCAAAAGTGTCATGCAGTTTATTGCAATCGCTTTATTCATGTTTTACGCTTATGACTATGTAAATATGGTGCTTGGATCTGGGATTGTTTTTGATATCTATCAATATGTTTGTATGTTCGCGCTTGCACTTGCAACCGCGTTAAGCATCTATTCCGGCGCGCATTACCTGATTAAATACAAGGAGGTTTTTGCCGGAAAACAAACTCAGGACAAAAAACCGCGGAAAACATGGGAGGAAAAAGTAAATGGACAAGAAAGAAAAGGATAAAGGCAAAGAATCCGATAACTCGGTTGCGCTTGATAAAAAAAAGTCGCTTAACGATGCGCTTGCTTCCATCGAAAAGGCTTACGGCAAGGGCGCCATTATGAAACTTGGCGACGGACCGATCGTCCGCAACATAAAAGTTATTCCTACGGGCTGTTTAACTTTGGATTATGCGCTTGGAACCGGCGGTTTGCCGCGCGGACGTATTATTGAAATCTATGGACCCGAATCCAGCGGAAAAACTACGGTAAGTTTACACGTAGTAGCGGAGTGCCAAAAAGCGGGCGGCACGTGCGCGTTCATAGACGCCGAGCACGCGCTTGACCCCATATACGCGGAAAAAATAGGTATTAACATAAAAGACCTTATTATATGCCAGCCCGACAGCGGCGAACAGGGGCTTGATATAGCAGAGAAACTTATCGCAAGCGGCTGTATTGACCTTGTCGTGGTGGACAGTGTTGCCGCGCTTACGCCAAAAACGGAAATAGACGGCGACATCGGCGACAGTTTTATCGGACTTCAAGCCCGCCTTATGAGTCAGGCCTTGCGGAAACTTACTCCGCTTATCAACAGAAGCGACACGTGCCTGATTTTCATTAACCAGCTTCGCGATAAAATCGGCAATCCGTACGGACCCAGCGAAGTTACTCCCGGGGGCAAGGCTTTGAAATTCTATTCAACCATACGGCTTGATGTGCGCAAAAAAGACCCGGTTAAAGACGGAACAACCTTTATCGGCAACACTACACGCGTCAAGGTGGTCAAAAATAAACTTGCGCCGCCTTTTAAATTCGCAGATTTCGACATTATTTTTGGAAAAGGCATAAGCAATGACGGCTGTATACTTGACTTAGGCATTGCAAACGGTATAATAGAAAAGTCGGGAAGTTGGTTCAGTTATAAAGGCGAAAAGATAGGACAGGGCAAAGACAACGCAAAAACCTACCTTGAACGCAATCCCGGAGACAAGGCTGAAATCGTGGAAAAAATCAAATCCAAATTAAACAGCGGCGGAGTTGCAAATATCACCGCAGAGGAGGACGACGATGGAAACAAATAATCAAAATCATGTAACAATTGTTCCGCGCACAAGAGATATGCAGGAGACCATCAACCATCTGGTGCTTGGTATCACGATGTGGGTTTCGGTAACCGTAAGCTGTGTCACGACTTTGCTTACTGTCCATCAGGCATGGTGCTTGATTGCAATGCTGATTCCGTTCGTATATACAATGTTTCCGCAAATTCAAAAAGCCGCCAATATAGCACGCGAGAATGCGGTTAATAACTACAAAACCAAGCAAAGCATAAATAAGAACAAAAAAGATGAGTCCAGTTCCGATGATATTTTGCGTAAAGACTTGGAACCCGCAAAGGCCCCAAGACTGCGTGTTAAAAAAACTTCGTCCAACGCAGACACAAAACCGGTCCGCGAAGCGGACAAAGCCCTGAAAGATGCCATTACCGAAGTCACTCAAAACGACTCGTCGGAATCTCAGGAAAGCGCATAGTTAATTAAAGACTTGCCATTTTGAATGACAATTGAGGATTGTAAGTACATCACCAAGTCAAAGAGATGAAACAATAATAATTATAAGTCCACAATACAACAGTATTTGCAAAATGTAATATTCCTGACGGGTATTCAAAAAGCGGAAACTTGCGTGAACAATAGATTGTTCTTAGATACAATGGGTGGAATAATCACAATGATGTAAATGGGTTTCAAAAATTACAAATAATTAATACTTGACAAATAGTGCTGAACATAAATATAATGATGTATGAAAAAAGCTATAATTATTTTATTTGTAATCTTGTTGGTCTTGCAGATGTGTTTGTTTGCGGTGTCTATTTCTGATTATGCTAAACTTTTGGGAATTGTAGAAAAACCCAAAACAATATTCAACAATGAAGGACTGTGGGTATATCTGAAACCATTATTGCCTGTAATTGAAAGACTGATGGTAATTCTTGTGGAAGTGTTTATTGCAATATACTTGTTAATTCGTGGTGGAATAAAAAACACAGAATATTAAACATAACACAATCAAAAACAACCCAGGTGGTTGTTTTTTTCAAGAGGAATATATAGATTTTTTTTTCTTAATAGTTAAGCGTGTCTTTCTGCAGTTTTCCGGCGAAAAAAAAACGAGTAAAAATCAGCGGCGCTTTTGTTGACTTATGTAAAGATTATGTTTATAATTATAGAGTTGAACCTATAAGAGTAAGAAAACTCTTGTAATACAGACATAGATTCAAGATTTGTTAACGCCTTCCGAGAATTTGAAAATCCTGACCTCAAGTATTATTGATTGGATGCTGTTGCAATATTCACAACGTGGCTTTCGTGTATTACCTAATTTATTGTGGCTATTGCTTTTTTCAGAATACTCGTTGAATTTTCATCATAGCGGCAGTGCTAATATGCCTTGACGGTGTTAATGTATCTTAGACAAAAATTAAAAGGAGAACGTACATGGAAATACTGATTTCCATTGTCGGCGGGCTTTTGGTAGGGTTTGTTGCGGGCTTTGTGGTCTATAAAATAATCAGCCAAAAAGTAAGCACCAAAAACAAAACCAGCGCCGGCAATATCATAAGAAAAGCGATGGAAGAAGCCGCCGCAAAATCAAAAGAAGCTGTTTTGGAAGCCAAAGAAGAAGCCCTTAAAATCCGTAACCAAAACGACATCGAAATAAGGGAGCGTAAAAGCGAAATTCAAAGACAGGAGGCAAGAATCGCCGGGCGCGAGGAGCAGCTTGGTAAACGCGAAGAAATACTTACAAACAAAGAGCTTGCAATAGACAACTCTCGCGCGGATGTTGAAAACACAAAAAAACAGGTGGAAAAAAACCTGCAGGAAGCAAAGAAAAAAATAGGTGAAGCGGTCGAGCGCCTTGAGAAAATCACCGGCATGACAAAGGCTCAGGCAAAAAAAGAGCTTATCGATTCAATGATTGACGATGCTAAAGCCGAAGCGGCAGACTCTGTCCGCAAAATCGAACTTGATGCCAAAGAAGATGCAGACAAAAAAGCCCGGGAAGTTATCGCCTCTGCAGTCCAGCGATGCGCTGCAGACCACACAAGCGAAATTACTATAAGCACAATTCCGATTCCCAACGACGAAGTCAAAGGCAGGCTTATCGGGCGGGAGGGACGCAATATACGCGCGATTGAGGCAGCCACCGGCGTGGACTTGATAATTGACGACACTCCAGAGGCTATCACGGTGTCAAGCTTTGACCCATATAGGCGTGAAATTGCACGCTTGGCAATCGAAAAACTTGTGCAGGACGGCAGAATCCATCCTGGACGCATTGAGGAAATCGTCGAACGCACAAAAAAAGAACTTGATTCTCATATCAAGGAACTGGGCGAAACCGCGGCATATGATTGCAAAGTTCATGGGTTACATCCGGAACTTATCAAAAATCTCGGACGCCTTAAATACAGGACAAGCTATGGGCAAAATATACTTAACCATTCAAAAGAAGTTTCGATGCTGGCAGGGCTTTTGGCTGTCGAGCTTGGTGCAAACGAGCAAATAGCCAAACGCGGAGGACTATTACATGATATAGGCAAGGCAACCGACCAGGAAACCGAGGGCACGCATACTCAGATAGGTGTTGAACTTGCCAAAAAATGCAAGGAAAGCGACGCGGTAATTCATTGTATCGAGGCGCATCACGGCGATGTTCCGTATAAAAGCGTGGAAGCCGTGATTGTTCAGGTGGCCGATGCGATTTCGTCATCGCGCCCGGGCGCACGCCGCGAAAATTTGGAAAACTATGTCAAGCGTCTGCGTGATTTGGAAGAAATTGCGAACTTGCACTCCGGGGTGGAAAAATCTTTTGCAATAAGTGCCGGACGCGAAATCAGGGTTATTGTAAAGCCCGACCAAATCAGCGACCAGCAAGCCGTCTTTATGGCGAAAGAAATTGCAAAAGAAATCGAGGAAAAACTTCAATACCCTGGTCAAATCCGCGTCAACGTAATCCGTGAATCCCGCGCAACCGAGTACGCAAAGTAAAGCATGCGTGAATAGTATGCGTGAATATTTACGGTTGACAAACCCGCCGTAAATTGGTATCATGCCAAAGTCAATTTAGAAAACGGCGAAGCGGCTGTTTGGTGGAGTTTTATGACAATCTTAGGCTAAAAGCGGGGTGATAATATGACAGTGGTTGTCGTTGGAGAAAACGAAAATCTGGAAAGTGCTCTTAAGCGTTTTAAACGTAAATGCCAAAAAGACGGCATTATTGGCGATATCCGTAAAAAAGAAGAATATGTAAAGCCAAGCGTTGCCCGCAAAAAGAAATCCGAAGCAGCAAGAAAACGTGCGCGAAAAGAAGGACGCTGATTTGAATCGGAGGTCAAATGAAACGATTCTTTTCAAAATTACAGCTGGGTACGCAGGATATTGTTCTTGACCAAGCCGAATATCATCATCTCGCGGATGTCCTGCGTCTTAAAAGCGGTGACATCGTTACGGGGATTTGCGGCGACGAGTATGACTATATGTATAGAATAGCGAAAATTACGAAAACCGCCGCTAGCCTTGAATTCGTTTCCAAAACTTTAAATAATCATAATCCCAAAAAATCATTGACCGTTTATATAGCGTTGATTAAACCTGACCTCTTGTCTTTAGTTGTGCAGAAACTTAATGAAATCGGGGCGGGCAGTATTGTTGTTTTCTGCTCTGCAAACTGCAACTTGCCGCCTAAATCCGTAAATTTTGAAAAACTGCGGACAGTTGCACAGCAAAGCTGCAAACAATGCGGGCGAAGCATGCCTGTTCAAGTTCAAGGAGTGATTGACTTTGCACAAATGACGAAAAGCCTTTCCAAGCATGCAATCTTTGCGGACGAAAGGCTGGGTATGGGAACAAAAGACGGCAAAAAACTTTCCGATATTGATTTTACATCTATTAATACAGCCGAACTGATAATAGGACCGGAGGGCGGTTTTACCCAAACTGAACGCGCTGAACTTATGACCGCCGCGCATCCAGTGTCGCTTGGAAACCGAATCCTTCGCGCGGAAACTGCGGCGATCGCCGGCGTGGCAATAATTCTTGGAAAAATGGGCGAGATATAATGGCAAAAATTTGTATTCTTACATTGGGCTGCAAGGTTAACCAATACGACAGCGGAGAAATCATAAAATCCTTGTACTCTCTTGGTAAAAATTTAAGAACGGAGCTGGAAATTACCGAAAAGTTCGAAATAGCCGATGTTTATATCATAAATACTTGCGCCGTTACAAGCTTCGCAGAAAAAAAATCGCGGTATCAAATCTCGCGCATTTTACGCCTTGCACCGCGGGCGCGGATCATTGTTTGCGGCTGTGCGGGGCAGCTTAACGCCGCTCAATTCGATGCCGCGAACGTGATTAAGGTTTTCGGCTGTGACAAAAGGGAGGTCGCCAAATGCGCAATCGGGTGTTTATAAAAGTTCAGGACGGCTGCGACAACTTTTGTTCCTATTGCATTGTGCCGCATCTGCGCGGAAGGTCAACAAGCCGCCGCATTAACGAAATAATCGACGAAATCAAGACTTTGCCGGACTTTGTAAAAGAAGTAGTCTTAACAGGAATAGACCTAAGTTCCTTTACAGGCTTGGGCGAACTTTGCGCGGAAATAGACAGGTTGTTTAAGGAAACAAACCGCACCTTCCGCCTTTCCAGTATCGAAGTCCGGATTATCACCGATGAATTTTTGAATGTGCTGAAAAGCTGTAAAAGTTTCTGTCAAAGTTTTCATATTCCTTTGCAAAGCGGCTCGGATAACGTACTAAAAGCGATGAACCGCAAATATACTACAGCGGAGTATTTGCGCAAAGTCAACCTTGTGCGCTCAATTTTCCCCGATTCTCAAATCACAACAGATGTAATTTGCGGCTTTCCTTCGGAAACCGAATCCGATTTTTTAACAACCGTGGAATTTATTAAAAGTATCGGCTTTCTTGACTGTCATATTTTTCCGTATTCGCAAAGAACCGGGACGGCGGCGGCACACTTGGCGCAGCTTCCCAACACAGTTATCACACGCCGCGCAAAAGAACTAACGGAAATACAAAAAGAAATCAGCAATGAATTAAAGGAGGAATACTTGGGCAAAATAATAATTGTGCTGTTTGAAAACCGCAAAAACGGATTCAGTTTCGGCACAAGCCGCGAATATTTTTCGGTAAAAGCAAAAGGCAGCCATCCGCTTGACTGGCAGAAAGTCACAATTGATGGAGTTGAAACAGTTATTTTATAATTAAAGAGCAAAACCCTTTTTGTAAATTAGCAGCCAAGCTCAAGCAATCATACTATGAATTAATGTTTAGTAAATCTGATGCTGGTTTTAACCGCGGCGAATCCATCGAATCAATATTGCCAGGACACCTGCATTTTATCGGTATAGGGGGCATTTCTATGAGCAGTCTGGCGGCAATCCTGCATTACCGCGGCGCAAAAATAAGCGGAAGCGATATCACAGAAAGCGACCAAACTCGGATGCTTGAAAAACTTGGCATAAAAGTATATATCCCGCACAACAGGCGCAATATTAAAAGCGCTGACTTCATAATAATAAATTCTGCCATATCGAAAAGAAATCCGGAATTTCTGGAGGCTAAAAAGCGGGGGATAAGAATACTTCAGCGCGAACAGGTGCTTGCTTTAATCGAAAAAAACTTTGCAACCCGAATAGCCGTTGCAGGCACGCACGGAAAAAGCACAACAACCGCAATGATATATGCGATTCTGGCGGAAGCCGGACTGGAGCCGACCGTTCACAACGGGGCGGTTATGTACAAAAAAACAAACGGCACGCATGACAAAGAACCGACGAACTTTATACTGGGGAGTGATAAATACTTTTTGACGGAAGCCTGTGAATTTAAGCGCAATTTTTTAGCCCTTAATCCTACAATCGCGGTTGTTACGAATGTTGATGCAGACCACCTTGACTGCTATAAAGACATTGACGATATAAAGGAAACTTTCGGGAAGTTCGCGGCAAAAGCGTCGGTGCTTGTGAAAAACCCCAATTGCAAAAATAGTTCCGGATTAAGTGGCAGAGAAAAAACCCTTAACTTTGCGGATATAGATATAAAACTGCAAATTCCGGGTGCACATAACATCGAAAACGCAAAAGCAGCGGCGGCGGTCGGTCAGGTTTTGGGAATCTCCGAGGCAGTCATTAATAAAGCATTGTTTGAATTTAAAGGAATCGGACGGAGATTCGAAAAAATCAAAGTCATTGAAAACTGTGACATAATTGCCGACTATGCGCATCACCCGACCGAGATTAAAACGACAATCCAAACCGCGGACTCGCTTTATAAACGCTTTTTGGTGTTATTCCAGCCCCACACATACACCCGGACGCTTGCGCTGTTTGACAGTTTCGTTGAAGTGCTTGGCGGCTGTAATTCGGTACTGTTTAAAACTTATGCGGCACGTGAAAAGCCTATAAGCGGCGGCACCGCACGCGACCTTGCATCCGCAATTGGCTGTAAATATCTTCCCACCGGACGGGCACTGCAAAAGTTTATTAATGGTTCTGCGCAAAACTACGATGCGATAATCTTAACCGGAGCAGGGGACATGCTTAAATATCTTTCGTAAACCGGACGACCCTAACCTGTCTAGGTCCTCATTATTTGCACACATCCGCTGAACAGAGTTTGTATGAAGTCAAATATCGGCAGTTTCTGGTTGTCAGCGTTTTGATGTAGATAGATTTTTTTCGGCGCAATTGAAATCAGTTTGCTTATGACTTTTACATCCGGTGCCAAGTCCTCGTTTACATAAATATTTGATACAGGCTTAAGGCAGGATGTTAAAACTTCTATGCCGCCTTTGGATTCAAATAAATGTATCTCGCGCTCGCGGCTTTCCAGGTTGGAAATTAAAAAACGCAAAAGTTCGCGGAAAGTCCCGGTGCAAACCAAATAACTTGCGTTTTCGTTGGCAAGCACGCAGACCTCGTTCCACCTTGCCCGTAAATCGTCAATCATAAACTGATAAAAACTGTCCAGCAAAAAAACCGGAGTAAGTTTTATAAGCGACTTTGCGATTTCCTTATCGGTGTCGCTGTCGAAATTACTAAGCGCTTTAATAAAAGCGTGGCGGCTGATTTCATCTTCAATAGGAAGTTTAATACTGCTTTCGATATAGTGAAATTTGTAATCGGTGATAACCACATCGGCTATACAGTCCGTTATAAGATCCAGAAGTTTTTCCGTTGAGATACGGTTTTCGTCCATATCCGCGGAGTTTAGGTCTTTTGAATAGTTCACAGCAACCGCCAAATCAAGACGCCCCGGCTTTTCGCACAATTCTGCGGAAATCCCACCGTTTTTAACAAATTCGGACAGCCGCCGCAAAATGTATTTAAGCGAGCCGGCAAACTTCTCGTCTGTGCTTATTGTAAGTAATTCTTGCTTTGACTCTTGTTTTTTGCGCTGTAATTGTGCCATTTAATAATAGTCTATGCAAACGAAAAACAGTTAATAATTAATAATGATTAATAAATAAGGAAAGCATTAGGAGCGGCAAAATTGTCCTTAAAGTTTGTGCTTTTTAAGAAGTAAATGTCCTAATTCGCAAAAAATTTCACTGTACTTTTGCCGCTCCCAGTTATTTTATCTATGTTTTTTCGTAACTTGACGCGATTCTGCCTGTTTCCATTCTTCGATTCTTTTGTGGTCGCCGCTTAGCAGCACTTCCGGAACGCAAATTCCGCGGAACTCACGCGGTCGGGTATACTGAGGATACTCGAGTGTATTTTCCGAATCCGCCGCCGAAAAGCTTTCGGTTTTTAAACTTTCTGCGCTGATAACGCCTGGCACAAACCTGGAAACAGCATCCGTCAAGACCATCGCAGGAATCTCGCCGCCCGTAAGGACATAATTTCCTATGCTTATGACTTCATCAAAGCAAAGGTCAACCGCGCGCTGGTCTACTCCTTCATAGTGTCCGCAAAGCAATATAAGCCAACTGTGCTGTTCCGCCAGCTCCCGCACGCGTTTCTGTGTCAAAACCGGAGCGGCAGGCGTTAAAAAGATTCTGAAAGCATCATGGTGCGGGTCGATAGTTTCAATACAATCCACAATTGGCTGGGCAGTAAGGACCAAGCCTGCTCCGCCCGAAAAAGAATAATCGTCCGCTTTTTTATGTTTGTTTTTCGAGTAATCGCGGAAATTGATAAGATTGATTTCGATTTTACCCGCATTCCGAGCGCGTTTAATGATGCTGTACTCAAGCGCGGAAAACATTTCGGGAAATAATGTCAGAATATCAATTTTCATGTCAGATTTTTCCCTTAATCTATTGTTTCTTCTTCCAGCATCTCCGTCCTTATCACAAGACATCGGTTTTTGATATTTGTTTCAATCACAAAAGCATCCTCATATGGAAAAGAAAACTCACGCCGTCCGTCATTCGGTATCACGGCGTACTCACAGTTTATAACCTCACCGCTTCCCACGGCTTCCACCGACTTGATTGTTCCCAATTTTTTGTGTCCGCTCCCGAACACTTCCATGCCGATAAGGTCATCCGTCAAGATTTCGTCATCTGCAATAACAAACAAACCGCGCGGAATTCGGACTTCGGCATTCCGTAGTTTATCAGCCGTTTCAGCGTCATTTATCCCTTTAAAAGTCATATATGCAAACCCGCTTTGTACGCTCACTTTATTAATTTGGGGAGCCGGATTTATTGTTTTACCCGATTTGGAAAAAATAATTTGCGATTTGTTGATTCCGGTGAATATTTCGGGCTTATTTGTCAAAATCTGCACTTTTACTTCGCCCAAAAGTCCTCTTGGCTTTAAAACCTTGCCGATTGTAATAAAATCATTGTTCATTTAAATTCCGCGCATTGTTTCTTCAGCCGCGCGCTGAACTCCTCCAACTTCATTGTGCCAAGATCTTCGCCTTCGCGTGTGCGGACGGAAACCGTGTTTGCGCTTTCTTCTTTTTCGCCCGCGATAATCATGTAAGGGATTTTTTTCATAGTTGCTTCGCGTATCTTATAGCCGACTTTTTCGTTCCGCATATCTTTTTGAACTCTTATCTTATCGGCGTAAAGGGCATTGTAAACTTGCTCCACATATTTATTTTGTTTTTCGCTTATTCCTGTTACCATGACTTGTATGGGGCTTAGCCAAAGCGGGAAAGCGCCGGCGTACTTTTCGATAAGCATTGCAAGAGTGCGCTCGTAACAGCCTATCGAACTTCTGTGAACGATGTACGGACGCACTTTTTCTCCGCGTTCGTCAATATAAGTCATATCGAAGTTTTCCGCCAATGCAAGGTCAAGTTGGACGGTTATGATTGTATCCTCCTTGCCATAGACATTACGCGACTGAATGTCAATTTTCGGTCCGTAAAAGGCGGCTTCTCCGTCGGCTTCTTCAAATTTCATCTTATTGCGGACAAGCACCTTGCGTATTTCTTCCTGACTTTTTTCCCAAGCTTCCGGATTGTCGATATATTTCTCTCGATTCTTCGGGTCCCATTTAGAGAACCGATATGTAATCTGTTTCTCAATCCCAAGGGCTTTCATAAAGTATTGAATAAGGTCCAAAACCTCGTCAAAAATCTGCTGGACTTGGGAAGGGGTACACATTATATGCCCCTCGGACAGCGTGAATTGGCGAACACGCGTAAGCCCGTGCATTTCGCCGCTGCTTTCGTTGCGGAACAGGGTGGAAACTTCGGCATAGCGTATGGGCAAGTCTCGGTAACTTTTAAGTCCGTTCTTGTAAATCAGGAACTGGAAAGGGCAGGTCATGGGGCGCAGAGCAAAGACTTCCTCGTCCAAAAGTTCGTTGCCGAGTATGAACATTCCGTCTTTGTAATGCTGCCAATGACCGCTTATTTTATACAGGTCGCTTTTGGCAAAGCTTGGTGTGCGTGTGTACAGATAGCCGCGGCGTTCTTCCTCATCCTCGACAAATCTTTGAAGTATTTGCAAAATTTTTGCGCCGTTCGGCATGATAAGCGGAAGTCCCTGTCCGACAAGTTCGTGCGTCATGAATATTTCCATGTCGCGCCCTATACGGTTGTGGTCGCGTTTCTTGATTTCTTCCTGTGTCGTGATATAGTCCGCCAAATCGCTTGCCTTATAAAAAGCAACCCCGTAAATTCGGGTGAGCATTTTATTTTTTGCGTCTCCGCGCCAATACGCGCCGGTTATTTTGGTAAGTTTAAATGCCTTGATTTTGTTTAAATTGGTAAGATGCGGTCCGGCACAAAGGTCAACGAAATTGTCGATTTTGTAAAACGAGATTTTTTCGCCCTTCGGTATATCGTTAAGCAATTCTGTTTTATAAACTTCGCGTTTGGTGTCCAGAATGCGACCCGCTTCCGCACGGCTTTTTTCACTTCGCACTACAGGGAGCTCCATTTTTATAAGCCTGTCCATTTCGGCTTCAATTTTGGGTAAATCGTCGCTTTTGATGGGAGTTCCGAAGTCAAAATCGTAATAAAAACCGCCATCGATAGCAGGTCCGACCCCCAGCTTTACGGTGGGGAAAATGTTTTTTACCGCTGCCGCCATAACGTGTGATGCGGTATGCCAAAGTGTTTTTTTACCTTCATCATCTTTGGAAGTATAAATATGCAGTGTGCAATCTGTGTTGATTTTAGTGCTTAAATCAACAAGACGCGGCTTTACTTCCGTGCCGCTTGTGCCTGCCGGCAACAGACTGGCGCAAACAGCCACCCGTGCCAAATTGTCGCTTATAAGGGCCGCAACCACAGCCACAGTTGTTCCCGAAGCGACTTCCATTGACTTACCGTCTTTAAGTGAAACTTTAACCATGCAGCATAATACCATATTTGAAAGTTTATGTCCAGAGTTTGTGAAAGTTTGTATTGTGAAAGTTTGTATGCTCAACCGTAAACTACTTGTAGAACTTTATAAACATTTGGTTAATGCCGATACAAGAATAGGCACAGTTTTTTGTCATACCTTTCGCCAATTTCCCCAAATCATCTGCTATACTGCACCAGGGTTTTTAAAAGGACTTATTCCTAAAAGATTGATTACTTTAGGAACAAGCCCGCATC
>JGI24705J35276_12238748_pt1 | contig 51303 bp, 52 predicted proteins | sample TergutNt197P4_FD_35276 | JGI IMG/M metagenome (IMG submission 35276) | reverse complement strand
CCCCTTGGCGGTGATGGTGCTGACTTCTTCGAGCAGCATGGACACGATCAAGCTCCCTGGTGGCGAAAAGTAAGGATTTTACATTACCTGCCGCGCCGCCTCACCCCACGAAAAACCGCTCCGCCTCCCCCAAAAAATGCCACACGGCGGGGTCTTCGGCCAGGGCGGCGTTCAGGTGGGCGAAGACGGCGTTAACCAGCGTGGGCACGTCTTCATGCACGCCCAGCGGTGCCACGCGCACCCAGCGCTGGCCGGTGCGCGGGTCAAAGCCGGTCAGGTACACCGTCACCGGCACGCGCTGGTCTACGGCCAGCCGCAGCTTGATCGGAGGGCACGTCCACCGCGGCCACGACCTGCTCGCCCTCCCCTTCCCCTTGGCCAGCGCAAGTCCAGCCACCGCGTTCACTGCTTGACCAGCAGCAAAAGAATCTCGTTGTTGCGCAGCAAGTCTTCAGGATATTGGCGCAACAGGCTATCGGGGATGAGCAAATCCATTTGGCGCCGCTCCTGTCGCAACACGGCAAAACCGGCTTGGGCGGACAGCGCCACCAGTTCATCGGCGGTCAGACGGTTCAACGCCAAGTATTCGTTGAACACAAAACGCCTGTAGCCTTCCGCCCCGAAATCAGCAAAGCCGAAATCGACTTCTGCCGCATCCATTGGCCCTCGATGCGCTTCGACGATGCGCCACAGCTCGTCCTCCGGCGCCATCAGATGACGCCAGGGCACGTCGTCATAGCGGCGCAGGTGCGAGCCGAAAGGGGAATAAAACAGCGGCTCAATCTGAATGAAGAACACGCCGCCCAGGCGCAGGCAGGCGTGCAGGTCGCGCAGGATCGGCAGCAACTGCTCGCGCCCCACGTGCTCGAAGGTGGACCAACTGATGATGCCGTCCACCCCCACATGACGGTCCGCCAGCGGCGCCCCGGCAGCGATGGTCTCGAACGTCAGTCCGGCGGGCAAGCGCGTCAAACCCAACTGCTGGCGGGCGATACGGGGCAGTTTGGCGTATTCACGCCGAATGTCCACGCCGTGAATAGCGCTGGCGCCGTAGCGCAGCGCCAAGGCCAGATCAGTAATGCCGTCGCCGCAACCAAAATTCAACAGCCGCGCCGCGCGAATGTCCAGCGCCTCCCCAAGCCATTGATGCACCACGTCCGCCGCGTAGCCGAAATGCGCGCGAAACCATTCGTCGGTGATGCGTGACGCATCCCAGGGCGCCTGTCCCCACAGCCGCTCGCGCAGCCGCCGCGCCCGGCCAGCGAGACGAGAAATCAGTTCCAAATTTCCACCATTCGAACATCTGACGTGAATCGTCCAGGCCAAATCATTGGCAGGGCTTTTTGAGCACCCAGGCGTCCTGGTAATGCCAGAACCAGATGGGCACAAAACGCAACAACTGCGCCTGGCCCGCCCATTCGGCCATCTGCGCACGCACGAACGCCGGGGCAGTGAAGGCTGTGCCGTACTCTTGGGCGTCAATGGCCTGCGATTCGCTCGCCGCCGCAAAGAAAAATCCCCGCTCATCCAGGCGCACGCCCTGACGCCGGGCCGCTTCTTCCCCGTGGGTGGAAAACACCAGCAGGCCGCCCGGCGCCACGGCATCGAGCAGTCGTTCGAGCCAGCGTCCCCAGGTACCCAGCGGCAGATGGCTGAACAGGGACAGTACGAACACCAGCTCGTAGCGCCCCGGCCAGCGCAAGTCTTCGGGCCGGGCGGTGGATTCGAAGGCGTTGACGCCGAACGCCGCACGCGAGAAAGACACGGCGTCGGGCACCACGTCCGACACGGTCACCCGCTCGCGCTCCAGCGCCTTAACGAGGTGGCGCGTGAAACGCCCATGCCCGCTGGCGAATTCGAGCACGCTGCCCATTTTCAGCAGCGGACGATCAACCTCTTCGAGTAGCAGCATCAGCTCGGAAAGCGTGCGCACGCCATCGGCGAAGTAGTCGCGCAGCGGATTGACCGAGGTCGGGTGCCCGTCGAAGAAACGGTAGATGTCGTCGCGCGGCGAAATCTCGCAGTTCACGCCCATCCAGTGACCAAACGCCTGCGGCAACGCATGGCGCTCGATCAGGTTGTGGGCTGCCAAGCGCGTGGCAGGGTGCTGGCGCGCGCGCGCCAACTGGACTGCCGCCTCTGTGCCGTTGCGTTGATCCAAAAGCCGTTGGCCTTCGCCCAACGCGTGCTGGGCGCTGTCGATATCTAAGCTGTCCATCATTTCAAGACCATTGGTGCGGCAGATGCACCAGACCCGGCATGAGTGTCGGGGTGACAAAGCGGAAGTGCAGGAACTGGTACCACTGCTCATAAACCACCAGCCCACTGGCGTCGAACAAAAACGCGCTGACCACGTACTCGCCGCTGTGCAGCGGTAGATCGGGAAACGTCAGCACCGAACGCCACAGCCCGTTTCCCAGCGGCTGCGGCGCCGCGCTCTCTTCGTGCGTGGCCAGCGAGGTGATACCCACGCCGCGCGACTGCTCGATCATGAAGCCCACATTGGGCCGCTCGTCGCTGTGCCCGCGCACGGTAATGGTGGCCACCAGATCGCGGCTTTCCAGTAGCGGCGGGCTGTCCTTGCTCAGATGGGCAATTTCGACCGACACGATGGTGGCCGTGGCGTCGGGTTGCGGCGCCGGGCGCGGCGGCATGGCGGCAGCCGGTTCCGGCGTCGATTCGGTCGGCACGATCAGCGCCTGCGGCACCGCCCCCGCCGGTTCGGACGGCGGCACGCTTTGCAGTTGGGTGAGGTAGGCTCCAAGTACGATTTCAGTCGGCCCGAATTCCTTGACCTGGCCCGCGTCCAGCCACAGCGCCACGTCGCACAAATGCCGCACGTGGTACGGGCTGTGCGAACAAAACAAGATGGTGCAGCCGTTGGCGCGAAACGCCTCGATGCGTTCGATGCATTTCTTCTGGAACCGCTGGTCGCCCACCGCCAGCGCCTCGTCGATGATCAGCAGGTCGGGCTGCACCGCGGTGACCAGCGCGAAGGCCAGGCGCATCACCATGCCGGACGAATAGGTCTTGACGGGCCGGTCGATGGCCTCGCCAATTTCGGCGAACGCCAGCACCTGCGGCTCCAGCGCCGCCATGGCCTCGCGCGGAATGCCGATCAGGCTGCCGCCGAAGTACAGGTTCTCGCGCCCGGTGAAGTCGGGGTGAAAGCCCGCGCCGAGTTCCAGAATGGCCGTCACGCGCCCGTTTTGCAGCACCTTGCCGGTGGTCGGTTGCAGCGTGCCGCAGATCAGCTTGAGCAGCGTGCTCTTGCCGGCGCCGTTGTGCCCCACCACGCCCAGGCATTGGCCGCGCCGCAACTCCAGCGACACGTCGCGCAGCGCCCAGTGGCTGTGGTGCAGCGCCCGGCCCGTCAGCAGGGATTTCAGGCGCGCGCGCGGCGAGTCGTACAGCCGGTATTCCTTGCCGACCCCTTGCAGCCGCAGCGGTATGCCGGTATCGATGACTTGCGTCACAGCCAGTCCACCAGTTGATCGCGGCTGCGCGCCAGCGCCACCGACAGCAGCACGGCCAGCACGGCCAGCCAGGCGGCGATCGACAGCCAGACGGCTGCCGACGGCCACGCACCCTTGAGCAGCGCCGACTGGTAGCCCAGAATCGGCCCCGTCATCGGGTTCAGCCACAGCAGCCAGCGCCAGCGTTCGGGAAACATGTCGACCGGAAACAGCACCGGCGACAAAAACACCCCCAGCGACAGCAGCACGCCCACCGCCTGCACCACGTCGCGCAGCGCCGCCGCCAGAATGGCCAGCAGATACGCCAGCAAAAAAGACAGCGCCACTTGCAGCACGATCAACGCCGGAACCGCGATAACGCCCCAGTTCAAGCGGTGCGATCCGGCATACAGCGGCACCAGCAGCAACAGCAGCGGCGCGAACGCCAGGCCGCTGGCCAGCACCGCGCGGGCCGGAAACAGCCCCGGCGGCAAGGGGTTTTTTTGCAACATGCCGCCTGCTTCCAGCAGGCTGGCCATGCCGCGCTGCACCGCGTCGGCAAACGCCATCCAGGCCAACATGCCAACGATCAGGTAGGCGCCCACGCGCGCCGTCGGCGCTTGCGCGCCCAGCCTCATGCCGAACACGATGTCGAACACCAGGAAATACGCCGCCACTGTCAGCAGCGGCGGCAGCCACACCCACAGCAGCCCGCCGGCCGAGCCGGCAAAGCGCGCGCCGATTTCGCGCCGCGTCAGCACCCCCACCAGGCCGCGCAAGCGCCAGAGTTGGCGGCATTCGGCAATCAGTTCCACCAGCATCGGTCGATCATCGGCCCGCAAGAACCACCGTGGCGCGCCGGCGACCCGGCGCCGAAAGCGTCACTTGTGGTAATGGCGCGTCATCAGCGCCTTGACTTCGGCTTCATCGACCTGAGCGGCGGCGTCGGCAGCGTCCCACAGGCGCTGACGCGCCTGGCTGTCGAGCTGGGCCGCGGCTTCTTCCTTCAGCGCCGGCAGCGCGTCTTCGAACTTCTGGGTGCTGGCTGCCTTGCGCTCGGTCAGTTCGATGATGTGGTAGCCGAACTGCGTTTTCACCGGCCCGGCCAGATCGCCGGGTTTTTTCAGGTCGAACACCGCCTGCTCGAACTCCGGCACCATCTTGCCGCGGGTGAAAAAGCCCAGGTCGCCGCCGCGCTGCGCGCTGGCCTTGTCGCTGGAATTTTCCTTGGCCAGCGCCGCGAAGTCGCCGCCCTTGCGCAGTTCGGCCAGCAGGGCCTCGGCCTTGGCCTTGGCCGCGGCGTCATCGCTGCCGTCCTTGGCCACGGGCACCAGGATGTGGCGGGCATGTACTTCCTCCGGTAATGCAAAACGCTCCGGCTTGGCGCGGTATTCCGAGCGGGCATAGGCTTCGAGCGCCTTGCCATCGGGCACGGCGGCCTGGCCGCTTTGTGTCAGCCAAAGCGTCATCAGGGCGCGCTCGCGCATGAGCTTCAGGTACTGGGCGCCCTGGCTGGATTGGTCGGCGCCGGCCTGCACCGCCTCGGCGGCCAGCGCGCGCTGCGTGTACAGGTTGCGGGCAAACCGCTCTACCGATTGCGGATTGGTCCAGAACGACTCGCGCTGGGCCGCCGGAACCATTTCGTTGACCATGATCTCGACTTCCGACTGCGTCACTTGCCCGGCCGGGCCGGACGCCACCACCGGGTTGGCGCCCTCCGCGGGCGGCGGCGCGGCGGCGGGCTGGGCATGGGCCGCGGCCAGCGCCAGCGCCCACGAAGCGGCCAGCGCCCATTTCGCGGGCCGAAGGGAGAGGTATTGAATCGGAGAAATCATCACGTTGAAAGCCTCACTGGTGGTTCACTGGTTGTTTGGATCCTGCCGTCAGACAGGGCGCGACTCGAACTTCGGGGCCGCCTGGTTACGACAGCGCCGCAGGCAAAAAGTTCGATCATAGCCACTCTCGCCGCGCCGCCGAGCGCCAGCCAGTTCGAGGCGCCGCGGCAGCACGCCAGTGCCGAGGGTGGTCGCCTTGCCGAGTGCGCGCAGGCCGCCACGACGGAGTTTTCGCGCTGGCCGATGCTCGGCGCCGATTGCCCATCCGCCTTGCCATAAAATATGAGGTTTGCCAATTTGCTCGCAGCCGAGCCCCGAAACCGCTGCCCGTGCCCGCCGAAGCGGGAAGGCGCCGCGGTCGCCGGGCCGTCTGCCTTGAAAGCGCGGGTGGCGAAATTGGTAGACGCACCAGGTTTAGGTCCTGACGCCAGCAATGGCGTGGGGGTTCGAGTCCCCCCCCGCGCACCAGCCGTATCAACTTTTCAGTCAACGAGAGAATCAACCCCATGGCCGTGAATGTCGAAACCCTTGAAAAGCTCGAACGCAGGATCACGCTCACGCTGCCCGTCGAGACGATCCGCAGCGAGGTCGATGCCCGCCTGCGCAAGCTGGCCCGCACCGTGCGCATGGACGGTTTTCGCCCCGGCAAGGTGCCCTTGAGCATCGTGGCGCAGCAGTACGGCAATTCAGTGCACTACGAGGTGATGAACGACAAGGTCGGGCAGGCCTTTTTCACCGCCGCCAGTGAGGCCGGCCTGCGCGTGGCCGGCCAGCCCGCCATCACCGAAAAGGACGGCGCGCCCGATGGGCAGATGGTGTTCGAGGCGGTGTTCGAGGTGCTGCCGGAGGTGAAGATCGGCGACCTCGCCACGGCTGAAATCGAGAAGGTCAGCGCCGAGGTTGGCGACGATGCCGTCGAGCGCACCATCGACATCTTGCGCAAGCAGCGCCGCACGTTCGCGCAGCGCGCCAAGGACGCGCCAGCCGAGGACGGCGACCGCGTCATGACCGACTTCGCCGGCAAAATCGACGGCGAGCCGTTCGAGGGCGGCAAGGCCGATGACTTTCAGTTCGTCATCGGCGAAGGCCAGATGCTCAAAGAGTTTGAAAACGCCGTGCGCGGCATGAAGCAGGGCGAGAGCAAGACCTTCCCGCTCGCCTTCCCGGCTGACTACCACGGCAAGGACGTGGCCGGCAAGACGGCGGACTTCATGGTCACGGTGAAAAAGGTCGAAGCCGCGCACCTGCCCGAACTGGGTGAGCAACTGGCCAAATCGCTGGGCGTGAAAGAAGGCACGGTACAGGCGCTGCGCGCCGACATCCGCAAGAACCTGGAGCGTGAGGTCAAGGCCCGCGTCAACGCCCGCAACAAGCAGGCCGTAATGGACGCGCTGATCGCCAAGGCCGAGCTGGACCTGCCCAAGGCCAGCGTGCAGGCCGAAATCAACCGCATGGTGCACAACGCCCGCGCCGATCTGAAGGCGCGCGGCATCAAGGACGTGGACAAGCTGCCCATCCCCGAGGACAGCTTCCGCCCCCAGGCCGAGCGCCGCGTGCGTCTGGGCCTGACGCTGATCGAACTGGTGCGCGCCGCCAACCTGCAAGCCAGGCCCGAACAGGTCAGCGCCCAAATCGAGGAACTGGCTGCCAGCTACGAAAAGCCCGAAGAGGTGGCGCGCTACTACCATGCCGACGACGACCGCATGGCGGAAATCGAAAACCTGGTGCTCGAAAACAACGTCACCGACCATGTGCTCGGCCTGGCCAAGGTCACGGAGCGCAAGCTCGGCTTTGACGAACTGATGGGCCAGCAGCCCTGAAATGAAACCACCCCCAATCTCTGCTGGCTGCGCAATGTGGCGCCTCCCCTTTCAGGGGGCGCGCGCAACGCAGTGAAGCACTGAAAAAATTCATCCTTTTCAGGTCACGAAAGTTTTCTCATGAGCCAATTCGACACGCCCCAGAACCTCGGCCTGGTTCCGATGGTGATCGAGCAGTCGGGCCGCGGCGAGCGCGCCTACGACATTTACTCGCGCCTGCTGCGCGAGCGCGTGGTGTTCCTGGTAGGCGAGGTCAACGACCAGACGGCCAACCTGGTGGTGGCGCAACTGCTGTTTCTGGAAAGCGAGAACCCGGACAAGGACATCTCGCTGTACATCAACTCGCCCGGCGGCAGCGTCAGCGCGGGCATGTCGATCTTCGACACCATGCAGTTCATCAAGCCCGACGTGTCCACCATGTGCCTGGGCTTCGCGGCCAGCATGGGCGCCTTCTTGCTGGCCGCCGGCGCCAAGGGCAAGCGGTTTTCGCTGCCCAACAGCAAGATCATGATTCACCAGGTGCTCGGCGGCGCGCGCGGACAGGCCACCGACATCGAAATCCATGCCCGCGACATTCTGCGCACCAAAGAGCAGATGAACCGCATTCTGGCCGAGCGCACCGGGCAGCCTTACGAAAAGGTGGTCAACGACACCGAGCGCGACTATTTCATGACCGCCGACGAAGCCAGGCAATACGGCCTTGTCGATCAGGTCATCGCCCAGCGGCCCTGATCCCCCCGTTGTGGCGCGGCAACCGGGCCGCTCGCGCCGGCGCGTGATTTGGTTATCATGCATTGATTCTTCATGACAGTTCCTCCCAATGGCCGATAAAAAGGGTTCTTCCAGCGAAAAAACGCTTTACTGTTCGTTCTGCGGCAAGAGCCAGCGCGAGGTCAAGAAACTGATCGCCGGTCCGTCGGTGTTCATTTGCGACGAATGCATCGACCTGTGCAACGACATCATCCGCGAGGAAGCCCCCGCGGACGCCGCCGAGGGCAAGGCCAGGGCCGACGACCTGCCCACGCCGGCCGACATCAAAGCCAATCTCGACAACTACGTCATCGGCCAGGAAAGGGCCAAGCGCACGCTGTCGGTGGCGGTCTATAACCACTACAAGCGCCTCAAGCACAAGGACGACGCCAAGGGCGGCGACGTGGAGCTGTCCAAGAGCAACATCCTGCTGATCGGCCCCACCGGCTCGGGCAAGACGCTGCTGGCGCAAACGCTGGCGCGCCAGCTCAACGTGCCGTTCGTGATGGCCGATGCCACCACGCTGACCGAGGCCGGCTACGTGGGCGAGGACGTCGAAAACATCATCAGCAAGCTGCTGCAAAGCTGCAACTACGACATCGAGCGCGCGCAGCGCGGCATCGTCTACATCGACGAGATCGACAAAATCAGCCGCAAGGCCGACAACCCCAGCATCACGCGCGACGTTTCGGGCGAAGGCGTGCAGCAGGCGCTGCTCAAACTGATCGAAGGCACCATGGCCAGCATCCCGCCGCAGGGCGGGCGCAAGCACCCGAGCCAGGACTTCCTGCAAGTGGACACCACCAACATCCTGTTCATCTGCGGCGGCGCGTTCGCCGGGCTGGAAAAGGTGATCGAGGCGCGCACCGAATCGGGCGGCATCGGCTTTGGCGCCACCGTGCGCAGCAAACAGCAACGCTCGCTGACCGAGGTGTTTCAGGAGGTGGAGCCGGAGGATCTCATCAAATACGGCCTCATCCCCGAACTGGTTGGCCGTATGCCGGTGGTGGCCACGCTGACCGAACTGACCGAGGACGCGCTGGTGCAGATACTGACCCAGCCCAAGAACGCGCTGGTCAAACAGTTCTCGCGCCTGCTGCAGATGGAAGGCGTCGAACTCGAAATCCGCCCCTCCGCGCTGCAAGCCATCGCGCGCAAGGCGCTGGCGCGCAAGACCGGCGCGCGCGGGCTGCGCTCGATCCTGGAGCAGGCGTTGATCGACACCATGTTCGATCTGCCGCACACCGCCGGCGTGTCCAAGGTAGTGATGGACGAAAACACCATCGAGGACGAACAACCCCCGCTGCTGGTGTACCGCGAAGCGGCCAGGCAGGCTTGATTCGACCGCCGCTGGCGCCTGTCCGGCAGGCGCCAAACGGCTTTGGCAGTTGTTTTTCCCGCCGGCTCCTGATTTTTCACCGGCTGATCCGGCCAGCGCGGGTGTTGAAAATGCCGCCCGCGCGGTCATATTTGGCCCAGCCCAAGGATTGTTCATGTCTCAGACCGCATCATCGCCCGCCACCCCGACCGACCTGCCGCTGCTGCCGCTGCGCGACGTGGTGGTGTTTCCCCACATGGTCATCCCCCTGTTCGTGGGGCGGCCCAAGAGCATCAAGGCGCTGGAAACGGCCATGACCATCGACCGCCGCATCATGCTGGTGGCGCAGAAGGCGGCGGCCAAGGACGAACCTTCGGTGGGCGACATGTTCGAGGTCGGCTGCATCTCCAGCATCCTGCAAATGCTCAAGCTCCCCGATGGCACTGTGAAGGTGCTGGTCGAAGGACAGCAGCGCGCCACCGTGACCCACATCGAGGACGGCCAGACCCACTTCGTGGCCACCGTCACCCCGCTGCAGGAAGACGAGGGCGACAGGAACAACGCCGAAATCGAGGCGCTGCGCCGCGCGGTCATGCAGCAGTTCGACCTGTACGTCAAGCAGAACAAGAAAATTCCGCCGGAAATCCTGGTTTCGATCGCCAGCATCGAGGAGCCGGGCCGGCTGGCCGACACCATCGCCGCGCACCTGCCGCTCAAGCTCGACAACAAGCAGTTCGTGCTCGATCTGGTCAACGTCAAGAACCGGCTGGAAAACCTGTTCGAGCAACTCGAGCGCGAGGTGGACATCCTCAACGTGGACAAGAAAATCCGCGGCCGCGTCAAGCGCCAGATGGAAAAGAACCAGCGCGACTTCTACCTCAACGAGCAGGTCAAGGCCATCCAGAAGGAACTCGGCGAGGGCGAGGAAGGCGCCGACATCGAGGAAATCGAAAAGAAAATCAAGGCCGCCCGCATGCCCGCCGAGGCGCGCAAGAAGGCCGAAGGCGAGCTGAAAAAGCTCAAGCTCATGTCGCCCATGTCCGCCGAAGCCACCGTGGTGCGCAACTACATCGACGTGCTGTCCGGCCTGCCCTGGAGCAAGAAAACCAAGATCAAGCACGACCTGGCCTATGCCGAGCAGGTCCTCAACGAAGACCACTACGGGCTGGAGAAAGTCAAGGAACGCATCCTCGAATACCTGGCCGTGCAGCAGCGCGTGGACAAGCTCAAGGCGCCGATTCTGTGCCTGGTCGGCCCGCCCGGCGTGGGCAAGACCTCGCTGGGTCAATCGGTGGCCAAGGCCACGGGCCGCAAATACGTGCGCATGGCCCTGGGCGGCGTGCGCGACGAGGCCGAAATCCGCGGCCACCGCCGCACCTACATCGGCGCCATGCCCGGCAAGGTACTGCAAAGCCTGAACAAGGTCGGCGCGCGCAACCCGCTGTTTTTGCTCGACGAAATCGACAAACTCGGCATGGACTTCCGGGGCGACCCCTCCAGCGCGCTGCTCGAAGTGCTGGACCCGGAGCAGAACCACACCTTCAGCGACCACTACGTCGAGGTGGACTTCGACTTGAGCGACGTGATGTTCGTCGCCACCAGCAACTCCACCAACATCCCGCCGGCGCTGCTCGACCGCATGGAAGTCATCCGCCTGTCGGGCTACACCGAGGACGAAAAAACCAATATCGCCCTCAAGTACCTGCTGCCCAAGCAGATGAAGAACAACGGCGTGAAAGCCGAGGAACTCGAAGTCACCGAAGACGCCGTGCGCGACATCGTGCGCTACTACACGCGCGAGGCCGGCGTGCGCTCGCTGGAGCGCGAACTGTCCAAAATCTGCCGCAAGGTCGTCAAGGGGCTGCAACTCAAACAAATGACGCCGCAGGTCAAGGTCACCGGAGACGGCCTGAACGACTACCTGGGCGTGCGCAAGTTCACCTATGGCCGCGCCGAACAGCAAAACCAGATCGGCCAGGTGGTCGGCCTGGCCTGGACCGAAGTGGGGGGCGATCTGCTCACCATCGAAGCCGCCACCATGCCCGGCAAAGGCAACGTGCAACGCACCGGCCAGTTGGGCGACGTGATGAAGGAATCGGTCGAAGCCGCGCGCACCGTGGTGCGCGCGCGCGCCCGCGCGTTGGGCATCAAGGACGAAGTGTTCGAAAAGCGCGACATCCACATCCACGTTCCCGATGGCGCCACGCCCAAGGACGGTCCCAGCGCCGGCGCGGCCATGACCACCGCCATCGTCTCCGCGCTCACCGGCATCCCCGTGCACAGCGAAGTCGCCATGACCGGCGAGATCACCTTGCGCGGCGAAGTCACCGCCATCGGCGGCCTGAAGGAAAAACTGCTCGCCGCGCTGCGCGGCGGCATCAAGACCGTCCTCATTCCCGAGGAAAACATCAAGGACCTGCAGGAAATCCCCGCCAACGTCAAAGACGGCCTGAAGATCATCCCCGTCAAGTGGATCGACAAGGTGCTCGAAATCGCCCTGGAACGCCCGCCGCTGCCCCTGACCGACGACGACCTGGCCCCCGCCGACGCCGCCCCGGCGGCGCCCGCCGTCAAGCCCAAGCCAAGCCGCGGCTCGGCGGTCAAGCACTGACAAAAAATTTTTCGCGCCTTGCCCGCAAGGCCCGAATTTCCAGCTATAATTCAAGATTCGCAACGCGGGAATAGCTCAGTTGGTAGAGCGCAACCTTGCCAAGGTTGAGGTCGCGAGTTCGAGCCTCGTTTCCCGCTCCACGTTTTGCTCCATGGACTTCCACTGCGGTCTTTGGGCTTTGATTCAGAAGGGCTTTCGCTCTCAGGAGCGTTCAGCCTGAAAACGGCAGTTGGATGCGTCCGAAAGTAGAGTGATCGGCGTGCCAGGCAAGGGAGATCGCTGCGGCTCCAAAGGCGTCTGCGCGCCTTTGGACAGCGCGAACAGGCCCAGCCTCTGGCTGGGCCGCGCCCTGCAAGGGAGAGGACGCAGCGGGCTACTGCCCGCAAGGACGAGCAACGCCGCATGGCGCGTCGAGCGTGGCGCTGGCGGGCGCATAGCGCTCTCACCCAAATGGTGAGGTCGAGCTAAGTCAAAAACCCCTGTGTTCATAAGGGGTTACGAAGATAAAGAAACGGTCAACTGCCGTTTTCAGGTTCAATAAAGTCCACCACTGGTCATGGTCTTCCAGCCTGAATCAGTACATGAATCCGGGATTGTAGTAAATCGAATTCTTGGTTGAACGATCCCCTGCAAGGCTGGCACACATCTCATTGACCCACGCCGTATGCCCTGACTGATGCCGTTGTCCGGCACGCCAAAATCATGGGCAAAAAATACACCCTCATCAATGCCGATAACTTGGTGCTGTTCACCACCACCCATGGCGCGAAGAAGTGGTATCTCCGCTTCACGTGACAAGGCAAGCAGCAGCGCCTTGCGATCGGCCTTTATCCCGAAAACTGTCCCTGAAAGAAGCTCGCAGTCAGCGCGATGACCTGCGCACCCAGGTGGCGCACGATAGTAAACACCTGACCTTGCCTTGAACGCGAATCCATCGGCTTCATTGCGCGTCAGTGTTGATATGACACGACACCAGGTTCAACCAAAGCGCCGTTCGATGTACCGCTCGACGATGACGTGGAATTCCGCCGCGATGTGTTCGCCGCGCAGGGTCATGGCTTTTTCGCCGTCGATGAACACTGGCGCCACCGGCGCCTCGCCGGCGCCGGGCAGGCTGATGCCGATGTCGGCGTGCCGGCTTTCGCCGGGGCCGTTGACGATGCAGCCCATGACGGCCACTTTCAGGTTTTCGACGCCCGGATAGCGCTCGCGCCACACGGGCATTTGGGCGCGCAGATGCTCGTCGATGCGCTTGGCCAGTTCCTGAAACACGGTACTGGTGGTGCGCCCGCAGCCGGGGCAGGCGGTGACGCTGGGCACGAATGCGCGCAGGCCCAGCGCCTGCAACAATTCCAGCGCCACCAGAACTTCCTGCGTGCGTGCTTGGCCCGGTTCAGGCGTGAGGCTGACGCGGATGGTGTCGCCGATGCCCTCTTGCAGCAGGATCGCCAGCGCCGCGCTGGAAGCCACCGTGCCTTTGACGCCCATGCCGGCCTCGGTCAGGCCCAGGTGCAGCGGCCAGTCGCAGCGCCGCGCCAGTTCGCGGTAAACCGCAATCAAATCCTGCACGCCGCTGACCTTGCAACTGAGGATGATCTGCGCCGGGTCCATGCCCCACTCGACCGCCTGGCTGGCCGAGCCGATGGCCGAGGCGATCAGCGCCTCGACCATGACCTGCCGCGCGTCCCAAGGCCGGACGCGGCGGTTGTTTTCGTCCATCAGCCCGGCCAGCAGTTCCTGATCCAGACTGCCCCAATTGACGCCTATACGCACCGGCTTGTCCCATTTCAGCGCGGCCTCGATCATCTGGCCGAACTGCGCGTCGCGCTTGACGCCCTTGCCCACGTTGCCGGGGTTGATGCGGTATTTGGACAGCGCCTGCGCGCAGCCGGGAAATTCGGTGAGCAGGCGATGGCCGTTGTAGTGAAAGTCGCCGATCAGCGGCACGTCCACGCCCATGCGGTCGAGCTGCTCGCGAATGGCGGGGACGGCGGCGGCGGCCTCGGGCGTGTTGACGGTGATGCGCACCAGTTCGCTGCCGGCCAGCGCCAGTTCCTTGACCTGGATGGCAGTGGCCACGGCATCCACCGTGTCGGTATTGGTCATCGACTGCACGCGCACCGGCGCGCTGCCGCCCACCGTGACCACACGCGGGCCCCAAGCCACGCGGGCTTGGCGCGCGCGGCGCGGCGCGGGCTGCGCCGCCAGAGGAGGCTGACGGCTGCTCAAAACCGGGGGTTCCATCCTCAATCGACCGTGAACCGCGCCACGTTGGAAGCGCCGCCGAACGCCCTGATGTCGAACGGCTTGCCGCGCACGCTCACGTCCGTCGCATCCTTGCGGCCAATGATGACCGTCAGCGGCAATTCGCCGCCGACCCTGACCACTTGGCCGGCGGTCATGACGCGGGCCACCAGCGCCTTGCCGGAAGCGTCGCGCACGCTGACCCAGGTTTCGCCGGAAACGGCAATGCCCAGCAGGTCGTCGGCGCTCCGAACGGCGCTGCTGGCGGGGGCCGGAGCGGAGGCGGCGGGCGTCGCACTGGCCCGCTTGGCTGGGGCGGAGGCGGCGGGCGTCGCACTGGCCCGCTTGGCTGGGGCGGAGGCGGCAGGCGTCGCACTGGCCCGCTTGGCTGGGGCGGAGGCGGCAGGCGCCGCACTGGCCGGCTTGGCTGGAGCAGATGCGGCAGGCGCCGCGCCCTTCTGTCTGTCAAAAGCGGCAGGCGCCGCGCTCGCCGGCTGGGCCGGCGCCGGGACAGGCACCGCGCTCTCCTGCCCGGCAGCGTCGGTGCTGGCGGGCATCTCGACCGGAACGGGTTCCGTGACTGCGACGTTCGCGTCGCCGCCTTCGTGTTCATGCACGGCTTCGGCTGGCGTGGCCGCTCCGGGCTGCGTGCCGAGCCGGATCGGCAGCAGCCTCAGCGCGGCGGCGATGGCCAACGCCACGACGATGAGCGCCAGCAGCAGCTTGAACGGACGCCCGCTCATCATCGACGCCGGCTGGTCGCCCGAGCGCTTCAACCGCTGGCTGTTCTTCTGCACCTCGGAGGCGCGCACCAGGTCAGGCGCGGTGACTTCCGGCATACACGCCAGCACGGGCGCCGGATCGACGCCAAAGGCACGGCAGATAGCGGCGGCCAGCGCGCGCGCGAAGGTCATGTTGGGCAACTCGCCCAGCCGGTCGTTTTCCAGCGCATCCAGCTTCTGCGGCGACACCTTCATGGCGCTGGCCACCAATTCGGCGCTGATGCCCGCCGACTCGCGCAACTGACGCAGCATAGCGCCCGCGCTCACGCGGCTGGGCGGCGGGGTTGGCTGCGCGTCCTGTGCTGGCTGCGCGTTCTGTGCTGGTTGCGCGTTCTGTGCTGGTTGCGCGTTCTGATCTACCGCGTCTGGCTCACTCATCGAAAGTCCCCTGTTCGTAGGCCGTCAGTTCGGGCGATTGCGCGAAACGCCGCCGCAACTGCGCGCCCAGTTGATCCATGGCCTGGCGGTTGCCCAGCCGGTGCTCGACCCGGATGCCCAGCCACAGCGATTGGGCGTTGGCCAGTTCGCTGTTGTTCAGGCGCCGGATGTAGAACTGCGCCTTGGTGTAGTCGCCGCGCCTGTACAGCAAACTCGACAGGTTGTAGCCCGTCACCGGGTCGCCGGCATCCAGTTCATACGAATGCATCAGCGTCGCCTCGGCAGCAGCGGCGTCGCCGCTGCGCGCCTCGCAGATGCCTTGCATCTTCAGCGTCTTGGCCCGGTTCATGTAGGTGGGCACCGCCATCGCGCGTTCGAACAACTGTTTGGCCGCCGCGTACCGGCCCTGCTGGCATTGCAGCACGCCGAAGTTGTGCATGGCGTCGGCATCGCGCGGGTTGAGCGAAATGGCGCGCTCGAAATGGCTTTGCGCCAGCGCCTTGTCGCCCATCGTCATATAGATCAAGCCGCCCAGGTTATAAGTATCGCCAAGCGACGGGTCGATCTGCAAGGCTTTCTTCATCTCGTCCAGCGCGATGGTGGTCTGGCCGTTCTCGAAGTAGCTCGACGCCAGCATCAGCCGCGTGCGCGCGCGCTTGCGCACCTCGGTTTCGTCGGACGCGGTTTGCAACTGGTTCATGCCGCCCGCACCGGACTGGGTGGTGGCACAGCCGGCCAGCGCGCCCAGCAGAGCCAGCACGGCCCAGGCCCGAAGCGGCAGCCAGTTGGACAGGGAAGTCGCAGTCATCATGAAACAGCCTTTCTCGCCGGCGCGCGCGCCGGGTACAACGCCACCGTGCGCTGGCGCGCCATGCGTTCCTGCACGCGGGTGCGATCCTGCACGCCGCCAGCCAACTGGCCGCAGGCGGCGTCAATGTCGTCGCCGCGCGTCTTGCGCACCGTGGTGACGATACCAGCATCGCCAAGCAACTTGCAAAACGCCAGCACGCGCGGCATCGGCGAGCGCGCCAGGCCCGATTGCGGAAACTGGTTGAACGCAATCAGGTTGAACTTGCAGCGCAGCCCTTCGGCGGCATGTCGGCGCACCAGTTCGATCAGCGCCCGCGCGTGCTCCGGCGCGTCGTTCACGCCGTCGAGCATGCAATACTCGAACGTAATGAAGTCGCGCGGCGCGCTGGCCAGGTAACGGGCGCAGGCTTGCAGCAGTTCATCCAGCGGGTACTTGCGGTTCAGCGGCACCAGGCGGTCGCGCAATTCATCGGTGGGCGCGTGCAGCGACACCGCCAGCGCCACCGGGCAATCGCGCGCCAGACGATCGATCATCGGCACCACGCCACAGGTGGACACCGTCACGCGCCGGCGCGACAGGCCGTAGCCGTGGTCATCGAGCATCAGGCGCAGCGCCGGCAGCAGCCGGTCGTAGTTTTGCAGCGGCTCGCCCATGCCCATCATCACCACGTTGGAGATGACGCGCTCCTGGCTTTGCAGGTGCCGGCGCAAAAAATGCTCGGCAAACCACAACTGGGCGACGATCTCGCCCGTGCTCAGGTTGCGGCTGAAGCCCTGGTGCCCGGTGGAGCAAAAGCGGCAACCCACCGCGCAGCCGGCTTGCGACGACACGCACAGCGTGCCCCGGTCGTCTTCCGGGATGAACACCGATTCGACCGCGTTGCCGCCGCCAACGTCGAACAGCCACTTGATGGTGCCGTCCCTCGATTCATGCTGGCTGACCACCGGCAGCGCCGCCGTCACGGCGCGGCCCGCCAGCTTCTCACGCAGCGACCTGGCCAGATCGCTCATCTGGCCGAAATCGGCCACCCCGCGCTGGTGAATCCAGCGCAGCAACTGCGTGGCGCGAAAACGCTTCTCGCCCAAACCCTCGCAGAAAGCCGCCAGCCCGTCCAGATCAAAGTCGAGCAGGTTGACCGGTACCGCCGTCATGAACCCAACCAAAAGCTGAACTGGCCTCTGTGCCGTGTCACATCAGCGGGAGTAGATCGCCAGAGCGGGAAAGAAAAACGCCACTTCCACCGCGGCGGTTTCCGGCGCGTCGGAGCCGTGCACGGCATTGGCGTCGATCGAGTCGGCGAAGTCGGCGCGAATAGTCCCCTTGTCGGCCTTTTTGGGGTCGGTGGCGCCCATCAGATCGCGGTTTTTGGCAATCGCGCCCTCGCCCTCCAGCACCTGAATCATCACCGGGCCGGACACCATGAAGTCCACCAGGTCCTTGAAAAAGGGGCGCTGCCTGTGCACAGCGTAGAACTGCTCGGCCTCGCGGCGCGACAGGTGCTGCATACGGGCCGCGATGATCTTCAGGCCGGCGGCCTCGAAGCGGGCGTAAATCTGGCCGATCACGTTCTTGGCGACGGCGTCGGGCTTGATGATGGACAGGGTGCGTTCGGTTGCCATGGAGTGTGCCTTCCCGGGGTTTGATGAAAAATTGCAAAAAATCTTGCCGTATCGGGCAAAGTTTTTAATTTTAACTGGCGGCAATGAGCATCGCGCATCCAGCGCCCTGGCCCAACGCAAACGCGCGGTAAGCTTGGCTTTGTGACCGCCAGCCCTCCGCGCCGCATTGCCCACCTCGACATGGATGCGTTCTATGCATCGGTCGAATGGCTGCGCTACCCGCAGCTCAAGGGCTTGCCGATGGTCATCGGCGGCGGGCGGCGCAAGGAGGACGACCTGATCGCGCGCCTGAACGCCGAGCGCCCTGAACGCGCTTGGACAGCACACGACCTGGCGCTGATTCCGGTCGATTTCTTTCCCCGCCTGTCCAGCTACGTGGGGCGCGGCGTCATCACCACCGCCACCTACCCGGCGCGGCAATTCGGCGTCGGCTCCGCCATGGGCCTGATGAAAGCCGCCCGGCTGTGCCCGCAGGCCATCTTGCTGCCGGTGGACTTCGACGAATACCGGCGCTTTTCGCGCGAGTTCAAGCGCGTCATCCGCGACATCGCGCCCGTCATCGAAGACCGTGGCGTGGACGAGGTATACATCGACTTCACCCACGTCCCCGGCGGCCAGCGCGAAGGCGGGCGCGTGCTGGCGCGGCTGATCCAGAAAAGCATCTTCGAGGCCACTGGCCTGACCTGCTCCATCGGCGTCGCCCCCAACAAGCTGCTGGCCAAAATGGCCAGCGAATTCAACAAACCCAACGGCATCAGCGTGGTGCGCGAAAGCGACCTCGAATCATTGATCTGGCCCCTGCCCTGCCGCAAGATCAACGGCATCGGCCCCAAGGCTGACGCCCGGCTGCAAGGCCACGGCATCCACACCATCGGCGAGCTGGCAGAGCGCGACAGAACGTGGCTGGTACAGCACTTCGGCAAAAGCCACGGCGCCTGGCTGCACGACGCCGCGCATGGCCGCGACGAACGCCCCGTCGTCACCGAGAGCGAACCCGTCAGCATGAGCCGCGAAACCACCTTCGAGCGCGACCTGCACGCCGTGCGCGATCGCGCCGAACTCGGCGCCATCTTCACCCGCCTGGCCGAACAAGTCGCCACCGACTTGCAGCGCAAAGGCTACGCGGGCAAAACCATCGGCATCAAGCTGCGCTACGACGACTTCAAGACCGTCACCCGCGACCAGACCGTGGCCGAGCACACCAGCGACGCCCGCCGCATCCGCCAGGTGGCCGGCCAATGCCTGAAGCGCGTGCCCCTGAACCGCTGCCTGCGCCTGCTCGGCGTGCGCGTCAGCTCGCTGGCGCCAGCACAAGACCTCGCGCGGCAGCACGCCGATTCAAGTCCCGACCCTGAACTGCCGCTGTTTCCAACTGCTGGTTGAGCAAAACCACGAACCGCTTCCGGCTTTCGCATGTCTCATCATGCCGGAACGATCCGGGTTGCATCGCAAGGAGATGTCGTGGCAAACAGCCGTGTCCTTGTATTGGCAGGAGAAATTCTTCCGGGTTTCACGCCCGAATCGGTGTAGCCGAAACTGACCGAGTCGATTCGCGTGGAGCCGGAGAATCTGACGCAACTTCTCACGCGCACGCCACGGATCATCGAGCAGAGTGACGCGCCGGATGAATTGCAGACCTGACAGGCGGACATCAAACGCAAGGCCCGTCAAACAAGCCCTTGATCGACGCGCAGAAGGCGTGCCTGCGCGCAGCCGGCTCACTCTCCGTCCAGCACCTCGTCCGCCGTCTGCCGCAGGGCGCCCTTGTCGAACAACTGCGCCAGCACGGCGTCCAGCCAGCCGTCCCAGGCCAGGTCGGGGCGGTGCTGGCGGTGCAACTGGCGCAGCGCCGGGGCCGCGCCCAGCCAGGCGCGCAGGGCCGGGCGGGTCATGCGCTCGACATCGAGCATCTGGTACTTGATGAGCACCTTGGCGGCGTACAGCGCGTGCTGTGCCGGGTGGCTGGCGAAGTAGGCGATGCGCTGGCGGGCGCGCTCCAGCGCGGCGTCGATGCCGCCGCCCGCGCGCGCGAACGGCGCGCCGTGGCCGGGCACGACGACGGCGGGCCGCAGCCGCTCGATCAACGCCAGCGTGTCCAGAAACGGCTCGAACCCGGCCAAACCGTCGATGTGCGGAAAGATCACGCCGACGCTGTGCTCCCACAGGGCGTCGCCAGCCATCAGCACGCCGCTGTCGCTCTGATACAGCAGCACCGCCAGCGCGTCGTGACCGGGCGCGGCGTGAATCTGCCAGTCGCGCCGGCCCAGGCGCACCGTCTGCCCCGGAATCAGTGCGCGCTGGGCGGCAAAGCGGTCGCAGCGCTGCCCGCTGTCGCCGAAGGTCAGCGCGTCTTGATCCCAGTCGCGCACGTGCGCCAGCGTGGCTTCGGGCACCCAGGTGACCGCGCCGGGGTAGGCGGCCTGCAGCGCCGCCGTGCCGCCGCAATGGTCGCTGTGCAGATGGGTGTGGGCGATGGCGGCCAGCGCCGCGCCGTGGCCCAGCGCGCCGGCGGCCAGGTGCACGGTCTGCTCGGCGTGCTTGACGTGGCCGGTGTCGATCAGCGCCGGCTCCCCGCCCAGGCACAGCAGGCTGTTGGACGACAGCCAGCCGCGCACGAACACGCGCATGTCATCCGGCAGCGGCGCGGCGCTGGTCATGGCACGCGCGTAAACACCAAGTCCCACACGCCGTGGCCCAGGCGCAGTCCGCGGCGCTCGAACTTGGTTTCGGGCCGGTAGGCGGGGCGGCTCGCGTAACCCTCGGCGGTGTTAGTCAGCAGTGGCTCGGCGGCCAGCACGGACAGCATCTGCTCGGCGTAGGGCTGCCAGTCGGTGGCGCAATGGATGTAGCCGCCGGGGGCGATGCGCCCAGCCAGCAGGTGAACAAAAGGCGGCTGGATCAGCCGGCGCTTGTGGTGGCGCTTTTTATGCCAAGGGTCGGGAAAGAATACATGCGCGCCGTGCAGCGTGGCGGGCGCGATCATGTGTTGCAGCACCTCGACGGCGTCGTGCCGCACGATGCGGACGTTGTCCAGCCCCTGCTCGCCGATCAGTTTGAGCAGCGCGCCCACGCCGGGTTCGTGCACTTCGCAGCCGATGAACAGCGTGCCGGGCCGCAGCGCAGCGATGTGTGCGGTGGCCTGGCCCATGCCGAAACCGATTTCCAGCACCGTCTGCTGGTATGCCTGGCCCGCGCAGGCGACCACCAGATCGGTGGTGGCCGGGTCGTAGGACAGCACGTGGCACGGGCCCAGTTCGGCCAGCGCGCGGGCCTGGGCCGCAGTGGTACGGCCAGCGCGGGTGACGAAGCTGCGGATGGCGCGGTGATGCGTTTCCAGATTGAGCCCGGCGCTTTGGGACGCGCCGCTGGCCCTCTCCCCCTGCTCCTCTCCCGCAAGCGGGAGAGGAGAGTTTTCCGCTCCCTCGTCCGATTGCGGGAGAGGAAAATTTCTTGCTCCCTCGCCCGCTTGCAGGAGAGGGCTGGGGAGAGGGAACGTCATGCCCTCGATGAGGCCGGCAAGCGTGCTCACGAGCGTGACTCAGGCGACATCGGCCTCGCCCGTTTTCTTCAGAGAAATAGGCTTCTTGCGCTCGCCGGACGGGCGCTCGATGCTATCAAAATGGGAGTATTTGCGCAACACCTGCACCAGTTGCGCATACACGCGCGGGTTGGCGGCCAGGCATTCGCCGGACTGCTCCAGCAAGTGGCCGGCCTCGCCGGTGAAGTTGCCGACCAGGCCGCCCGCCTCGGTCACCAGCAGCGCGCCGGCGGCCACGTCCCAGGGCTTGAGGCCGGTCTCGAAAAAGCCATCGGCAAAGCCCGCCGCCACGTAAGCCAGATCCAGCGCGGCGGCGCCGGGGCGGCGCAGGCCGGCGGTGCGCTGCATCAACTCGCCCATCATCTTCAGGTAGGCGGCAAAGTCGTCGCCCTGGCGGTACGGAAAGCCGGTGGAGATCAGGCACTCGGGCAGTTCGGCGCGCTTGCTGACGCGGATGCGGCGGTCGTTGAGGTAAGCGCCGCGCCCGCGCGTGGCGGTGAACAGGTCGTTGCGCGTGGGGTCATACACCACGGCCTGCTCGACGCGGCCCTTGACGCTGAGCGCAATGCTCACGCAATACACCGGGAAGCCGTGGATGAAATTGGTGGTGCCGTCCAGCGGGTCGATGATCCACACGTGGTCTGAAGCCGCGTTGCCGTGCGCGCGGCCCGACTCCTCGGCATGAATGCCGTGGCCGGGGTAGGCCGTCAACAGGGTGTCGATGATGGCGTCCTCGCTGGCGCGGTCCACCTCGGTGACGAAATCGTTCACCTGCTTTTGCGACACGCGCACGGCCTCGATGTCCAGCGCGGCGTGGTTGATGATGGCGCCAGCGGCGCGCGCGGCCCGGATGGCCACGTTGAGCATGGGATGCAGCAGGGAAGACGGCATGGGAGACGGTGGCAAAAGCGGCGCGGAACAACACCGCGGGGCGCGCGCGTAAGCAGCGGCGGCAATGACCCGTATTTTCCCACGCCCCGCGCCAGCCCGCCCGCCCAGGCTCTTGAAAGCGCCCGCCCAGTCCGCAAATGAATCCGGGTGACGGCAACAACGCCACCCCTCGGGTTTGAACTTCAAGTCAAGGAGAGCACCATGGCCAACCAGATCATCCACAGTCACCCCTTGTTCGACGACTTCTTCAGGGACTTCGCGCCCGGTTTCTTCGTGCGGCCCCTGCATGGCGAGCCGCTGCCAAGCGCCGCGCAAATCCGCATCGACGTCAAGGAATCCGACGCTGCCTACACCGTGCAGGCCGAAATCCCCGGCGTGCCCAAGGAGGACATCCAGGTGTCCATCGACGGCGGCGTCGTCACCCTGCGCGCCGAAGTCAGGCAGCACGACAGCCAGAGCCGCGACGACAAACTGCTGCGCAGCGAACGCTATTACGGCGAAGTCTCGCGCAGCCTGCAACTGCCGCAAGACATCGACCAAGCCGCCGCCAAGGCCAAATACGACAACGGCGTACTGACCCTGACCTTGCCCAAAAAACAAGCCGGCGGCTCGCAGCGGCTGACCATCGAATAAATGCGCCGCCATTGAAGACGGCATCGCCCTGTGCGCCCTCGGCCCTTTTGGGAAGGCGTCAAATCGGCAAGCCGCGCAGCACGGCCAAGGCCAGGGCTTCGGGGGTTGCACCCTCATCGGCAGCCAGCGTCTTGCGCCGCGGCATGGCGCGCAGCCAGGTGAGTTGGCGCTTGGCCAGTTGCCGGGTGGCGGCGATGCCGCGTTCGCGCAAGACGGCGCGCTGGGCCGCGGACAGCGCGGTGGCAGGCGTGGCGGCGTCGAACGCCTCCCAGGCTTGGCGGTAGCCGACGCAGCGCATCGACGGCAGCGTCAGGCTCAGGTCGCCGCGCGCGCGCAGGGTGGCCACTTCATCGAGCAAGCCGCCGTCCAGCATGGCGTCGAAGCGCCGGGCGATGCGCTGGTGCAGCCAGGCGCGGTCCGGCGGTTCAAGCGAAAAGAACGGCATGGCGCTGGGCCGTTGGCCGCCTTCGGTTTCTTTTTTTGCGGCATGAAAACTCGACAGAGACCGCCCGGCGACCTGCCACACTTCCAGCGCGCGCTGGATGCGCTGGCTGTCGCCAGGGGCCAGGCGGGCGGCGGTGGCCGGGTCCACCTGGGCCAGTTCGGCGTGCAGGGCGGGCCAGCCCGACTGGCGGGCGCGCTGGTCGATCTGGCGGCGCACGGCGGGGTCGGCGGGCGGTAGCTCGTGCAGGCCCTCCAGCAGCGCCTTGAAGTACAGCATGGTGCCGCCGACCAGTACGGGATGGCGGCCACGGCGCTGGATGGCATCGATGAGCCGCGCGGCGTCGCGCGCGAATTCGGCGGCGCTGTAGGCTTGGCGCGGGTCGCGGATATCGATCAGGTGGTGCGCCGCAGCAGCGCGCTCAACAAGCGTGGGCTTGGCAGTGCCGATGTCCATGCCGCGATAGACCAGCGCCGAATCGACGTTGATGATTTCGACTGGCAGCCGCGCGGCCAGCGCCAGTGCCAGTGCGCTCTTGCCGCTGGCGGTGGGGCCGGCAATGCAGAAGGCCGATGGCCGGCTGGAATCAGCGCCATTGGATGCTGCCATACAATTTAGAGTCGTTTTTTTGTTACAAATTGATGCAAAGTTGCCACGATGGCGCTCTGCCCTGCCTGATTCGGAGTATGCTGCATTGCAGCATCAAACTTCAAGACATTGCGCCTGCCGCTGCCACGACACATGTTCCACCTTACCGCCCCTCACAACCCGGAAAGCGCCTGCGCCGGCCCGGAAACCGGCGCGGCGGACCCCAAAGCGCTGGCATTGATCGATGCGATGACCGGTTGCTGCCACCCCCGCGTCAGCCGGCTGACCGAACGCCTGTTGGCCTGCGGCCAACCTGACCAATTGCGGGTGCTGCGAGGCGAAGTGCTGAACCTGCTGACCCTGAGCTTCGGTCACGCGGAAGCGCAGCGCCGTCTGCAAACACCACTACAATAGCCAGCGACGGGCCTTCCCGCATGGTGAAGGAGCCAACCGGGTCAGGTGGGGAACCAAGCAGCCCTAACTTTGGAGTCAGTGCCGGGGTAAAGGCTCGTCACCCATCACACGGGTCAGATACGTCAAACGCGCCGCCACGGCGCGTTTTTTATTTGACTGCGCGCGCCGCTTTCTGGCGGCAATCGAGGATCAGACTCAGTCCTCGGCGGGAGGAGGCGACGGCGCTTTGGCGGGCGCGACGCCACCGGTGGCAGCGTTGTTGCGCGCCTGCATGGCGGGAGTCAGGTTGGCGGCTTGATTGGCCGGGGCTTCGTTGTACGTCGGATTGATTGGGTCGGGCGTGCGGATGGCCAGGTACAGGGTGACGAACGAGGCCACGACGACGATTGCCGGCCCGCCGATGACCATCCACAGATGGCCGTACCTCCACCACGGTTGGGTGTCTTGCTGCTGTGCTGACGGTGCGTTCATGATGATTTGGGAATGATGAAAACGGATTTCTCTTTCAGCACCTCGCCGCCGGGCGACTCGATGTAAAAGTGGATTTCGTGCGACCCCGGCGGGGCCGCGTCGTAGGGCGCTTGCAAGCGCACCGGCACCCAGAGCGACTGCGCGGCATCAACGGTGACCCGGTGGTTCTGCTGCGTGTCGATAACGAGTTCCAGCCCGGGCAAGCCATCGGCCGACAGGGTGTAGGTCTGCGGCTTCTCGGTGGCGTTCATGATTTGCAGGCGGAAGATATTTTCGATCTTGTTGCCCTGCACGATGCGCGCCAGCGCGGCGCGGTCGCGCACGATGTCCACTCTGAAAGGCTTGCGCAAAAACAGGCTGCCGACCAGCGCCAGCATCACGAGGCCCAAAATGCTGGAGTAGATCAGCACGCGCGGGCGCAGAATGTGACGCACGATCTGCTTGCTGTCCCAGCCTTCTTCCAGCGCGTGTTCGGTGGAGTAGCGGATCAGCCCGCGCGGATAGCCCACCTTGTCCATCACCTCGTCGCAGGCGTCGATGCAGGCGGCGCAACTGATGCACTGGTACTGCAAGCCGTCGCGGATGTCGATGCCGGTCGGACACACTTGCACGCACAGCGTGCAGTTGACGCATTCGCCCAAGCCCAGGGTCTTGTAATCGGCCTTCTTGGAGCGCGGGCCGCGCGGCTCGCCGCGCTTGGCGTCGTAGGTGACGATGAGCGTGTCGCGGTCGAACATCGCGCTCTGGAAGCGCGCGTAGGGGCACATGTACAGGCACACCTGTTCGCGCATGTAGCCGGCGTTGCCGTAGGTGGCAAAGCCGTAGAAGAATATCCAGAAAGTTTGCCAGGGGCCGAGCGACCAGGTGGCCACGTGCATCACCAGTTCGCGAATCGGCGTGAAGAAACCAGCGAAGGTAATGCCGGTCCACAGCCCCACCGCGATCCACACCGCCTGCTTGGCGGCCTTGCGCGCGAACTTGGCTGGCGACATGGGCGCCGCGTCGAGCCTCATGCGGGCCGAGCGGTCGCCTTCGATCACGCGCTCGATCCACAGGTAAATTTCGGTATAGACCGTCTGCGGACAGGCGTAGCCGCACCACTGGCGCCCGGCCACCGCCGTGAACAAAAACAGCAGCACGGCGGAAATGATCAGGATGCCGGACAGGTAGATCACGTCCTGCGGGTACAGCACCAACCCGAAGATGTAAAAGCGCCGCGCCTCCAGATCGAACAGCATGGCCGGCCGGTCGCCCCACTGGAGCCACGGCATGCCGTAAAAGAAAAGCTGGGTGGCAAAGACCAGGAACCAGCGCCAGCGGTTGAACACGCCCGATGCGCTGCGCGGATAAATCTTCTTGTGCGCCGCGTAGAGGGAACCGCCCTCCTGCCCCTCGCTGACGGCAGCGGGTTTTTTCCGGGGTTCTTCTGAAGTCACGACAGACCTTATGAGCGATTGTTGACGCGGCGAAGTCTAGAGCAGTTTTGAGTAAGTGGCTGGTGCGTCTGAAACGCCTAACCTGCGCAGACTTCAAAAAAATCAGCGCGCGGCCTTGAGAAGGCCGCGCGCATTATGTAAATTTGCTGTGTGGTCGGCCACATCGGCTCGTCCGTCAGTCAAGAGCAACCGAGACAGCCGGTACTCCAGTTCAGATCAGTCTGAAAGAATCAATGCCCGCACAAGGCGGACATTGACACTCCATCAGCTTTTACTTCGCCTCGCCTTCGGCTGCCGCCTGCGGAGCGGCTGCGGCCACGGGTTCTGGCGGCAGTCCGCCGCCCTTGCCCCACACGTAGGCGGCCAGCACCTTGATCTTCGCAGCCGACAGGTAGAACGACTTGTTGCCTTGCTCCTTGACGGCTTTCTCGCCCCAGGCCGGCATCTGGCCCATCTTGCCGTTGGTCACCATGTCGATCACGTGGGCCTCGGTGCCAAGGCCGAAGGTGAAGACGCCATCGGTCAGGTTGTTGGAGCCGAGCAGCTTGTTGCCCTTGCCGTCCGCGCCGTGGCAAACCGCGCAGACCTCGGCGAACTTGGCCTGGCCCTTGCTGGCCAGCGCCGCGTCGAAGTGCGTACCCTTGTCCTTGGACAGGCTGAGCGCATAGTTGGCAACGGCGCGCACGTCCTCCGGCGAACCAAGCTGCGCGGCCACCGGCGCCATGACGGCGATGCGGCCATTGGTGATGGTTTCCAGAATTTCGTCCGGCGTACCGCCCCAGTTCCAGTGCTTGTCCGTCAGGTCGGGGAAGCCGATGGCACCCCGCGCATCGGAAGCGTGGCATTGCGAGCAGTTGTTCATGAACAGCCGGTCGCCGATGGCCATGGCCTGCGGGTCCTTGGACAGATCCACGATGCTCTTGTTGGCAAAAGCGGCGTAGATCGGCGCGACCTGCGCATCGCCCGCGGCCATTTCCTCGTCGAACTGCCGGGTCTCCGACCAGCCCAACGCCCCTTTGAAGGAACCCGCGCCAGGAAAGAGAACCAAGTACACGAGGCCGAACACGCAGGTGATGATGAACAGCCACACCCACCAGCGCGGCAGGGGGTTGTTCATCTCTTTCAAGTCAACGTCCCAGACGTGACCGGTGGTGGCGTCGCCCGATGAAGAGGCTTGGCCCTTGCCGCCCATCCACAGCAGCAGCAAGCAGCCGAGGATACCGACGATGGTGATGCCCGCAACATAGACGGACCAGAAATTACTCGTAAAGTCGCTCATGTTCGTTCCTTGCCTGACAACGTGCTCATGGACTAGCCATCAATCCTGCTCGAAGGGCAGGTGCGCCGCTTCCTGGAAGCGATCCTGGTTGCGGCGCGACCAAGCCCAGATCACGATGCCGATGAAGACGATGAACGTCACCACGGTCGAGATGATGCGCAGGAGAGTGATGCCATCCATGATGCACGTCCTTCCTCTGGCTTATTTGCGATAAATGCCCAAGACCTGAAGGTAGGCGACGAGGGCGTCGAGTTCAGTCTTGCCCTTGATCTCCTCCGGCGCCCCTTCGATGTCCTTGTCGGTATAGGGGACACCCAGCGTACGCATGGCGCGCATCCGCGTCTGAACCGTCCCGCGCAAGCTCGTTTCGGTCGCGCCGGCTTCGGTTTGTCCCAGCCACGGATAGGCCGGCATGACCGATTCCGGCACCACGGCGCGCGGATCGGTCAGGTGGCGGTGATGCCAATCGTCGGTGTAGCGGCCGCCGACGCGCGCCAAGTCAGGCCCGGTGCGCTTGCTGCCCCACTGGAACGGGTGGTCATAGACGAATTCACCCGCCACCGAATAGGGGCCGTAGCGCAGCGCCTCGGCGCGGAACGGACGGATCATCTGCGAGTGGCAGAGGTAGCAACCCTCGCGGACGTAGATGTCACGCCCCACGAGTTGCAGCGCGGTGTAGGGCTTCAGGCCCTCGATCGGCTGCGTGGTCGATTTCTGGAAGAACAGCGGCACGATTTCGACCAGACCGCCGAACGTGACGACGATCAGGATCAAGACCAGCAACAGGAAGTTGTTCGTCTCGACGACGCCATGAGCCGTGAGTTTTTGTTGAGCCATGATGATCTTTACCTCCCCATCAGGCGTGAGCGGCGGCAACGCCGGGAATTTGTACCGGCGCAATACGCCCGGCCACAGCCGTCTTGATGGTGTTCCACAGCATGATGAGCATGCCGCAAAGGTACAGCAGACCGCCCAGCAGACGCAGCACGTAGAACGGGAAGGTGGCCTTCACCGACTCGACGAACGTGTAGGTCAGCGTGCCGTCGGCGTTCACGGCCCTCCACATCAGACCTTGCATTACGCCGGCAATCCACATTGCGGCGATGTAAATCACGATGCCGACGGTGGCGATCCAGAAATGCACCTCGATGGCCTTGGTGCTGTACATCCTCTTCTGGCCGAACAGGCGCGGAATCAGGTAGTACATGGAACCCATGGTAATCAGGCCCACCCAGCCCAGCGCGCCGGAGTGCACGTGGCCAATGGTCCAGTCGGTGTAGTGCGACAGCGCGTTCACCGTCTTGATCGACATCATCGGCCCTTCAAAGGTGGACATGCCGTAGAAAGACAGCGACACGATCAAAAAGCGCAGGATCGGGTCGTCGCGCAGCTTGTGCCATGCACCCGACAGCGTCATGATGCCGTTGATCATGCCGCCCCAGCTTGGCGCCAGCAAAATCAGCGAGAAGACCATGCCGATGGACTGCGTCCAGTCCGGCAGCGCCGTGTAGTGCAGGTGGTGCGGGCCGGCCCACATGTAGGTGAAGATCAGGGCCCAGAAGTGAACGATGGACAGCCGGTAGCTGTAGATCGGACGTTCAGCCTGCTTGGGGATGAAGTAGTACATCATCCCCAGGAAGCCCGCCGTCAAGAAAAAGCCCACGGCATTGTGCCCGTACCACCACTGCACCATAGCGTCCTGCACGCCGGCATAGGCGGAGTAGGACTTCATCAGACCAATCGGCATTTCGGCGCTGTTGACCACGTGCAACAGCGCGACGGCGAGAATGAAGCCGCCATAGAACCAGTTGGCCACGTAGATGTGCTTGACCTTGCGCGTGCCCAGCGTGCCGAAGAACACGATGGCAAACGACACCCACACCACGGCGATCATGATGTCGATGGGCCACTCCAGTTCGGCGTATTCCTTGCCGCTGGTAAAGCCCAGCGGCAGCGACAGCGCAGCGCACACGATGATGAACTGCCAGCCCCAGAAGGTGAACGCCGCCAGCCCGTCGGAGAACAGCCGCACCTGACAGGTACGCTGGACGACGTAGTAGGCGGTGGCGAACAGCGCGGAACCCCCGAACGCGAAGATGATCGCGTTGGTGTGTAGCGGCCGCAATCGACCGTAACTGAGCCACGGAATGCCCAGATTGAGTGCTGGCCAGGCCAGTTGTGCAGCGATGATGACGCCCACAAGCATACCGACCACGCCCCAGACGACCGTCATGATGGCGAACTGTCGGACCACTTTGTCGTTGTACGCCGTGGCTTTCGTATTGGCAAATGTCATTTCCACCTCTTACTGATATGACGGGGGCAGTATCCACGAACGAATCATGGTCATGATTGATATGAATCAATCACCCTCAAGAATGCGTTCGGCCTCGCGGTCGACGTCGTCGAACTGGCCACGGTTGATGGCCCACCACAACGCGCCGAGAATGAAAAAAACCAGCACCACCGAAAGCGGGATCAGCAAATACAGGATGTCCATCGGTCACGCTCCAGTCAAATCGTCTTGCGCGCGGACGCCAGCCGCAGCGCATTGAGCACCACCAGCAGCGAGCTGGCCGCCATGCCCAGCCCCGCGGCCCAGGCCGGCATCCAGTCGGCCACGGCCAGCGGCACGGCAACGGCGTTGTAGGCCACCGCCCAGCCCAGATTCTGACGCACGATCCGCATCGTGCGGCGCGCCTGACGCCAGGTCTGCGCAATCGATGCCAGGTGCCCGGACAAGACGACGAAATCGGCGCGCGCGCGCGCCAGCGGCACGGCGCGGCCAAATGCAAACGACACGTCGGCGCCGGCCAGCACCGGGCCGTCATTGAGTCCATCGCCCACCATGGCGACGGTGGCGCCGGACTGCTGCGCCTCGCGCATGGCGCTCAGTTTCTCGGCTGGCGAACAACCGCCGCGCGTGTCCTCGATGCCCGCAAGCCGCCCCACGCGGGCCGCCTGCTCCGGGCGGTCGCCGGACAGCAGCCGCACGCGCACGCCGCCGGCCATGAGCGCCTGCACGGCAAGCCGCGCGTCTTCGCGCAGATCCTCGCGCAGATAAAAACTCGCCAGCCAGCCGCGTTCGTCGCACAGATGGCCCGCCAAGCCTTCAGCCGGCCCGGCGGCCAGCCCGCAAAAAGCCGCCGAACCCAGCCGAAGCTCGCGCATGACGGCCCCATCCCTGACGCGGGCGGTAACCCCCATGCCGGCCACTTCATGCGCATCGGCCAGTTCAAACGGCAAGGCGGCATCGCCATTTTCTTCGCGCGCACCGTCCGCAATGGCGCGCGACACCGGGTGCAGGCTGCCCCGCGCCAGCACGGCGGCCAGGCCGAGCGCCTGTGAACGCGGCACACCCTCGCGCGTTTCCACCCGCTCCAGGACGAAGGCATCGCGCGTCAGGGTGCCCGTCTTGTCGAACGCCATCTCGCTGACGCCGGCCAGCGTCTCCAGCGCCTGAAGACGCCGCACCAGAACGCCATCGCGCGCCAGCGCCCCGGCGCTGGCCAGCATCGCCGCCGGCGTGGCCAGCGACAGCGCGCACGGACAGGTCACGACCAGCACGGCCACCGCGACCATCAGCGCATGGCCCGGATCAAAGGACCACCACCAGGCGCAGGCCAGCGCGGCGGCCAGCAGCACGAAGATCAAGAACGGCTTGGCCAGCCGGTCGGCCAGTTGCGCGACGTGCGGCTTGCTGGTGGACGCCTGCTCCATCAGCGCCACGATCTGCGCATAGCGCGTGTCGGCGCCCACGCGGTCCACGCGCGCCACCACTGGGGCCGCCTGGTTGTGGCTGCCGGCAATCACCGCCTGCCCCGGCTGACGCGGCAGCGGCGTCGATTCGCCGGTCAGCAGCGCCTCGTCCACCAGGGTATTGCCCGACAGGATTTCGCCATCCGCCGGAAACGACTCGCCCGGCAGCACGCGAATCACGTCGCCCACGCGCAGCCGCCGGATCGACACCCGCTCCCACGCATTGGCATCCACGCGCCGCTCCACGCTTTCCGGCAGCCGGTGCATCAACGCCTCCAGCGCGCCGGCGGTGCGGTCGCGCAAGCGCAACTCCAGCCAGCGGCCAGCCAACAGGAAAAACACGAACATGGTCAGCGAATCGAAATACACCTCGTGGCCGAACAGCCCGCCCGGCTCGTAGGTGCCCAGGCTGCTGACCACGAACGTGATCGACATGCCCAGCGCCACCGGCAGATCCATGCTCACGCGCCGCAGCCGCAAATCGCGCAGCGCGTTGCTGAAAAACGGCCAGCAGGAAAACAGCAGCACCGGCACCGACAGCCAAAACTGCGCCCAGCGCAGCAGATGTTCGATGTCCGGCTCGATCTGGCCCGGCGCGGTGACATAGCTCGGCGTGGCGTACATCATCACCTGCATCATGCACAGGCCCGCCACGCCCAGGCGCCACAGCATCTTGCGCGTTTGCGCCTGCCGCTCGGCGCTGGCCCGGACGCCATGCGCCGGCAATGGCCGGTAACCCGCCCGCAGCACCGCCTGCATCCAGGCCGACGGCTTGGTCGCGCCCTCATCCCACACCACCCGGCCACGGTGGCTGGCGGCGTTGACCTCGGCCTCGATCACGCCCGGCGCGCCCTGCAAGGCCTGCTCGATCGTCACGGCGCAGGCCGCGCAGTGCATACCCTCGAAAACCACCGTCGATTCCCACCGCGCGGGCGCCGTCCCGGGCTGCGAGCCGACCGGGCGGCTGAATTCCAGCCACTCGTCGCGCTCGTCCAGCAGCGCCAAGCCAGCCGCGCCGCCAGCCGGCGGCGCAGACAACACCTGCGCCTCCATCTCTGAAGGCGGCGACAAAAGCGCGCCAGCGGCCTGCATATTCGGGTCGGCACTGTACCGGCTTTACTTGAAGCGGGCTTGACGCGCGTTAATTGTTGAGCGCAAAGCCAAGTTAAGCTACCCACCTTGCCTGGACAAATTTCTCAGGGGAACTTCAGCATGTATCGACGCATTCTCGTGGCCACCGACGGCTCCGAACTCTCCAACAAGGCCGTCAGCGACGCCATCGCCCTGGCCGCCAGCCTGAAAGCCGAATTGATCGCATTGAAGGTGGTGCCGCGCTATCCGCAGAGCTACTTCGAGGGCGCGATCCCGCTGTCCACGCAGGATGTCGCCCGCGTGGAACAGCAATGGAGCGACGAAGGCCATGCGGTGGTCGAGGCGGTCAAGACCGCCGGGGCCGCGCAAGGCGTCACCGTCAAGGCCGTCATCGCCCGCTCCGACATCGTGTCCGACGCGCTGATCGCCGCCGCCAAGAAGCACGAGGCCGACCTGATCGTCATGGCATCGCACGGTCGCAAGGGCGTCAAACGCCTGCTGCTCGGCAGCGAAACCCAACAAGTACTGACGCATTCCGAAATCCCGGTGCTGGTTCTGCGCTGAAAACAAACGCATCTGGCTTCCGTTCGCTTTGCGAGCAAGAAATCAGGCACACCAGGGATCAGACCCCGCGCCTTCTCCCTTGGCATGACCAGCAGCCGTCAAGGACAATGCACGCATGGAGCAAACCGGCCTTGCCATCGACCTGAGCAGCCAGCGCACGCGCCAAGCGTGTGCTCCCCGGTGAAATGGAGCAAGTCGTGCCGTGGACGCAACTGCGGGCACTCATTGAGCCACATGCGCCCGTGGCCAAAACCAGCCGCCCGCCCTTTGCCCTGAGCGCCATGCTGCGCATTCATTTCAGCCAGCGTGAGCGATGTCACCTAGTGTCGTGTCACGCCAATACTGGCGCCCAGCCTCTGGCTGGGCCGCGCCCTGCAAGGGCAAACCGCAGCGACACCCAGTGGTATCGTGAGGATTTGCGCCGCCGCCCTGGGGTGAGCGCGATTTCATGTTTCGATATTTACTGGCCGGAGTACTAGCCATGCTGGTCGGACTCACGGGTGGCATCGGCAGCGGCAAGAGCACCGTCAGCGCCCTGCTGGCCGAGCGCGGTGCGGCGGTGATCGATGCCGACGCCATTTCGCGCGCCGCCACTGCGCCGGGCGGCAGCGCCCTGCCCGCCATCGCGGCTGCATTTGGCCCTCAATTGATCGGCAGCGATGGCGCGCTCGACCGCGCCGCCATGCGGGCCCTGGTGTTCCGCGATGCCGGCAACCGCGCGCGGCTGGAAGCCATCATTCACCCGCTGGTCAGCCAGGAAACCGACCGGCAGGCCCGCCAAGCCCTGGCCCAGGGCCGCGCCCTGATCGTGTTCGACGTGCCGCTGCTGGTCGAGGCCGGCGCGCGTTGGCGCGCCCGCGTGGACCGCGTTCTGGTGGTCGATTGCGACCGCGCCACGCAGATCGAGCGCGTGCAGGCCCGCAGCCAGTTGCCGCCGGACGAGATCGAGCGCATCGTGCAAGCGCAGGCCACGCGCGGCCAGCGGCTGGCCGCCGCCGACATCGTGGTGGCCAACGGCGCCGGGGTCACGATACAAATGTTGCAACACCACATACGGAAGTTGGCGATACTCTTCGGGCTATGATTCCCGCCGTGTCATCCGAGGCCATCGCGTGATCCTGTACGAATACCCCTTCAACGAGCGCATCCGCACCTACCTGCGGCTGGAGCATTTGTTTGCCCGCCTGCATCAGTTGCTGCCGCGCAATGCTCCGCTGGACCATCATTTCGCGCTCATGACGATCTTCGACGCGGTGGACGTCACCGGTCGCGCCGACTTGAAGTCCGACATATTGAAAGACCTTGAAAAGCAGAAGGCGCGCATGGCCGCCTTTCGCGGCAACCCATCCATCTCGGAGGCTTCGCTCAACGCCGTACTGGAACGCCTGGACGACACCTCCGCCCAGCTTTCCCAGCAGTTCGGCAAGCCCGGACTGGAACTGGCCGACAACGAATGGCTGATGGCCGTGCGCAGCCGCGCCGTGATTGCCGCCGGCACCTGCTCGTTCGACCTGCCGGCCTACCATGCGTGGCAGCACCGCCCATCGGGCGCGCGCCGCGCCGATCTGGAGCAATGGATCAGCACGCTGGTGCCGATGGCCAACGGCATCGGCCTGCTGTTGCAAATCCTGCGCGATTGGGGCAGCCCGCAAAAAGTGATGACCATCGGCGGGCAATTCCAGCAACTGCTGCCGCAAGACCGCATCTTCCAGTTGCTGCGCCTGCGCATCGACGAGTCACTCGAACTGGTGCCCGAAATCAGCGGCAACCGCCTGATGGCCTCGGTACGGCTGATGCGCCACGAACCCGATGGCAAGCTGCACCCGGCGCACGAAGACGCGCCCCTGGAACTGGCGCTGTGCGGATGACCGGCGGCGACGACAACGCGCCGCGCCCGCGCACCGTGCGCTGCCCGGCGTGCGGCGGGTTCAGCCTCTACGCGCCTGAAAACCCGTTCCGGCCCTTTTGCAGCCAGCGTTGCAAGCTGCACGATTTGGGCGCCTGGGCCAACGAGAGCTTTCGCGTCGAAGCCGAGCCCGACCAAGGCATCGACGATGCGCCATCAGATGCGCGGCTCCATTAGAGCCCGTTAGCGCTATCAATACAATAGCATCAGTCAGCTTGGCCGCCCTCTTCGGCCAGCCACTGCAACACCGGCAGCGCGCCGGGCAGCACGGGACTGACTTGCACGGGCAAGCGTTGCCAGCAAAAGCGCTGGCCTTCGCGCATCTGCAACTCGCCGCGCCAAGACCGCACTTTGCAGAAATGCAGACGCACCAGCGCATGAGGGTAATCGACCAGTTGCTCGCGCCAGCGGCGCACCGCGCCAGCATCAACACCGATGCCCAGTTCCTCGTGCAGTTCGCGCGCCAGCGCGCGCTCGACGGCTTCGCCCGCTTCCAGCTTGCCGCCCGGAAATTCCCAATAACCGGCATAGACCTTGCCGGCAGGACGCGAGGTGAGCAGAAAACCGCCGTCCGGCCGCAGCAGCACGCCCACCGCCACATCGACCACCGCGCGAGCAGCGGCGCCCGCGCGCGGCAGGTGCGGGTCGGCCTTGAGCACGCTGGCGCTCATCGTTGCGTCCTGGTCAGACCTCGCCTGCCGCGCGGCCCATGAAATCGCGCGCGAACTGGTAGGCCACGCGGCCAGAGCGCGAACCGCGTTCCAGCGCCCACACCAGCGCATCAGGCCGGGCCGCTGCGATCTGCGCGGCGCTGGCGCCCAGCGCGCCCAGCCATTGCCCGGCGATGACCAGGTATTCGTCCTGGCTGAACGGGTAGAAGCTGACCCACAGGCCGAAGCGTTCGGACAGCGATATTTTTTCTTCTACCACTTCGCCGGGGTGCAGCTCGCCATCGTCGCCGTGCGTATGACTCAAGTTGTCCTTCATGTGCTCGGGCAGCAGATGACGCCGGTTGCTGGTGGCGTACACCAGCACGTTGGGAGTGCTGGCGGCCACGCTGCCGTCGAGAATGCTCTTGAGCGCCTTGTAGCCCGGCTCGCCTTCATCGAAGCTGAGGTCGTCGCAATAGACGATGAATTTCTCCGCCCGGCCGGCCACCACGTCCACGATGTCGGGCAAGTCGGTCAGGTCGGCCTTGTCCACCTCGATCAGGCGCAGCCCCCGTGGCGCATAGGCGTTCAGGCAGGCCTTGATGAGCGAGGACTTGCCGGTGCCGCGCGCGCCGGTCAGCAGCACGTTGTTGGCCGGGCGCCCTTCGATGAACTGGCGCGTGTTGCGCTCGACCTTGTCTTTCTGCGCGTCGATCTCCTTCAGGTCGGCCAGCGCGATGGCGCCCACATGGCGCACCGGCTCCAGCACGCCGTGGCCGGACGCGCGCTTGCGGTAGCGCCAGGCCACGGCGGCGCTCCAGTCGGGCGCGCCCAGCGGTTGGGGCAACACGGCCTCGACGCGGGCGATGAGCTGCTCGGCGCGGTCGATCAGGCGGTCAAGCTTCTCGTTCATTCAAGATCTGTAGTCGGCATTGATACTCACGTACTCATGGCTCAGGTCGGTGGTCCACACCGTGTCGGCGGCGCTGCCGCGGCCCAGGTGGACGCGCACCGTGATCTCGGCCTGCCGCATCACGCGCTGGCCGTCCTCCTCGCGGTACGCGGGGTTGCGTCCGCCCTGCGCCGCCACGTGTACGCCGTCCAGGTACAGCTCGATTTTGGTCTGGTCCAGATCGTCGATGTCGGCATAACCCACCGCCGCCAAGATACGGCCCAGGTTGGGATCGCTGGCGAAAAACGCGGTCTTGACCAGCGGCGAATGCGCGATGGCGTAGGCCACGCGGCGGCATTCGTCGGGGGTTTTGCCGCCTTCGACGCGCACGGTAATGAACTTGGTCGCCCCTTCGCCGTCGCGCACGATGGCCTGCGCCAGTTGCCGCGCCACGGCCAGCATGGCGCGCTTGAGCGCCTGGCCGTCGGCTGAATCGAGCGCCGTAATGGGCGCATTGGCGGCCCGGTTCGAGGCGATGACGATGAACGAGTCGTTGGTGGAGGTGTCGCCGTCGATGGTGATGCGGTTGAACGAGCCCGCGGCCAGCTCCAGCGCCAGTTGCCGCATCAGCGCCTGGTCGACTCTGGCGTCGGTGGCCAGAAAGCCCAGCATGGTGGCCATGTTGGGACGGATCATGCCCGCACCCTTGGCTGTGCCGGTGATGGTGATTTCAGCGCCTCCCACCATCGCCCTGGCGCTGACGGCCTTGGGCACGGTGTCGGTGGTCATGATGCCCTCGGCGGCGCGCGCCCAATGGTCCGGCTGCGCGTCGGCGATGGCGGCGGGCAGACCGGCCACGACGCGCTCAGCCGGCAGCGGCTCCATGATGACGCCGGTGGAAAATGGCAGCACCTGCGCGGGCCGGATATTGAGCAGCGCGGCCAGCGCCTCGCAGGTGTCGCGCGCGCGCCGCAGCCCGTCCTCGCCAGTGCCGGCGTTGGCGTTGCCGGTGTTGACGAGCAGGGCGCGGATCGGCTGCCTTTCGTCCAGCCGCTGGCGGCAAAGCTGCACCGGCGCCGCGCAGAAGTGGTTGCGCGTGAATACACCGCCGACGCTGGCGCCTTCGTCCAGCAGGAACACCGTCAGGTCCTTGCGGCCCGGCTTGCGGATATTTGCCTCGGCCACGCCGATACGCACGCCGGCAACGGGAAACAGCTTGGAAGGATCGGGCGCTGAAAGATTCACGGGCATGGCATCGCCTCCTGCGGGGTGGTGGCTGTCAAGGTTGGAAACGTTTTCCCCCTCTCCCCCGCCCGAAGAGAGCGGGGGATGGCGCGCAAGTGACTCAGGGGGGTCAATTCAACGCCCCGTGGCAATGCTTGTACTTCTTGCCGCTGCCGCAGGGGCAGGGGTCGTTGCGGCCCACGCGCGGCACCGCGCCCGCCGCGCTGCCGCCGCCCAGCGCGGCGGCGACGGCAGCGCGCACCGATTCGGGCACCGTCTCGGCCTCGCCGGTTTCGCTGGGCGCGGTGTAGGTGACGTTGGTGACGTGCTCGCCGCGCTGCTCCATTTGCTCGGCGGCCTGTTCCATCCGGTCGCCGGACTGGATGCGCACCGTCATCAGCGTGCGCGTGACCTCGTTCTTCACGATGTCGAGCAGTTGACCGAACAGCTCGAACGCCTCGCGCTTGTATTCCTGTTTGGGCTGCTTTTGCGCATAGCCGCGCAGGTGAATGCCCTGGCGCAGGTAGTCCAGCGCCGACAGGTGCTCGCGCCAATGCACGTCGATGGCTTGCAGCAGCACCGCGCGCTCGAAGGCGCGGAAGTTCTCCGGCCCCACCAGTTCCAGTTTGGCGGCGTAGGCCGCATTGGCGGCGGCCAGCGCTTTTTCGACGATGTCCTCGTCGGTGATGGAGTTGGACGCTTCCACGTCCTTTTGCAGCGGCAGCTCGATCTGCCAGTCGTCGGCCAGGGTTTTTTGCAGGCCGGCAATGTCCCATTGCTCCTCGACCGAGGCCGCCGGCACGTATTGCCGCACCAGGTCGGTAAAGCAGCCTTCGCGCAACGAGTCGATCTGGGCCGACAGGTCGGCGGCGTCCAGAATGTCGTTGCGCTGCTGGTAGATCACCTTGCGCTGGTCGTTGGACACGTCGTCGTATTCGAGCAGTTGCTTGCGAATGTCGAAGTTGCGCGCCTCGACCTTGCGCTGCGCGCTTTCGATGCTGCGGGTGACGATGCCGGCCTCGATGGCCTCGCCCTCAGGCATCTTCAGGCGGTCCATGATGGCGCGCACCCGGTCGCCGGCGAAGATGCGCATCAGCGGGTCATCGAGGCTGAGATAAAAGCGTGACGAACCCGGGTCGCCCTGGCGACCCGAGCGGCCGCGCAACTGGTTGTCGATACGGCGGCTTTCGTGCCGCTCGGTGGCGATGATGCGCAAGCCGCCCAGCGACTTGACTTGCTCGTGGTCTTGCTCCCAATGGGCGCGCAATTGCTGCACGCGCGCCTGCTTGCCGGCCTCGTCCAGCGCCGGGTCGGCCTGCACCGCATCCACCGCTTTCTCGACGTTGCCGCCCAACACGATGTCGGTGCCGCGGCCAGCCATGTTGGTGGCGATGGTAATCATCTTCGAGTGGCCGGCCTGCGCCACGATGTCGGCCTCCTTGGCGTGCTGCTTGGCGTTGAGCACCTGGTGCGGCAGCTTTTCCTTTTGCAGCAGTTGCGAGATCAGCTCGGAATTCTCGATCGACGTGGTGCCCACCAGCACCGGCTGGCCGCGCTCGAAGCATTCGCGGATGTCGGCAATGGCCGCCTCGTACTTCTCCTTGGCGCTCTTGTACACGCGGTCGAGCTGGTCGTCGCGCCGGCTGGGCTTGTTGGGCGGAATCACCACCGTTTCCAGGCCGTAGATTTCCTGGAATTCGTAGGCCTCGGTGTCCGCCGTGCCGGTCATGCCCGCCAGCTTGCCGTACAGACGAAAGTAGTTCTGGAAGGTGATGGAAGCCAGCGTCTGGTTCTCGGCCTGGATCGGCGCCTTCTCCTTGGCCTCGACCGCCTGGTGCAGGCCATCGCTCCAGCGGCGGCCGGTCATCAGGCGGCCAGTGAATTCATCGACGATGACGATTTCCGGCCCGCGCTCGCCGGGCTGCACCACGTAATGCTGGTCGCGGTGGTACAGGTGGTGCGCGCGCAGCGCCGCGTTCAAGTGGTGCATCAGCGCGATGTTGCCCGGGTCGTACAGGCTGGCGCCCGCCGGAATCAGCCCAGCGTCGGACAGAATGCGCTCGGCGTTTTCGTGGCCCTGCTCGGTCAGGTAGATCTGATGCGACTTTTCATCCGCCGTGAAATCGCCCGGCTTGGTCACGCCCAGCCCGGTGCGCGGATCGGCCTCGCCCTCTTGCCGCGTCAGCAGCGGCACCACCTTGTCGATGGCAAGGTACAGCGCCGTCTGGTCCTCGGCCTGGCCGCTGATGATGAGCGGCGTGCGCGCCTCGTCGATCAGGATCGAATCCACCTCATCGACGATTGCGTAATTCAGCTTGCGCTGCACGCGATCGACCGGCTCATAGACCATGTTGTCGCGCAAGTAGTCGAAACCGAATTCGTTGTTGGTGCCGTAGGTAATGTCGGCGTTGTAGGCGGCCTGCTTTTCCTCGCGCGCCATCTGCGGCAGGTTGACGCCCACCGTGAGGCCGAGAAAGTTGTACAGGCGCCCCATCCATTGCGCGTCGCGGCTGGCCAGGTAATCGTTCACCGTCACCACGTGCACGCCCTTGCCCGACAAGGCATTCAGGTAAACCGGCAGCGTGGCCGTCAGCGTCTTGCCCTCGCCCGTGCGCATCTCGGCGATCTTGCCCTCGTGCAACGCAATGCCGCCGGCCAACTGCACGTCGAAATGGCGCATCTTCATCACCCGCTTGGACGCCTCCCGCACCACGGCAAACGCCGCCGGCAAAAGCTGATCGAGCGTCTCGCCCTTGGCCAAACGCTCGCGGAACTCCAGCGTCTTGCCGCGCAGCGTCTCGTCGTCGAGCTGCTCGAACTGCGGCTCCAGCGCATTGATACGCACCGCGATCTTGCGGTATTGCTTGAGCAGACGGTCGTTGCGACTGCCGAAAAGCTTGGTGAGAACGTTCGTTGCCATGCGTGCTCGCCGCCATCGCCGCGCCAAAGGCGTGGTGGTTCGATGACCGGCAATCCTTTAAACGGTCAATGGGGTGCAAAGACCGGAACCGCGCCGGGGCCAACAAGCCGCCCCCGTCACCGCCCTATCTCCGCGAAGCAATCGAGTATTTTAGCCTGCCCTCCCTCGCCGCCCGGATAATCAACGGCCAACCAGGCGCCGCTCCACGGCCCGCCCGGCCAACCCGCCCAGTGAACTCCTTCAAACCCGCCGCCATCAGTCTGCAAGACGCCGTCGAACGCGCCCCGGCCCTCGCGCGCCTGAGCCGCTTGGCCGCCGAATCGGCGGCGCGGCTGCGCGCCGTGCAGCCCGCGCTGCCCCCGGCGCTGCGCGAACTGGTGCGCCCAGGCCCCATCGACGAAACAAGCTGGTGCCTGCTGGTGCCCCACAACGCCGCCGCCGCCAAACTGCGCCAGTTGACCCCCACCCTGCTCCAGCGCCTGCAAGCCGCCGGCCACCCGGTTGACGCCATCCGCGTCAGGGTCGAGCGGGCACGTTGAAATGGAACACCTCTTGAATCGCCTATACGCCGTCCACCTTGGGAACAACGCCAGTGGCAATGGGCGGAGATGCAAGCACCTGCGCGCGGAGTTCACGCTTGAGCACTTTGCCCAAGCCATTGCGAGGCAATTTTGTCAGCACGAACCAGTGACGTGGCACCTGATTGTCGGCCAATGATTCCACGCAGGCGGCCCGCAGCGTTGGCGTGTTCAGTGTGGTTCCGGCCCGGGGCACCACACAGGCCGCGATGTCCTCCCCGAGCTTGGAGTGCGGCACGGCAATGACGGTCGCCTCTGCAATGTCGGCACAACGGTAGAGCACCTCCTCGATTGCCGCCGATGAAATCTTGAGTCCGCCTCGGTTGATGATGTCCTTCTTGCGATCCACGAAATGCAGCACGCCTTCGCCGCCGATCCACCCTAAATCGCCTGTCAGCACCCAACCGTCCACGAAGGTTTCAGCCGTCGCGACCGCGTTGCGAAAGTAGCCGGGCGAGGCGCTGGATCCAGCGAAGGCGATTTCGCCCACTTCGCCGAGTGGCGCATCGCGCAAACACGAACCTGCGCCATCGGCCAGGATGCGGATCGCGCAACCCGGCTGGGGCAATCCGATGGCGCCAGCTTGGCGCGGCAGCATCCACGGCGGCAGCGCGGTACCGGCTGGGCCAGTCTCGGTCATGCCCCAGACTTGGATTTGGTCAGCGTGCGGCCATAGCCGCGCATAGCGTTTGATGATCTCGACGGGCATGGCCGCGCCTCCGTAGGCGAGGCGGCGCACACAGGTCACGTCGTAGCCGCCGCGCTCGAATTCGTCGATCATGAAATGCAGCGGCGCCGGCACGCCGTGGTACACGGTACTGACCTCGGAGGCGATCAGACGCAACCGACCGCCGTTGTCGAGCGTGTCCTCCTCCAGCACCACGCCTGCGCCATACACCCAGGCCGACATGCAGCCGAGGTTGAGCGTCGAACTCGTGTGCAGCGGCCACGGCCCCTGGTACCTGGCCGCGTCCGCGGGCAAGGGGCGTTGAGAGACTGCCTGTCGAAAAGACAAGTCAAGTCAAGCCAACAGCCCCCCTGCAGCGCCAGCGCCCGCTGAGACCGTAAACAGGCTCTGAGGCAATGCAGGAACCAAGCCGCTTTGAGCAGCGTGAAACACTTGCGCGGCAGAAGCCGCCGGAAATTCCGGTCGAAGCTCACGAGGTGTTCGTCTTGCCGAGTCACGGCGGCGGCAAGCCAGGCATCCCCGTTGCCACACTGTCTTCGACCGATCGCCTGTTTTGCGGTGGAGTTGATGGGGATGTACCAGGATGTACAATTTGAAAACGTACAAAAGGATGCTCCTTCATGCCCCGTATTGCCATCGAAGACAACAGCCGCCTTGCCTTGCGCGTCCGCCAGGATGACAAGGCGATGCTGATGCGCGCTGTGGCGCTTGAACATACCGGCATGACCGACTTCATCCTGCGTCATGCGCTGCAAGCCGCCCGCGAGGTGGTTCAACGCGCCGAGCAATTGGCCTTGTCCGAACGCGACAGCCTGCGCGTGCTCGATGCGCTGGAAAACCCGCCCAAGCCCAATGCCAGGCTTCGCGCAGCGGCGCGCAAGTTGCCCAAACGCGCATGACGCGGCCAGATTGGGATGAAATGCCGGTCGCAAAAACGCATGACCGTGCGTCTTTCGATTGCGGCGTACCGGAACTGAACGAGTTTTTGCAGCGCCATGCCAGGCAGAGCCACGAGCGCGGCGGCGCAAAGACCTTTGTGGCAACGCCTGTGAATGACCGGACACGGGTGCTGGGCTTCTACAGCCTCAGTCCTGCTTCACTGGACTATGCGCGCACGCCGGCACTGGCGCGCAAGGGCTTGACGCGGCATGACGTGCCGGTGTTCCGGCTGGGACGCCTGGCGGTGGATCGAACCGTCCAAGGCAGTGGCCTTGGGGGGCAGTTGCTGTTGACCGCTGGTCGCCGCTGTCTGCTGGCTGCCGCCGAGGTCGGCGGGGTGGCGTTGTTGATCGACGCCAAGAATGAGCAGGTGGCCGGCTGGTACGAATCCTACGGCGGCCTCCCGCTGCTGGATGCGCCGCGATCTTTGCTGCTGCCGCTGGTCACGATCGAGGCTGCCTTGAGGAGCACTGGTCGATAAAAACTTTGGAAAAATCGGAGTCGGACTCATGCGCAGGGATGCCCATTTGCGCGGGCTTGACGAAAAGAGCAATCAGGCGGCGGCTTCCCCCTGCAACGCCAGCGCTCGCTGGTAAAGGCTGTTGCGGGGAGCGCCGGTCAATTCGCAGGCCAGGCGGACGGCGGTTTTCAGCGGTAATTCGGCCAGCAGCAATTTCAGCGCCCGGTCGCCATCGCCGGTTGTCTCGGCGGCTGGCGACGGGTGCAGCACCAGGGCGAATTCGCCGCGCTGGCGCTGCATATCGGCTGCCAGCCAGGCCGGCAGATCGGCGCAGGGCAGGGTGGCAATTTGCTCGAACTGCTTGGTCAACTCGCGCCCCACGGTGACGGCGCGCGCGCCCAGCGCGGCCAGCGCGGCGGCCAGGCGCTCGATGCGGTGCGGCGCTTCCAGCAGCACCACGGCGCGCGGCTCGCGCGCCAGCGCGCCGATGGCGGCCTGCAACTCGCCCGCCCTGGCGGGCAGAAAACCCGCGAACACAAAGCCGCCGTCACCCGCCGCGCCTGCCGCGCTGAGGGCGGCGGTGACGCTGCTGGCGCCGGGCAGGGGCACCACGCGCAGGCCCGCCGCGGCGCAGGCCGCCGCCAACCGTGCGCCGGGGTCGCTGATGGCGGGCGTGCCGGCGTCGCTGACATAGGCCACGCGCTGGCCCTGCCGCAGCCGCGCCAGCACGTCCTGTGCGGCGGCGGCTTCGTTGTGTTCGTGCAGCGCCAGCAACGGCTTGGCGTCGATGCCGTAGGCGCGCAGCAGGTGTATGGTGTGGCGCGTGTCTTCGCAGGCCAGCGCGTCGGCCAGCGCCAACACATGCAGCGCGCGCAGCGTGATGTCGGCCAGGTTGCCGATGGGCGTGGCGACGACGTACAGGCTGCCCGCCGGATAATGCTGAGGCCCGGCGGCCTGCCGCGCGGCCTGCAAAGCCAGGGCGAACGAGGACTTGCCAAACGGCGATTCATCACCGGACAGCGCGACCGACATGTTCAACAGGCTTTCCTTGAAATGTTTTCCTTGAAACGGCCCGGCAGCGCCACCACGCGCGTGCGCGGCAACGCGGCCGAGGACGCGGCGCTGGCGTACCTGCTGGCGCAGGGGCTGCGGCTGATCGAGCGCAATTATCGGACGCCGGGGCGCGGCGGCGGTGAGATCGACCTGATTTTGCGCGAGGCCGGCGGCACGCTGGTGTTCGTCGAGGTGCGCGCCCGCGCCGGCGATTCGCGCGGCGGCGCGGCGGCCAGTGTGGGCGCCGTCAAGCAGCGCCGCATCGTGCTGGCGGCGCGCCACTATCTGCTGCGCCGCCGAAGCCTGCCGCCTTGCCGCTTCGACGTGGTGGCTATCGACGGCGACGGCATCACGTGGATCAAAGGCGCGTTCGACGCTTGATGTATCCAGGCGCTGCTCGCCGCGCGAAGTTTCGTCTTTCTCAAGGAGGTTGCCGCAAAAGGCGCGGGGAAGAACTGGAATTCCCCAGGAGGAGAAAGCGTGTTGACATGCCGGTTTGCGGCTTGCATCAATTGATAACGTTGCTCCTAAATTTGCACCAGAAGATGGCGCGTGCGGGTATGATCCGGGGCAATGCTTGAGCAACGCATTCAACAACAGTTCATCGACAGCGCCGACTTGAAGTACCAGTGGGCGCAGAGCTTGGCGCGGCCATTGGCCGATGCCGCGCAGGCGCTGCTGGCCTGCGTGACCGGCGGCGGCAAGGTGCTGATCTGCGGCAATGGCGCGTCGGGTGCGCTGGCGCAGTACATGGCGGCGCTGATGGTCGGCGGGCTGGAGCGGGCGCGTCCCGAACTGCCCGCGCTGGCGCTGGGCACCGACGCCGCCACCCTGACCGCCGTGGCGCGCCGGGGCGAATACGCCGACGCCTTCGCGGCCCAGGTGCGCGCGCTCGGCAGCGCGGGCGATGCGCTGCTGATCCTGTCATCCAACGGCAATGCCGTGAACCTGGTGCGCGCCGCGCAGGCCGCACACGAGCGCGAGATGAGCGTGCTGGCCCTGACGGGCCGCGGCGGCGGCGAACTGGGCAGCCTGCTGCGCGAGACCGATGTCCATGTGTGCGTGCCGCACGCCAGCACGCCGCGCATTCACGAGGCGCACCAGATGGTGCTGCACTGCCTGTGCGACAGCCTCGATCTGCAACTGCTTGGCGACGAGGAAACTTCCCCATGAACCTGAAACGCAATCGACTGGCCGCCCTCGGCGTCGTACTGGCCGTGGGCTGCGGGGCCTTGGGCGGCTGCGGCGTGTTCGTCGTCGGCGGCGCGGCCACCGCGAGCGGCGTGGCGGTGATCGACCGGCGCAGCGCGCAGACGCAATGGGACGACCAAATCATCGAATTGCGCGCCAGCTCCAGCGTGTCCGAGGCGCTGCACAACGAGGGCCACATCTCCATCGTCAGCTACAACCGCAAGGTGCTGCTGTCCGGCGAGGCGCCGACCGAGGAAGCCCGCCAGAGCGCGCAGACCGCCGTCGCCGGCGTGCCCAACGTGGCCGGCGTGGTCAACGAACTGGCGGTGATGCCCGACTCGCCCATTGGCCAGCGTTCCAAAGACACCTACCTCACCAGCAAGGTCAAGACTGGCCTGCTGCGGGCCAACGGCGTGCCCGGCAACAGCATCAAGGTGGTCACCGACCGCGGCACGGTCTATTTGTTGGGCCGCCTGACGCAGCGCGAAACCGATCTGGCCACCGAAGTGGCGCGCACCGTCAGCGGCGTCGAGCGCGTGGTGCGCGTGATCGACATCATCAGCGAGCAAGAGGCGCTGCACCCCGACGATCCGGCTGGCGCCAGCGCTCCCGCAACGCCCGCGCCGGTCAGCGACCCCGCCGCCAGCAGCGGCGCCGTCACCCAGCCGGTGAACCAGCCCACGTTCGTGCAGCAACCGCCGCCGCAACCCATCGAAGTGCAGACGCTGCCGCCGGTGAAATAACGCTCGCCCCCAGGCTCCACTTGCTGCGCAATGTTGCGCCTCCCCCCGTCCGGGGGCGCGCCCACTGGCCGGGGGTACCCCGGCCACGGGCGCTTTGGCGCGGCCTGCTCCGCGGCCTTTTGGTTCTTTCTGTTCCGGGTGTTGCTGGCGGCAGGAAGACGGCGTATGCATCAAGCACTGGTTGTGCAATGTTGCGTCTCTCCCCGTCCGGGGGCTGAGCCCGCGCACAAAAGGTCCGGTGGCCCTTTTGTGGCTGGCGAAGGGCCGGGCCTGTGGCCCGGCGCGGCCTGCTCCGCGGCCTTTGGGTTCTTTTGATCCCGGGCGCTGCTGGCGGCAGGATGATGGGGGGTTATTTCAGCCGGCTGATCAGGCTCGATGTGTCCCAGCGACCGCCGTCGTGGCGCTGTACGTCGGCGTAGAACTGGTCCACCAGCGCGGTCACGGGCAGCAGGGCGCCGTTGCGTTTGGCTTCTTCGAGCACCAGGGCCAAGTCCTTGCGCATCCAGTCAACGGCAAAGCCGAAGTCGAAGCGGCCTTCGGCCATCGATTGGCCGCGGTTGTCCATTTGCCAGCTTTGCGCCGCGCCCTTGCCGATGACGTCGAGCACCTCCGGCAAGTCCAGCCCGGCGCGCTGGCCGAAGGCGATGGCTTCGGCCAGGCCCTGCACCAAGCCGGCGATGCAGATCTGGTTGACCATCTTGGTCAGTTGCCCGGCGCCGCTGGGCCCCATCAACGTGAAGGCGCGCGAGAACGCCAGCGCCACCGGGCGGGCGCGCTCGAATGCCGCCGGCTCGCCGCCGCACATGACGGTCAACTGGCCGTTTTGCGCTCCGGCCTGGCCGCCGGAGACCGGCGCGTCGATGAAATGCAGGCCGCGCTGGCGCGCTGCCGCATCCAGTTCGCGCGCCACGTTGGCCGAGGCAGTGGTGTGATCGACGAACACCGCGCCGGGCTTCATGCCGGCAAAGGCGCCGCGCTCGCCCAGCGTGACCGAGCGCAGGTCGTCGTCGTTGCCCACGCAGCAAAACACGAAGTCGGCCCCTGCGGCGGCCAGCGCCGGCGTTTCGGCGCGGCTGACCTTGCCGGCGCCGGTCAGTTGATCGACGAAGGCGGCGGACTTGCCGACGCTGCGGTTATAGACCGTGACTTCGTGGCCCGCCAAGGCCAGGTGCCCGGCCATTGGGTAGCCCATGACGCCCAGCCCCAGAAAGGCGGCGCGGCGCGGCGGGGCGGGTTCGTAGCTGCGGGGGTTGATCGGCGTATGCATGGGGGTGATTTTCGTGCTTTCCGGCGCGCTCGGCAGGCCGCGCGGCGCAAGACCGAACGGGTTTTGTTTTTTGAAAATGACTTGCCAAGGCCGCCGTTTCAGACGATCTGCAGGTGCTCGGTGCCGGCGGCGAGGTCGGGGGACTTGGCGCGTTTGCTGGTGAGCTTGATCTGCAAGCGCAGGTCGTTCATGGAGTCGGCGTTGCGCAGGGCGTCTTCGTAGCTGATGAGGCCGGCCTCGAAGGCGTCGAACAGGGCCTGGTCGAACGTTTGCATACCGAGTTCGCGGCTGCGCTTCATGAGGTCTTTCATCTCGCCGACTTCGCCTTTGAAGATCATGTCGGCGATCAGGGGCGAGTTGAGCAGGATCTCGAACACCGCCGTGCGGCCCTTGGCGTTTTCGCGCGGCAGCAGGCGTTGCGAGATGATGGCGCGCAGGTTCAGCGACAAGTCCATCAGCAATTGGGCGCGCCGCTCGTCGGGGAAGAAGTTGATGATGCGGTCGAGCGCCTGGTTGGCGCTGTTGGCGTGCAGCGTGGCCAGGCACAGGTGGCCGGTTTCGGCGAAGGCGACGGCGTGTTCCATGGTTTCGCGGTCGCGGATTTCACCCATCAGGATGACGTCGGGCGCCTGGCGCAGGGAGTTTTTCAGGGCCGCTTCCCAGTTGTCGGTGTCCAGGCCGACCTCGCGCTGGGTGATGATGCAGTTCTTGTGCGGGTGGACGAATTCGACCGGGTCTTCCACGGTGACGATGTGGCCTTGGCTGTGGATGTTGCGCCAGTCCACCATGGCGGCCAGGGAGGTGGATTTGCCGGTGCCGGTGCCGCCGACCATGATGGTCAGGCCGCGCTTGGACATGACCACGTCTTTCAATATCTGGGGCAGGCCAAGGCTGTCGATGGTGGGCAGCTCTTGCGGGATGACGCGCAGCACCATGCCGATCTGGCCCAACTGCACGAAGGCGTTGCAGCGGAAGCGCCCGATGCCGGTGGGGGCGATGGCGAAGTTGCATTCCTTGGTGCGCTCGAACTCCGCCGCCTGCTTGTCGCTCATGACCGCGCGCACCAGCGTCAGCGTATGAGCGGGCGTGAGGTTTTGTGACGATACCTTGGTGATGAGCCCGTCCACCTTGATGGCGGGCGGGAAGTCGGCGGTGATGAACAGGTCGCTGCCCCGGCGGGCAATCAACAGTTGGAGCAGATCGTGGATGAACTTGCTGGCCTGGTCGCGTTCCATGCGGATTCCTCGGGTTTGACGAACCGCGCTTAACCCGGAAAGTTTTCGGGAATCTTGGCGCTGGCGCGCGCCACGGCGGCGCTGATGACGTTGCGGCGCACCAGCTCGGCCAGGTGCTGATCGAGCGTTTGCATTCCCAGGGCGTTGCCGGTCTGGATGGACGAGTACATCTGGGCCACCTTGGCTTCGCGGATCAGGTTGCGGATGGCGGGCGTGCCGAGCATGATTTCAAACGCCGCCACGCGGCCCTGGCCGTCCTTGGTCTTGAGCAGCGACTGCGAAATGACGGCCTGCAGCGATTCGGACAGCATGGCGCGCACCATTTCCTTTTCTTCCGCCGGAAACACGTCGATGATGCGGTCGATGGTCTTGGCGGCGCTGGAGGTGTGCAGCGTGGCGAACACCAGGTGCCCGGTTTCGGCTGCGGTCATGGCCAGGCGGATGGTTTCCAGATCGCGCATCTCGCCGACCAGGATGGCGTCGGGGTCCTCGCGCAGGGCCGAGCGCAGCGCGTTGGCGAAGCTGTGGGTCATGGCGCCGACTTCGCGCTGGTTGATGAGGCACTTCTTGGATTCGTGCACGAATTCGATCGGGTCTTCGACCGACAGCACGTGGCTGTAGTTGGACTCGTTCAGGTGGTTCATCATGGCCGCCAGCGTGGTGGACTTGCCCGAGCCGGTGGGGCCGGTGACCAGCACCAGCCCGCGCGGCTTGAGCGCCAGGTCGCCGAAGATCTTGGGGCAGTTGAGCTGCTCCAGCGTCAGGATCTTGCTGGGGATGGTGCGCAGCGCGCCGGCGGCGCCGCGCTGCTGGTTGAAGGCGTTGACCCGAAAGCGCGCCAGGCCCTCGATCTCGAACGAAAAATCCACCTCCAGGTTTTCCTCGTAGGTCTTGCGCTGGGCATCGTTCATGATGTCGTAGAGCATGGCGAAGACCTGCTTGTGCTCCAGCGGCTCGACGTTGATACGGCGCACGTCGCCGTGCACGCGGATCATGGGCGGCAGACCCGCCGACAGGTGCAGATCGGATGCTTTGTTTTTTACGGTGAATGCCAGTAGTTGGGTGATGTCCACGGTGAATCCTGCCCTGATCCTTGTATTTGATACGCTGCAGCCATTATGACGACGATTGCCCGTAATTTCCAAGACGTGCATGCCCGTATTGTCACCGCCTGCCGCGCCGCCGGACGCGATGCGGCGGACGTGGCGTTGCTGGCGGTATCCAAGACCTTCGGCCCCGGCGCCGTGCGCGCCGCGTTCGAGGCCGGGCAGCGCGCCTTCGGCGAGAACTACATTCAGGAGGGGGTGGAAAAAATCGCCGCCCTGGCCGATCTGCGGGCCGATCTGTGCTGGCACTGCATCGGCCCCATCCAGAGCAACAAAACGCGCCTGGTGGCCGAGCGGTTCGACTGGGCGCACACGCTGGATCGGCTGAAGACCGCCGAGCGCCTGTCGGCCCAGCGCCCGCCGGAGCTGGCGCCGCTGAACGTGTGCATCCAGGTCAACATCGACGGCGGGCCGGCCAAGTCGGGCGTGGCGCCAGACCAGGCGCTGGCGCTGGCCCGCGCCGTTGCCGCGCTGCCACGGCTGCGCCTGCGCGGTCTGATGACGATACCCGAACCGGCAGCCGATTTCGAGGCCGCTCGCGCCGTCCACGCCCGCGCCAAGGTACTGTTCGCGCAGTTGAACGCCGCCGGCCTGGGGCTGGACACCCTGTCGATGGGCATGAGCGCCGACCTGGAGGCCGCTGTGGCCGCCGGCAGCACCCTGGTGCGCATTGGCAGCGCCCTCTTCGGCGCGCGGGCGCCCAAGGCTACTTGAACACCACCGTCCGGTGCCCGTTCAGCAGCACGCGGCGCTCGCTGTGCCACTTGACGGCGCGCGCCAGCACCTGGCTTTCGGTGTCGCGGCCAACGGCGCTCAGGTCTTCCACGGTGGCGCTGTGATCCACGCGCGCCACGTCCTGCTCGATGATCGGGCCTTCGTCCAGGTCGGCGGTGACGTAGTGCGCGGTAGCGCCGATCAGCTTCACGCCGCGGTCGTGCGCCTGGTGGTAGGGCCTGGCGCCCTTGAAGCTGGGCAAAAAGCTGTGGTGGATGTTGATGGCCCGACCGGCCAGGCGCTGGCACATGGCGTCCGACAGGATTTGCATGTAGCGCGCCAGTACCACCAGTTCAGCGCCCTCGGCCTCTATGACCTCCAGTTGCCGCTCTTCGGCGTGCGCCCGGTTGGCCCTGGTCGCCGCAATGTGGTGAAACGGCACGTTGTAGCCAGCCGCCAACTGGTAGAAGTCGCGGTGGTTGCTGACGATGGCGCGGATGTCCAGCGGCAGCAGGCCGCTTTTGCAGCGGAACAGCAGGTCGTTCAGGCAGTGGCCTTCGCGGCTGACGAAGATCACGGCCCGCATCGGCTGCGCCGCCTGGTGCAACTGCCAGCGCATGGCAAAACCCTCGGCCAGCGCGCCGATCTGCGCGCGCAGGGCGCAGGCGTCCAGCGTTCCGCAGGAAAACTGCACGCGCATGAAAAACAGGCCCGTGTCGTGGTCGTTGAACTGCGCGGCTTCTTCGATGTTGCCGCCGCGCTCCAGCAAAAAGCCGGAGACGGCATGCACGATGCCGCGCCGGTCGGGGCACGACAGAGTCAGGATGTAGGTGGTGTCTTGCATCGGGACGCAATTGTCGCCTGGAGCCCGTTTAACCTAAAAACGGCAGTTGGATGCGCCCGCCAGTGCCGTGATCGACGTGCCAGGCAAGGCGCGAGGACGCAGCGGGCTACTGCCCGCAAGGACGAGCAACGCCGCATGGCGCGCCGAGCGCGGTGCTGGCGGG